>Ga0163110_10001246_pt1 | contig 12915 bp, 10 predicted proteins | sample CRUFie1St17metaG_FD_108703 | JGI IMG/M metagenome (GOLD analysis project Ga0163110, IMG submission 108703) | Marine microbial communities from the Costa Rica Dome - CRUD Field 142mm St17 metaG | ecosystem: Environmental > Aquatic > Marine > Oceanic > Photic zone | place: Costa Rica: the Eastern...
AGCGTTGTTAAGATAGCAATAACCATTCCAACAATACCAAGTGTGAGGCCCATACGTGAAGTCTCTGGTGATGAAAGCCCCCTCAAGGACAAAATGAAAAGAACTGAAGCGATTAAATAAGCCAATCCTGTCATATTTGCAGTCATAAGATGCTCTTCTTAATTCTTTTTCTTTTTGAACATTGACAACATCCTATTAGTAACAATAAAGCCACCAAATATGTTAATCGATGCCAAAGTTACGGCCATGAACCCCATAACCTTTGAAAAATCCATTTCCATTGGCCCAGCAGCAAGCAGGCCACTGACTATAATTACCGATGAAATGGCGTTAGTAAGTGCCATTAAAGGGGAATGAAGTGCTGGTGTAACGCTCCAAACTACATAGAATCCAATAAAACACGCTAGCACAAACACTGTAAACAAAGACAAAAAGTCTGACCCTAAATTACTTGGGTCGGTTGCTAGCTGGGTCGCTTGGGTAGCTATCCTCAACGCATCCTCGGCTAGTTTTGCTGCATCACTTGCAAGTTGTGCGGAATTATCCGCTATAGTACCAGCATCCATATCTATGCCTCCTTGCCTACTAACTTTGTATTTTTTGATTTACCGTGACCTAATTTTGATGGTTTTTTCTCGGTTTTTGAAACAAGCAGCATAGGATGAATTACCTTACCCTCATGAGTTATACATGTACCAGTTATCGTTTCGTCATCCCAATTAATATCAAGCTCATTGGTTTTACTATTGATATGTGGTGTAAGAAAATTTAGCAAATTAGTGGCAAACAAATTACTTGCATCTTTGGGCAAACGACCAGGAAAGTTGTCGTAACCAATTATTTTTACACCATATTTTTCAACAACCTTATTTTTCTCAGAAATTGGACAATTCCCACCAGCCCCTACAGCTAGGTCTACAACAACTGAACCAGGCTTCATAGACTTTACCATATCCTCAGTCACCAAGACCGGTGCTGGGCGGCCCGGAATTAAAGCAGTGGTGATAACAATGTCCTGTTTTTGAATGTGTTCAGATACAATTTGTTTTTGCTTTTTAAAATATTCAGGGGGCATTTGCTTAGCATGGCCGCTTTCTGTTTGGGCATCTTTTTCCATTTCTGCATCTATTTCTAAAAATTTAGCACCCAAGCTTTCTATCTGTTCTTTTGTTGCTGGACGAACATCGGTAGCCGAGACAATAGCACCAAGACGTTTAGCTGTTGCTATAGCTTGTAATCCAGCAACACCGACGCCCATAATGAAAGCTCTGGCGGGAGCAATAGTGCCTGCAGCCGTCATCATCATTGGAAAAACACTCCCAAATTCACCGGCTGCGTCGAGCACTGCCTTATATCCTGCAAGGTTGGATTGTGAGGATACTATATCCATACTTTGCGCACGGGTAATACGTGGCATTAATTCCATATCGAATGCAGTTACACCCGCCTTAGCAATAGCCTGCAAGGCTTCTTTTTTAGAGAGTGCACCAATACCAGCAATCAGCAACGTGCCTTTCTTAAACATTGAGAGTTCACTTTGTGCGCCAGAAACAGTTGGGCAATTAATCTTAAATACAATATCAGCATTTTTTATCGCACCTGCGCTATTTTTTGATATTGCTGCACCAGCTTTCTTATAATCTTCATCACAGAAAGAGGAGGTATGGCCCGCATCTTTTTCAACAGTGACTGTGAATCCTAGGTTAACAAGTTGTTTGACAACATCAGGGGAGGCTGCAACGCGTGTTTCACCCAACCCCTCCTTTGGGATGCCAATTTTCATGTTAACGATATCCTTTATTTAAAGTTAGCTAGGTAGAATAGTAATCTCAGTCGGTATGTAACGCCTCTTATGTAAATTGACAAGTGTTGCGTTGCAAAGAATACAAAAAAAAAAGGACTTTCCACATTGTGAAATTTTTTATAGCTAAATATTATACATACTCAATTGCTAAAAAAATTTAGCAAATAAAATTGTTTCCCAATAATCACTATCATACAAACACAAAACTCAATTTTGTATGAATTGTTGAGTTAGATACTACTCCAATTCATCAATAAAACTCGACACCATACTAAGACCACGATCCCAAAATTTAGGATCAGAAGCGTCTAAACCAAATGGAGCTAACATTTCGTTATGACGACGCGTTCCTCCAAGACTTAACATATCTATATATTTTCTCTGGAATCCACTATGGCCTCTTCTAAAAACGTCATATAAAGAATTTACCAAACAGTCTCCAAATGCATATGCATAAACATAAAAGGGCGCATGAATAAAATGTGAAATATAAGCCCAATATGGACGATAATCATCATCAAATTTTACGCCTTCACCCAAACTTTCACTCTGAACTTCCATCCAGATATCGCAAATACGTTCCGATGAGAGCTCCCCATATGCACGCTCGTCGTGCACACGAGTCTCAAAAGTATGAAAAGCAATTTGCCTGACCACAGTATTCAACATATCTTCTACCTTGCCTGCGAGCAAAAAGCGCCTGCGCTCAGGATTATCCTCACTATCCAGCATGGAGCGAAAAGTAAGCATTTCGCCAAAAACCGACGCGGTCTCTGCTGTTGTCAAAGGTGTTTCCGACATCAACAAACCTTGGGGTGCAGCCATTACCTGATGAATACCGTGACCTAGCTCATGAGCCAGTGTCATAACATCACGAGCTTTACCCTGAAAGTTCATTAAAATGTAAGGATGTACAGAAGGCACCGTGGAGTGAGAAAAGGCTCCTGAATTCTTCCCCGGTCGTAACCCGGCGTCAATCCAATTGCTATCAAAAAATCGCTCTGCAATTTCAGCCATTTTTTGATCAAACCCACCATAAGCATCAAGAACAGTTCTACGAGCTTCACCCCAACTGTAATTTTGCTCATCATCTTTCGACAGAGGAGCATTTCGATCCCAATAATCTATGGCATCAACCCCAAACCATTGGGCCTTAAGTTGATAATAACGGTGGGATAAATCTGGATAAGCTCTTTTTACAGCGGAAACTAGCGCATCAACGACATCATCTTCCACTTGATTGGTTAAATTACGCTCAGAAATTGGTTTCGGATAGGATCGCCATGTATCTTCAATTGCTTTATCCTTCGCCAGCGTGTTTGTAATTAAGGAGAAGAGTTTAATGTTCTCTTTAAGAACTTTTCCAATAACTTTAGCAGCCTTCCTACGCAATTCTGCACTTGGGTCTGTTAAAAGATTAAGAACATCAGATATGCAAAGTTCCTTGCCATCAAGCCAAAAACGCAAGCTAGCTTCAGTTTCGTCAAAAAGCCTGATCCATGTAGCACGACCACTCACCGACTTTTCATGAAGTAATTTCTCAAGTTCATCAGAAAGCTGAAAATCCCGAAATATCCTTACATTTCTAATCCAAGACTCATACTTAGAGAGGTCATGACTTTTCAGTTGACACTCAAGAATTTCGTCATCTAATCGATTAAGTTCTAATTGAAAAAAAAGTATCTTTCCAGATATGTCTGTGACACGCTCTTGCGTAGTTTGATAAAATTGCCCACACTTACTATCGGTGACGTCTGCAGCATACAGAAGTTGTGCATAACTCATAACCTTGTAAAGAATTTCTGTTATTTGTTCAAAATCTACAATTGCTTGACCTAATTCATCACCACTTACATCTGCAAGGATACCTTTGTAACGTTTGGAAAAATCTCTTGAGAGTTTATCAGCGAGTTGAAAATCAGCTTCAATTTTCTCATTATCTGGTGCAGGATAAAGATCTCTCAAATCCCACTCTGGTAGATTGTCATGAGGCATGTAATTCTCCATACTTAGATCAAACATATAAGACTGGGCACACAAAAGGGCAAGCGTCACAGAGAAACTAATGAAAATATCCAAATATACACCAGATAAAAAAAGATGGTCCAATCTAGTAACAATGTTCTTTGATCAAGCGGAGCAAGGTGGAGGGGCTCCCTTTTTATGGAGTAAAAAAAGAAATATTTATGAGTCACAATCTTGGAGTGAGGTATCCAATCAGGTTAGCCAGCTAGCGAGTAGCCTAAAATCTCTGGGTGTGACAAAAGGTTGTCGAGTATTGTTAGTTTCAGAAAACAGGCCCGAGTGGCTTATCGCTGACATTGCCATTATGGCAATTGGAGCTATAACTGTACCAGCCTATATAACAAATACAGAAGCAGATCATCGCCACATTATTGAAGACAGTGGAGCGCAACTAGCTATTGTTTCAAATTCTAAGCTTACTGAGCGTGTGCTTTCCGCAGCAAAATCTAGTCTAATAAAAGATATAATAACTGTTGAGTCACATAAAATAGTCCAAAATAATGCAATAAAACTACATTCCTGGACTGAAGTCCTTAACAAGGAAATTTCATTTAACGTCGATGAAATTGACAAACATGAACTCATAAAGCGTGATCAAACTGCCTGCATAATATACACGTCAGGTACTGGTGGCTCTCCCAAGGGTGTAATGCTTCACCATGGGGCCATTTTACATAACTGTAATGGTGCACGTGACGCTCTTTTAGAACTAGGTCTAGGAGATGAAGTATTTTTATCTTTTTTACCGCTTTCCCACTCTTATGAACACACGGCTGGTCAATTTTTCCCCATTTCCATTGGGGCTCAAATTTTTTATTCAGAAATTGACACCCTTGCAACTAACATGCTGGAGGCAAGGCCAACAATTATGACAGCAGTTCCCCGCCTTTATGAGACGCTTCACTCACGAATTACTCGAAATGTAAAAAAACAAGGTGGAATAAAAGAGCAATTGTTTAATATGACATTAATGCTTGGTCGTAAAAAAATAGAGGCAGGTAGGCTTGGCCTAGTCGAAAGTGCGCTAGACATTTTACTCAATATTTTAGTAAGAAAAAAAGTTCAGCAAAAGTTTGGTGGCCGCCTGAAGGCTCTGGTCTCTGGTGGTGCACCACTTAATACAGAAATAGGTTTATTTTTTCTCTCACTGGGTTTGCGGATTTTGCAAGGCTATGGCTTAACAGAGTCCGCCCCTGTTATCAGCGTAAATCGTCCATCGAATATTAAAATTGATACTGTCGGAGCACCTATGGCTGATGTTTCATTGAAAATTGCAGATGATGGAGAAATACTGGTTAAGGGCGAATTAGTCATGCAAGGTTATTGGAGAAATGAGGAGGCTACAGCTGGTAGCATTCAAAAGGGCTGGTTACATACGGGAGATATTGGTCACATAGACAATGCAGGTCGCTTAAAGATTACTGACAGGAAAAAGGACATCATTGTTAACTCTGGTGGAGATAACATTGCTCCGCAACGCATTGAGGGTATTCTTACAATAGCTCCAGAAATTGCTCAGGCTATGGTTTATGGTGATAAACGGCCCCACTTAACTGCAGTAATAGTTCCTGACTCTGATTGGATTGAACAGTGGGCAAAAGAAAATAAAAAACCAACTGATCTTCTGACTCTTTCAGAGGACGAATTTTTTTACAATGCCGTAGCTACTGTAATCGATAGCATAAATACAGGCCTATCGAATATTGAAAAAATACGACGTTTCATTATTGCCACATCGGAATTCAGCATCAATAATTCAATGATGACGCCTTCAATGAAAATCCGCCGTCACAAAATTTTTGAGAGCTACGGACAAAGTCTAATAGCACTGTACGGTAAAAGCTAAACGCATTTTGGAAAGATCGCGAGTGAAGTAAGAGTTAGAAAACTAATTCAAACATATTTCATACCACCACTATTTGAGAAAAAATCTACTTGATAAGATTCAAGGAGATTTTACTGGCACTATACATATTTCATAAGACCTTATGAAGTTGTCTGTTTCCTGAAATTCGCTATGGCTATGCCGCTTAGTATAAGTCCCAACGCGATAAATTCCTGAATAGAAACGTGCTCATTTAAAAATATCGCTCCCCAAAGCACACCTAGCCCGGGGATTATATAGTTGTTAAATGAAATAAAAGTTGCGCCTCGAATTTGCAGTAAATGAAAGTACAAGAAAGTAGCTAATGCTGTTGGAAATAGACCCAAGTAAGCCGCCGCAGACCAAGACTTTATGCTAGGATTTAACAACCATGGCTGATCACAAATTAGAGAAAGAACAACCATTTGCAAAGCCCCCATGAACATCACTCCTGAACCACTCACAGCCGGATGCAATAGGGTCATATTTTTGGCAATAGTTGTAGCTATTGCATAAGAAAAAGCTCCACAGGCAACCGCGCTTTGGCGTAAAGCGTCTCCACCCATGTACTTTAATGTTTCTGGGCCAACCAATACAATGACGCCCCCGAAGCCAACAAGTACTCCGGCAAGCTTTTGTGGTGTAAGATGTTCGTCTGAGCTGAAAAGATGCACTAGCAAAACTGTTGTTAGAGGCATCACAGCCATCAAAATTGCGGCAAGGCCACTATCAATCGCCTGTTCTCCCCATCCGATTAACGTAAAAGGTAGTCCATTGCCAAATAACCCGATAAGAAAAGCCAAAGCCCAGTACTTACGATCACATGGTATAGCCATCCCTCTACATAGAGTATATCCGTAGAGCACAATAGCTGCCAAAGAGATCCGCAGGGCAGCTAGGGTCATCGGCGGTATGGTCTCAACTCCGATTTTTATAACCGCAAAAGAGGAACTCCATATGATTGCTAACAAAAGCAACAAAAGCAACGGACGTACAGCAAAAAATGTAATCATTTGGAGCCTTGAACAGATGTTTGCAAATGGTTCAAACGCGGTAGAATGACTTGTACCAATCTACAAAGAGAGGGATGCCTACACTGATGCCGGTTTTAGGTTTATACCCAAAGTCTTTTTTCATTGCATCTATATCCGCAAACGTTTCCTGCACATCACCAGCCTGCATGGACTGAAAGTCAATTTTTGCTTTTAGTCCAAGAGCATTCTCAATCTCATAGATAAAATCCATCAGACTTTCACTTTTGTTATTACCTATGTTATAGATACTGTGAGGTGTTAATCCGTCATCAAAAGCTGGCTTGTCCATGCAGGACAAAATACCCATTACAATGTCATCAATATAAGTAAAATCTCGGCGCATTTTGCCATGGTTGAAAACAGGAATTGGCTCACCCGCCAAAATCTTCCTAGTAAATGAGTAATAAGCCATGTCAGGCCGGCCCCACGGCCCATAAACTGTAAAAAAACGAAGTCCCGTAAGCGGAATATGATATAAGTCCGCGTATGCATGGCTCAACAATTCCATTGATTTCTTGGTCGCAGCATAAAGGGACACTGGACAATCTGTGGGACTCTGGGTGGAAAATGGCTTTTGACTTGATTTTCCGTATACTGAAGATGATGAAGCATAAATGAAATGCTTCAAATCATCTAGATTACGAGCAGCCTCAAGAAGAACAAGGTGCCCCTCGATATTACTACGAGTGTATGCATAAGGATTGATTAGTGAATAACGCACTCCTGGTTGAGCGGCTAGGTGTATAATTTCACTGATGTTCGAATTTACCCGAAAAAGGTTGTTAACAGACTCCCTGTCAGCAACATCAATTTGGCTAAAACTAAAGCCAGTCTGTCCAATCAGATTACCAAGGCGAGCGCGTTTAAGAGAAACATCGTAATAACCATTGAGGTTATCCACACCAATTACCTGCCGCCCTTTTTGAATTAATGCCTTAGTTATAAAATATCCAATAAAACCTGCAGCACCAGTAACTAGTACGCTCATAAAAACCAACCTATAAAACTAAATAAAAACAATACATAAAGCACGTACCATAATAGTTTTGGCGCGGCTAGTGAACCTTAGCTATTCTCAAGACATTAGTTGCATTTGGTGTGCCAAATGGTACACCAGCAGTAACAATTATAGAATCTCCCTCAGCAGCAAACTCCTGATTTTTTGCCGCCTCTGCTGCAACATCAACCATCTCATTAAATCTCGTCAGATCTGGTGTCACTACTGAATGAATTCCCCAAACTAGCGCCAGTCTTCTTGCTATTGAATTTTTTGGAGTAAGGCCAAGTATAGGAACAGTTGGACGTTCGCGGGCAGCTCGCATGGTCGTTGAGCCAGACGTACTGAAAGTTACAATAGCAGCGGCAAAAACTGTTTGAGCTATCTGACGTGCAGCGGCTGTTATTGCATCAGCAGCAGTATTTTCCGGTTCACGCCTCCTGTAATCAGTAATTTCACGATAATGGGTATCAATTTCAACCCTATTGACTATGCGGTCCATCATAGAAACAGTTTCTATAGGGTACTCCCCAACAGCCGTTTCAGCTGAAAGCATCACTGCATCCGCACCGTCATAAATAGCAGTTGCAACATCGGAGGATTCTGCTCTAGTGGGTGTAGTAGAGTGAATCATAGACTCCAGCATTTGCGTAGCAACGACAACTGGTTTTCCTGCACGACGACATCTATTTAAAATCTTTTTCTGAATGGCTGGAACATCTTCAGGGGCCAACTCAACACCCAAATCACCGCGTGCTACCATCACTGCATCAGCAAGTTCAACTATACCATCAAGATCATCTATAGCAGAAGGCTTCTCCAATTTGGCCAAGACACCTGCACGCCCATCAACGAGGTCCAATGCCTCACTCACATCACTTGAGCGCTGGACGAAAGACAGAGCAACCCAATCCACTCCTAATTCGAGACCAAATGCTAAATCCTTTCGATCTTTTTCAGTAATAGGTGAAAGATCCAATGTAGCACTGGGTACATTTACACCCTTGTAGTCAGAAATTTCACCGCCCACAATTACTAGAGTATCAGCAAAGTCTACACCACATTTCTGTACCTTAAGCTCGATTTTTCCATCATCTAACAACAATTTCATTTCTGGTTTAAGTGCAGAAAAAATTTCGGGATGTGGCAGAGTAGCGTTTACCTCACTTCCAATTGACTCGTAAAGCTCAAGCCTAAACAGCTCTCCAGCTTTCAAATTCACCTTGCCCTCTTTGAATGTGCCGAGCCTTAACTTAGGACCCTGTAAATCAAGTAAAACACCGATGGGTCGATTGAATTTTTTTTCAATTCGGCGAATTGTGTCGTACCGATCTTTGTGCTCTTGATGAGAACCATGAGAAAAATTGAGTCGATACACATCAACACCAGCACTAAACAAATTGGCAATAGATTTCTCATCCGAGGTTGCCGGACCGAGAGTTGCTATAATTTTTGCATTACGACTACGTCTCATAAATAATACTTCCTGATAAATAAGAAAAAGTTTTTTGCATACTAATAAACAAATAATATTAACGTTTTATTTCACAACAATAGCTCTAAAATCATTGACATTCGTCAAAGTAGGGCCGCTCATCACCAAATCATCCAAAGCGGAAAAAAAGGTATAAGCATCATTCCTTGCTAGAAACTTCTCTGGGTCCAAACCCCGTGCTAAAGCTCTTGATAATGTATCTGGCCCAATGACACATCCCGCGTTATCCTCACTGCCATCAATTCCGTCAGTATCGCAGGCGATCGCTGATATTCCTGGTTCCCCATCAAGGGCAACAGCAAGCGCTAACAAAAACTCAGCATTGCGCCCACCACGTCCATTTCCACGCACCGTCACAGTTGTCTCCCCTCCTGACAGTAGAACGCAGGGGCGTTCTGCGGGTTGTCCATAACGGATAACTTGAATTGCAATTGAAGCCATCACCTTAGCTACCTGACAAGCCTCTCCCTCTATACTATCTCCGAGAATAAGCGTGTTAAAACCAGCTTTTCTTGCCACCTCAGCAGCTGCCTCAAGAGCTATTTGAGGGGTCGCTATCAAATGAACATCAGTACCTCTAAGACGTTTATCACCAGGTTTTGGTGTTTCAAAAAGAGGGTTTTCCAAAGCTTTCAAAACAGCAGGGGCCGCATCAATATCATACTTTTTGAGAACAGCACGTGCGTCAGCAAGTGTTGTTGGATCAGCAACTGTTGGGCCAGATCCAATTACTGCAAGATCATCACCCGGAACATCTGAAATGACCAAAGTCAATACTTTGGCCGGAAAAGCAGTTGTAGCAAGTCTGCCTCCTTTAATAGAGGAGAGGTGCTTTCTAACACAATTCATTTCTGCAATACTAGCTCCGGATTTTAGTAATTTGCTGTTAAGTCTTTGCTTATCTTCTAGACTAAGTCCTTTAGCTGGCAAGCTTAGAAGTGCCGAACTACCACCTGAGACAAGACATAGAGCCAAGTCATCAGGGCCAAGCTCCTCGAGTAAAGCAAGAATGCGCTGGGCTGCATCCCGACCTGTTGCATCGGGCACAGGGTGTGCTGCTTCTACAACCTCTATATGCCTGCAGTCTAGAGAATGTCCATAACGTGTGACAACTAAACCGCTTAAAGGTGCCTGCCACGCATCCTCAACTGCTCTTGCCATACTGGCTGCAGCTTTACCAGCCCCCACAACTATTGTTTTTCCTGTTGGTGGCACTGGTAGATAACTGGCCAGCATCAACGAAGGGTTAGAGGCAGCTACAGAAGTGTCAAACAACTGACGCAGGAACCCTTTAATCTTCAAACACATATCATATCCAAATAATCAATTAAATATTGCAAATCTTTCAATTGCTTTCTTTACTTGTATTAACATAATACAACTCTGTCTTCTATTTTGACGAATAAGTGGTTAGCAGTATACGGGAAAGTCGGTAAAGCCAATCAATGATCAAACAAATTCTTTCCAATGCTCTGCTCTCTATTCTTATGGATAAAAAAGCCAAAAAAATTTTTAAAGGCTTCCAAAAAAAACGGGTGGAAAAAAGTATTATTGACAATATGCAATTTAAATCTTCTACCCACTCTTCCTCAGAAAAATTTTCTGGAGACCTGAATACTGATAAGAACCGTCAGTCACTCATCAAAAAAGCATTGAAAGCCCACAAAGACAATTCAAGTGTTTTAGAAGATTTGAACGAGGACCAGAAACAAAGGTTACGTCAACTTGCAATAAAAATTCTGCTAAAATCGAATAAAAAAAGTAACATTTATAAAGAGCGTAAACAACAGACTAATATTATAGACAAAAAAAATTCGACCCCAAATAAAGTATTAAATCAAGAAACAAGTATAAAACGTCAAATACTCATCAAAAACGCATTAGCAGCTCACAAAAAACACTCAAAAGCACTCGATGGTTTAAGTGGCAATCAGAAAAAAAAACTACAACGTCTCGCTATGGAAATGATGTTTAGTAGAACAAACAAGTAAGAATATGCACTATAATTAATATCACAAATCTCGAGAGACAAAAGTTGTAGTCGACTAAAACCATAACATTTGTTTATTATCTTAAATTAAGGACTCTAAACTTGTATAAATTAATGTTTAAATCCCTCTATACACTTCTTCTTTTCCCACTTATGGTAATTTTTATGATTAGTAGCAGGGCAGAAACGCCAAACGATCTTGAAAATACTATATATATGGACACAAAACACGGACGTGTCGTTATGGAGATGCGGCCTGACTTAGCACCAAACCATGTTAAACGAATCAAAGAACTTGTCCGCAAAGGTTTTTATAATGGCGTCGTCTTTCACAGAGTAATAGGTGGCTTTATGGCTCAAACCGGTGATCCCACTGGCACGGGAACAGGCGGTAGTGGTCAAAAATTAAATGCTGAATTTTCTGATGAACCCCATGTTCGAGGTACTTTATCTATGGCAAGGGCACAAGACGTTAATAGTGCGGACTCCCAATTTTTTATTGTTTTCTCCCGCGCTTCCCATCTAGATGGAAAATATACAGTATGGGGTAAAGTCACAGATGGAATGAGCGTAGTGGGAAAAATAAAAAGAGGTGAAGGCCAAAGTGGCATGGTAGTTGAACCAGATACTATCATACGCATGCAAGTAGCAGCTGATGTCACTGAATAGTGACTATCTAAGAAGGTTAGAAAAGGAACCCATGCCCAACCTCTCCGACCAATTATTTCTTTTGTAAAAAATCTGACAGATAAAAAGTTAATCTTCAACCTTGACAGGTATAGCTTTGTTGATATGAATCTCGCGTTGTGGAAACGGAAAATCAATCCCATTTTCTTGAAATAGGTCCCAGACACGAAGAAGAACGTCATGCCTAATATTGGATAAACCACTTCGCGGATCACGAAGCCAAATTCTTAACTCAATATCAACTGAATTATCCCCAAAGCCCTTTAAATGACAAACTGGAGCTGGGTTGTTCAGAACTCTGTCTTGCTCCTCTGCTGCCTTAACAGCCAGCTTAATAGCCTTTCTTAAATCAGATGCATAAGATATTCCAATCGGCAATCTTTGGCGTATCAACTGATCCGTGTATGACCAATTCTCGACCCGCTGAGAAATTAGCTCTTCATTTGGTATCAAATGCTCTGTTCCGTCGCGGGTGATGACTGAAACGTAACGTGCACTTAAAGAGTTAATCCAGCCATAGGTTTCACCAATTGCAATCACGTCGCCTGGTTTTACTGATTTATCAAGTAGTAAAATAACCCCACTAATTAAGTTAGAGACTACCTTCTGCAAACCAAAGCCAATCCCTAAGCCAACCGCTCCAGAAAATACCGCAAAGGCTGTTAAATCAATACCGACTGTGTTCATGGCTAGCACAAAGGCGATTACATAAAGGGCTATTTTTAACAATTTGCTGAATAAAACCTGTACGGATGGAGTTAAGCCTTTCATTCCAGATATTCGACGCTCAACTAAAGATGAGGTAAAACCAGCAAGCCAAAATAATGCAGCAAGTGCTAGTAGTGCTTTGCCAAAGCCAAGAACGGATACTCGCGTCTCCCCAAAATTAATAGCCATATTATCCAGAACGGACAGTGTTGGATCCAACACACCAACGATGTCCAGAGCTGCCAGTGACCATGCAGAGATTGCGATAGCCCTGGACCAACCAGGGTCAACGACTAGGGAGGTTGCTAGCC
>Ga0163110_10001247_pt1 | contig 12914 bp, 9 predicted proteins | sample CRUFie1St17metaG_FD_108703 | JGI IMG/M metagenome (GOLD analysis project Ga0163110, IMG submission 108703) | Marine microbial communities from the Costa Rica Dome - CRUD Field 142mm St17 metaG | ecosystem: Environmental > Aquatic > Marine > Oceanic > Photic zone | place: Costa Rica: the Eastern...
CAGTGATTTCGGAAAAACGTCATTTTTGATCGGATAACTCCGAAATAGGCGATCGGATTAGACCGAAATCAGTGATCGGATTGAACCGAAATGGGTGATCGGAATGGGCCGGAACATGCAATATGGCTATGCTATTGACCGGCATATGATGGTGGAAATATTTAAAGCGAGAACTTTATTCTAGGCACAAAAAAACCGACTTAAAAGTCGGTTTCAGTATCTACTTCTACAAAGAAGAGATGGTACCAGTGGGCGGGTTTGATGGGACCGACCTTTGGCCGCCACGCTATCGCTAGTAACGGATTTTGAAAAGTTAGTGTCTATCCAGGTCTATTAATGGCGGTGGCTGGAAGCCAACGCGACCCGCTTTGCAAAAACTTTGCAAATCAAACTGTAGCCTCATGAATTCTGAGCTATATGTTTACTGCGACGTTCAGCGAGTTGATATACGGTATCTTCCAATTTGCTAATTTCGCTATTCAACAAGTGTTCATCTATTTTGCTTTTGTTAATGTGTCGTTTTGGTGACCTTATAACGTTTTTCTGACTTGCAGACAATGACTGTTTGAGAGTTATTTGGAACATGTTCTCATCTGCAAAGATTGTCTCTACATACTTTGCATCTTCAAACATGATAACTGCCTTAATTGGACATAATTCCAATGTATCAAGTAAACCGTTATCCATCGTGGTGATGAGAGGAACATAAAACAAATTACTTGTTTCCTCAGTCAAGAGCGTTTCGCAATACCGAAACATATATAAATCCCAAGCCAATGCACTGATTCTATTTACGGACTTGCTCGTAGGGTTCTTAAGGTCTTTTTCTTCAAATATTGGAGTAAAGTGCCTCATCGTTAAGCCTACCGTCACCTTCCAAGAGAAGTAGAGTTCTTTCAATGGAAGGACATCGTAAGTTTTTAGAGTGTATTCGATGAGCTGATTTAAAATACTCTCTATTGTCTGATGTGGATTTGACCAACAAATACAGAACACTTTAAGCATTATTGCGTAAGTTAGGTCGCGCTTTTTAATCAGGCTCCATATATCAGGACTATTAGCAAAGCTATCCAGTGTTTTGGAGGACTTACCAAAGAATGATGTAAAGTCGTGTTTCTCAGTTCTTATCTGCCGCGGTTCAGATATCTTCTCATCGTAATAATATGCAGCCGCAAGCTTTCTTATAGGAAATTTTTTATTTCCACCACAATATTGTCGTAAGTTTTCCAACAAGGGAAACGAGAAGTCAATGCTGCCTCCGAAATGCTTTTTGACATACTCGAGAATTTCACATGCCGCTTCCTTCGAAGAAAAGTCTTCATCCTCGAGGACTCTCGGCAGATCGGAAAGCAGGTTAGTATCAAATAAAACTCTCCTGATATACCCGATTCCGGCTTCCCCAAGTTGGCATTGTCTCAAGATGTCATCTGAATACGCCAATACATTATCATCAGAAAACAAACCTCTGATTTTTGCATTCTTATGCTCGGAGTCGTTCAGTGGTGCACCAACTCCATTCTTTGAATACAGCATCCTAAACCCGGAAAATGCTCCTTCCGCGCGCTCTATCATATCCAAAAGAGAATCATTAGGAGTTGCTTGAACTACACAATTTTTGACGTTTCTAATTCTATCTTTGATGTCCAATATCTTCTAAACCCAATCAATTATCTGTAGTTTACAATAGTATTTTCTCTATAAATTTTAGCTGATGACGAGAATATATGGAGTTTCATTACTAGTTAATTGAAGGCGGGCCCTCATAATTTCATTCTTGACTAAATATTCTGAATCAAAATTTAAAGTCAAGTCTTGATTTTCCGTATTAAGATCTAAGTATTCGCAGAAAATTGGATGGATAACAATTTTGCAGGTTTTCAGTTCGTCATTCTTTACAAGTTTATCTAAAAAGTATCTGCCATAAGAAAAAAAGAAAACGTCACTAATTGTAATTCTATGTTTACTCATTAGGCTTTTATCCAAACGTATACCTATGAAACCAATCTCGTGGAGAAACTTCAGTTTCTGAATGAAATCAAATGAATCCTCAGATTCATAGGCGAAGTTGAATGGAATATTTCCAAGAGCTTTTTTGATCTCATTGTAATCAAGAACTTGTTTAGACTTCATGAAAACATTTATTACGTCTTCAATGTTAGTAAAGTAACTTTTAAACTCACCAATGAACTCATCTTTAATGACGTTATCAGTGATATTGGCTATTACTTCAGAAATAGAATGCAAGATTGCGTCTGAATCAATTTGCCAATGGCGTTTCTTATAGTTATCCAATAATGTTATTATTGCTGCAAAATAGTAAAGTATATCGCGAGGCCGCCAAAACGTATGCCGTAAAACGTCAAGAAAAATGTGTTTTCTATACTCCTTGCCTCCGACATGTGTGGTCGTATAAAGAGGTAAATTGGGATAGCAAACATCTAAGACGTTGTTCAGGGAATCAAAAGGGCTCAATTTTTTTCCTGAGGATTTGTGACTATAGCCATTAATAACTTCCAGTCTTTTTCGTAGCATCAATGCTAATTCTGGTCCTGACCAGCTTATTTCAGAGTATTTGTCTCTGTAAATATATGAGTCTCTTTCGGCTCTCCGAATAGAAATGAATCTATCTCTCGGAACCATTATACAAAAATCGATATTTTGATATAAATGTGAATTGACGTTTCTTGTTTTTATCTCTATCGTTTTCTGTAAAAAAGATGATAAAAATGCATTTTCGAATTCGTTTCTTTCCCAGACCTGTTCGTTGTTTTCTTTTCTAAAAGCGGTCTCTCTTCGGAAGTCTTCAAAACTATTATCAAAGCCATCTAAGCTAATAAAAAATTTCTTTTTACACTCTTCTGAAACTTTTTCTAAAGCAGATTGGATTTCGATTGGTATGACTAAGCTCTTAAGTTTTTCTTCGTCATTCAAAGTTTCAATATCATGCAGAAAATCTGCTTCGTTGCTTGATCTAGAGTTTTGAATGAATTCATTTACCTTTTCATAAACACTGATCACTGACCACGTAAAAATTGCTGGGTCACCTAGAACTACCATTTTGTTTTTTTCGTCTAAAATTTCGACTTTTTCATTTTTGGTTCCTTTTGTTGATTCAAAAAAGTCGAATATTAATTGGCAGTTATTTTCTTGGTTGGGAGAAAGTTTTCCGTTTTTTTTACTATATTTCAGCATGCTAATACAGCAGAAAGAAATAAATATATCCCATGAATTTTTAAAAATCGTTTTGTATGGAAGAACAAAGTCGTTTTCAGATCTATTTCTTGGTGTAGATATTATCCCGAACAATCTGGATAAAGAAAAGTTATTCAGATCAACAACACAGAAGCATTTGTAAGCATTTCTATCTAACCGGCTAATAGCATTTACAATCGTAGATTTTCCGCTTCCTTTTCTTCCCATAAGGATATAAGATTTTTGATTAAGAACATCCAGATAGTTCTGAGTCTTAACAATAATATCTATCAGGTTATCTTCTTTATAGTGCGTGAAAATGTTTTCACCTTTCCGGTCCATAAATAATTCGGATTTTAGCTGTTCGTATTCGGCTTGAAATTCTTTCGTGTGCTGTATCAAACCTGCCTCAATAGCTCCTTGAATTTTCATTAATTCTTTTTCAAAATGCGGCTTGCTATATTTAGTAACTTTAAAACTTTGCCCTTCACCCTTCATTACGTCTAGATTTTTGTTAGTTAAATCAGCATAGAGCTTGTTTTTGAATGCAAAAGGGCATGATTCCTCTTTGTTTCCTGATAAAAGAATGGGGATTATCGGTATCTGACATTCTGAATTCTCCAAAAGTGAATTTATTTGGCAGTATTCAGTGTAAACACCAGAGTTTTGCTTTGCTTGAACCTTTGCATTATATTTAGGGGTAAGAAAAACAAGAATAGCTGATGACTGTTGGATAAGATTCATAAAGTCATCCAAGTTATCCCCTGCATTTAGCTTTTCATCGAAATTAAAGTTGAGTTTCTTTTTTAATTTTTCTTCTATTGCATCTAGAACTAGTTTTAAAACTCCTAAATTCACATCATTTCTACAGTAAGATACGAAAATTTTTTTTTGTTTCATATTAAATGACGGTCCTTATCAGAAAAATTTTAGTCTAGGCATTAAATATGTGTCGTTACTTATAAAATGAGAGCTATTTGACGTTGCCACTAACTCATGTGCTAGTGAGGTAAGCATATAAAAGCATGTCATTTTTTCAAAAAAAGCAATTAGGGTATATTCTTATTTTAAGAGGTCATATACCTTCCCAATTTGATTCACAAATATACTTTGTCCACCGTAGCTTGGGTGCCGCACTTTTATAACGTCATAAAGTGATGAGAACTTACGAGCTGCTTGTTCAGCATCGTTACCAACGGCGATTAATCGTTTGGGCTTAATTAAATTAACTAACATTTCCAATATTTCTTCACCTACCTTTCGCTCTATCGCATTATGAGCACGATTTGTGAAAGGGGCATTTTCCTCATGTGGATGCAATGGAAATACATTCCATAAAAATATGTTTGCGTCTATTTCATCCAACATATTCCAAATGACGGAAGCTGTTCTTTCGGGAACTGGAATACCTTTTGTTATTTTTGTGCTTTCAACAGACCAACGGTTGAGATGATTTGTGAAATTAACGTCATCCGTTAAAGCTAGCCCGGTTCTTCTTCCCCCACGATAACCTAGGTCTCGCCCAACCCAGATGGCGTCTACTTCTCTCTGTTGCGCAGCTAACAATAGTTTTATTAAAAGAGCTCTTCTCTTCTGAGGAGCATCTTTATAGTCATACAGTTCACAACAATCTGAGTATGGGTTAAATGTATTTTTAAACTCTAGGCTCTTCAGTTCTGATACGAAACGCTTTGTGTTCATTTTTTTGCTCGATAGGTTTGTATTCTAGAGTCCTATTTGTTCTGTCGCCGACAATGATTCCACCATTGTTTTTCTTCACCATCCTAAATACGGAATATCCATCTAGAATAGCTTTCTCCCAAAGAACAAGAGGGCAAGCTTGAACTTCGTAACCACTTACAAATTTTTCGATGGTTTTCAGTACGTCAAACGAGACACTATCGTGTCCCTCAAAATAATCCAAGTCTTTTGAAATCGAATAGAGCCAAGCCGTAAGTCCTTCTTCTACGACAATTGCTCTGCCTCCATCTTGAGCTTCATCGAATACCGGGTCGCTTTTGCGTTTATGCTTTAATAACGCTCTAAAAGTTGGTGACCAGTGTAAAATAGCAGCATGTGCAAGGTGAAAGACGTCATGAAAACGATATCCATCTTTGTCTAGCATATTATCCGTCAAAGGAGAGCCTATAAAAACTCCGTTCCACTTCAAATAGCTCTGGCCGCTTTTTCTTTGCGAAATTTCAATTTCGAAATATCTAGGAAGCCGCTCTTCTTCTGGAAAGTTGTGGTCAAAATCGGGAAGGAAAGAAAGTTCCGGCAAGTTAAATCTTCCTAATGCCTTATGCAAATTGTTATTAACAATTCTAGAAAATGAGAGTTCAATAGCTTGTATGCATTGAATATATATACGAGCAAACTTGATTAATACATCTGGGAGCTCAAGGCTAGTCGTTTCAATTCTAAGTAGCTCAGCGGTTATTGTCCCCAATTCAATAAGGGTATTATCCACAGATTCCGTCAGGCTAAGCGTAATTGTTTGAGACAAAGGGGCATTAGAATCTGAACTCGCGGAAAGAGTTTTCAAATCTGTATTATCGAATGCGGCAGAGAACATATCTGACAACTTGTAGCCAAGCCTTCTGCATATAGCATTGAAATACCACAATGAATCTCCGAATTCCTCTTCAACAGCTTCTTTGTATCCTATGTAGGCTTTCTTTTCTCTTCTAAATTTCTTTGTTGTAGACATAACACTACCGATTTCACCGTACAGACCCAAAAGAATCGGCGTGAGGTCGTTATCAGAAAACCTGTCAGTGAGTTGTGCTTTATTTTCGTATTCCACAAGAGGAACCGCATCACGTAAAGTTTCACTTTTTTCATTAGTTTTATGCATCTGCTAACTCACAATGATTTTTAAGAGATTTCAAAATAAGATGCACACACTCTTCGATATAAGGGCTTACCATGATTGTTTTATATTCTTCCTCCGACAGCTTAGTTTTCTCGGCGAGAGCTTTTGTGTTTACAGCTCTTAGTGAAGAAACAATTCTCGAGTAGTCACAATGCGTATCATTTTTAGCGGCTATCTTTATTAACTGCGAATATCCGGCGTTGTTAGCTACTTGCCAATCCTCAGTTAATGTTTGAGGAACATCGTTATTTAGAATCAATCTACAAACGTCACCAACTAGTCCGTCAAAACCTCCTAAAAGAAACAAAGGCTTATCTGATTCTAAAGCAATCATAATTTCTTCTAGAACTCCGGGCATTTTTCCTTTGTACCCTGATGCCTTGCCTCCAGCGCAGATTCTAAAATCACAATTGCCTACAATGTGCTGTCTCATTTGAGATAAGCATCTTGACCAGATATACAGGTTTTCCGGAGTAGAGGGCTCAAGAAATTGATCGGTTGCAATCCCATTCGCTACATCTCGTGGAATTTTATGCTCTATTGTTTTCATCAATTTGTGATGTTGAGCTCTCCATGCCTTTATCTTCGCGCCCTCTAAGTGAATAGGCCACGCTAGATGATTTTCAATTTTGATATCAAGGGTTTTTAAACGATCACTCAATACGTATGCTTCATCCAGTATGAAACTAGTAAAACCATCTTTTCTGAGATCTCCTCCGTATACCAAGGTCGCAGAACGTGATAGCAAATGTCTGGATATAGATTGAGATAGCTTAGTAAGTTGTTCTGGGTGTGTGTGAACCTTGTCATACGAAGACTCGCTTCTATCTGAAATAGAGATGCCTACCTTTAGAACCTTCAGCAGGTCCTTTTGGTCTTCAGCCCATAAAGGAGTGATCGCTTCTATATTTATTGAATCTTGCCAATCTGCTTCATCAGAATATATCGGCGGTTCTGGGTAGCATACTTGTGTTACCCCGGCATTCTTTAACTCGAGCATTTTCCGAATTTCTGGGGGACGAGCCATTAAATAAGCGTCGGAGCTGAACCAACCAATTTGTTGATAAACTTCTAATTTTTTGAGGGCATGTTCGAAACGAATTGTTTCAGTTAAAGAAGATGAAAGAATTTTCAAAATGTTGCTCTCATCAATTTTTAAGCCTGTATCTACTGTGAGGCAAGGTACATTTGAAGAGTCAGGAAAAACTCTATCTTCAAACTCCTTCAGACAGTTCACGATAACGACAGGCCGTTCAAACTTTTTCGCGTATAAGATTTCTTTTTGGCACCAATATCTAGAAGAATATGTGTCGGTAACAAAAGCGATAATGGTCGAGTCGCGAATGTGTTCTTCGATTTCCTCCGAAAACTTATACCCAGGTGCTATCTCAGTCGCATCAAAGAAACGCCGTATGCTTGAATTATCGATGAATTTTTTGACTGACTCAACATAAGATAAGCCGATTTCGTCGTGTTTTGAATGACTAAGAAATAGTTTTAGAGAACTCGCAGTTCCCGGAGCTACATTCTCTCCTTTACTGAACCCATGCCTCAAAACCTCATGAGAAAGAGCTATGAGTCCATGTAAATTTCTACTACTTTCCCATTCATACGCTCTTATACAATTTACACCTTCTAACCCCCCTTGGTGATTCAAACCCATATTATCCAAGGCCACTGGTACAATTTTTACGCTCTCACTAGATTTTAGTGATTCTACATACTCACGCCATTTATCAACGCCAGCAGTATTGACACTGGTGAAAACGAACAGAATAGCTGCTTTGGATTTTGGTGCAGGAAGTTCCTGAGGAACTTCTCGTCCGTTTGGTGAGCTGTAGAATAACATTGGTAAATTAACCGATCTCGAAAACGGCTTATCGACATTTCTTGAGAAATTATCTTTGAATAACTCGATTATAGGAAAAGCATCGTTATGGTCTGAAGGTGACCATATGAAGTAAATGGATAGTGGACAAGAATAAGACTTTTCATTATTTATTTTCATTCTAACCTCGTGGTAACTGAATAAACGCTTAATAAATTTTGGGATATCTGAGCGATTATTCAGTCAGTCTTCCGGTGACCTGATCAACTCTTTGGTAAGAGTCTTCAAATTGGCAAGGGTCTGCAATCACATAATTATGTGATTTTTTGTAGTTATTGTTTACGCCCTCTATGATGGATCTAGCTTCACCAGAGGTATTTAAATTCAATTTTTTAAATCCGAGGCCTGACCTATATCCTAATGAATCTAAATCTACTTCGACTGCATCTTTTCCGAAATAAAAGAAGTAATTAGAAAGAAGTACGTCCTCACATTTGCCAGTGTCTCTATTGAGGTTTTCGAAGTTGGTCGTACCGTCCGGTAAGCTATGGTGAGAATCTTCTTGTTGCCACTCGCCGGACACATCTTTGTGATAAATGTTGTCACCCACCATTTTCATTAAACTGCCATTACGGCATGGTTTCTTGAGCTGAAAGCGGTCGTCTTCCCAATATTGTTGAAAGCTCATTTTCTCAGTCACTTTCATTAATAGAATACACTTCCTATGCAATCCTTTTCCTAATTTACTGCCGGCCACACCGAGTACCCAATCACCTATTTGAGCACTCTTTCTTATTCCGGGTTTACAAGTAGCCAACGTGCAAGTTCCAAAAAAAGGATTCGGAGCAAATCCAAAATCGCGAGCAATTACATATACAAACAAATTAGAATTATGATTAATCAGCATGTGATGTTTCGCCCAGTTCGTTTAGGGGCTTCAGAACCATCTGGCCTTTCAAATCGACTGGGTCCTTCTAGCGCACCTATAATAGATTCAGAACGCCAAGCCACTCGAGCTGATTCGTATTTTTCTAGATTACTAGGCACGGGCACATCATCTTTCAAACCGTTTTCGTACACCCCGATAATTGGTTTCCCTAGCTTATGCGCCATCTCTATTTCCCAATTTACCCAAGGCCGCGTGTGGGTTTCTTTTCCAATAACTACAATAACCTTACTTGCCCAAGCCATTTTCATTCTTAATAATCGTTTAATTGTTCTATCGCTTATTTGATTTTTTTCTAAACGAGCTTGGTTTTCCGGCTTTGCTCGTATTGAGCTATTACGAACGTTATATTCTTTATTGGAGAGAATTCTTGTGACGCCGTCCACACTTGCGTCATCCTTATGATGGTGACTTATAAAGACATTCTTTAATTTTGCCATAGCTGGTCAGTCCTTGATGATTTGAAATTCCATTAGGTAATATATTAAACATGTTTTTGAGAACAAGTAATCGATTTAGGCTCATTAGTTTTCGTCCTAGATACAACCACGCTTCTTGTAATTCGCTTCCCGCTCTTTGGCTCTCTTCGTGTAAGAGGCAACGGCTTTTTCAGCGGTTAGTGCAAATCTGCCTTTAATCTGTTTGCTTTCATCCATTTCAATACCTGAAAGCTGATTTCCAAGAATTTTTGGGATCACGTGGCTGAACGTTTTGTTAAGATTTTAAGCTTTGTAATCGTAAGCTTTTAGTTTAGTTATATGAAGCCTTCAATAGTAAACTTAGCTTCTGAATTTCAATTGGCAATAAACCGTAATTTAATTTGAGCACTAAAATTCAATTTTTATACCTCCTATTTAGTTTCATGTTGCCACACTTGCAGTTTAAAAAATAGTCAGCTATAACAATGAAAAGTAGATATAAGCACTTTATATTCACTCGCATATCGAAGGTACGGATTATCTCATGTCCCAAAAGCTTTTCGATAAGAAAATATTTTGATAGATAATCCGAAAGCTTAAGGTGAGGTAGATGCGAACGCTTCGATAGTAAAGGTAAGAAGTATGACTCCAATCTACGAAAAGGAATAGGATCAATGTACGTAGAACAAGGAAGTAGCTTTTTAAAACAATTAAAGATTACGACAATATTTATAATCCTCACTGTTGTATCAGGTTGTGCTTTAGTCGACCCATATATAAACATAGATAAGAACGTTCCTATATTAGATACAAATACTTCCGAAGTATGTGGTCTGGATGCCAGACCAGGTGTCAGAAGAGCGTGTTCATATCGCACTGAATATCTCAAACGGTTGGGAGCAGATGCGACTTATCGTAATGTCATTGGTCTAACATTGATTCCAATAAGTGCTACAGCTCTGGGGCTCGGTATAGAAAGCAGTAGCCCTTCCGCTATTACGATTCTTGGTCTGACTGGTAGTTCGATGTATGCGTCAGGTCAGTTGCTTACAAGCCGCCCGAGAGAAGCAGTTTTACTTCAAGGTCTTAGTGCAATATCGTGCGCGATGACAGCCTCATACTCAGTTACGATTGACGAATTTAGTGAAAGGACACTTAATAGTGGAGTAATTGATCAACTAGTCATAGATAGCGGGATACTTCATGGCGAGAACATCGTTTTAAGGACTAAAATTGCAATGTTGTCAGAGGGTTCTAAAAAGGCCGCTTTGATTAGATTTGCAGATCAGGTAGATGAATTAGCACAAAGTGCTAACAGTGTTGCTGAACGTGCTACGAGAATGAGAAGTTGGATACACGAGAGGGACACTCGGCTCGGCTTAGCGTCTGATGATATAAATGCAAAGGTTAATCAGTCTTTACAAAATACTATCGTTGATTTACAAGGTATTATGGCGATTGTACAGAACATTTTACCTAATGCCAGTTTACTGGCTCCTCCACCAACCATTGAAACACCAGAATTAGACAATAGCGAAGATGCTATTGATGTCGCGACACTTCAAAGTCGCTCCTTAAGTAATGAATGTAACGAGGAGTGCAAAATAGCTGAGTTAGAATTATTAAACGTGGAGAATGCGCTTGTTTTTATTGAACAAATGACAAAATCACTTAGCGCAGTTTCGGGACAGTCTCAGCAGTTGCGGAATGTGATTAGCATGTTTTCTGGGGTTCAACTTCCCAGTCAAATACAAGGCTGCGACCTGAATTTACCAGATCCAATTTTTAACCTAACACTGCTTCCAAATGGACCGATTACGGTTCAAGGCGGGACAGATTGGACAGGAGCTTTTGCAATTGAAGGCGGGAGTGGACCATTTGAAGCAAGAGTGATCGGTGGAAAAGGTATCACTGTTGTTTCGACTCAACGTTCTATTCAAGTTAGCGTACCTTCTGAAACTGTAGCTGGTAGTTACAATATTTATGTGAGGGATAAAGTTGGTCAGAGTGCGCAAGTTAAAATTACAGTAAAAGCAAATTCTGTCGCAGATGAAACGCCTGGAGAAGATGAAACAGCAGATCCAGATATTACTTCTCCTTTTTCACTGCCCAGAGAGCATTTAGCTAAAGACATAACTGATGGTCTCCAGCTATGCCCAACTCCTCCAAATGAATTGGTTCTGTATGGAGATGAGCAATCTTTGCTTGCAGAAGAAAGCAAAAGAAAAACTTTGCAAAAAGCTTTGGGATTTTTAGGTGTCAATGTAGACGGCGAGCTCGGTCAAAAAACTAGAGTAGCTATTTGCGAGTGGCAAACGCAACAAGTCGGAGGGGATGCGTCTGATGCTGCTGTTACGGGCTACTTGAACGCTTCACAAATAATTTCATTACTTGAAACTGTTAATACCGATGAATAACTCTACAAAAACTCGAATCCAAAAAGCTATAAGTGTGCTGTATGAATCTTATAAACCAAAAGGATGGGGGCTCATTGAATGGCAGCATGTTGATGAACTGATAGTGGATAATCCTTGGCTTGTATCTGATGAAATAAGTGGATTTTGTGTTTCCAATGCAATCGTAGGCGGAGAAGTTACAGACCATACAGTGCTCCAAGTCAGTGTGATAAGTAAAAGGCCATTGAAAGACTTATCACGAGAGCAAGTTGTTTCCCGAACCTTGAATTTTCCAGAGCCTATTGGAGAAATTAATATCGATGTTGTAGAAAGTGGTGAGGTTAAACTGAACACGGCTGTTGGCTGCCATCATGAGAATAACCCTAATAATATTGGAACCGTAAGCGCTATTTTATCGTTTGCAGGATCTGAAAGAAACTTTCCAGTCATAATTTCAAATAAGCATGTATTTGGTTATCCAGAGGCTAGCTATAATATGAATGGGAAAATTACTCATTTAGATTCTGGGATTAGTATGTCGAGGGGGATTATAGGGTTTCCATTCTATCGTACACGGACAGGTGTATTAGCTCTGAAAGTTGACGCAGCCATGTCATGGGTTGAGAATTTACATGATGTAAGTCTGAAAGTTCCGAATCATCCAAATGGGAATTTTAAAATAGATGTATTAGGTCCTCTACCAAGAGTCGGCCAAAAGCTATTTTGGCGAGGTTTAAAGACATTTAATAAAGGGCTAGAATATCAAGGCAATCGAGTTAGTTCTAACAATCAGCTTGTTAGGATTCCTGCTGGAGGTTATCCAGGCGTAAGTGAGCCGGTAATTTTGCCCAGGCAAATTATATTAAATGGTCACAGTCAGGCGGGTGATAGTGGCAGCGCTATGGTTGGGAAGCGACAAGACGGAACAATCGCCTTGTATGGCATTTTAGTAGGCTCTTTTGGTAGCGAACAGATTATTGTTGCCCCCATACGGCCAATCGCTGAAGGGCTGAGGCTTAGTGTGTAATAAAAAACTATTGATACCAGTGGGCGGACTTGATTGGACCGACACGCTTGCGTGGCGATTTGCTGAACTTCAGACACAAAAAAACCAACTAAAAAGTTGGCTTAATGTTGGTACCAGTGGGCGGACTTGAACCGCCACGCTATCGCTAGCAACGGATTTTGAATCCGTCATGTCTACCAATTCCATCACACTGGCATTGTGTATGGTTATCAACGTGGTGTTGATGCATGG
>Ga0163110_10001249_pt1 | contig 12909 bp, 7 predicted proteins | sample CRUFie1St17metaG_FD_108703 | JGI IMG/M metagenome (GOLD analysis project Ga0163110, IMG submission 108703) | Marine microbial communities from the Costa Rica Dome - CRUD Field 142mm St17 metaG | ecosystem: Environmental > Aquatic > Marine > Oceanic > Photic zone | place: Costa Rica: the Eastern...
CTAAGACTATTGGATCGTCAGTATTACACAAAGTATCACCAGTAGTTGTATTTTTCAATCCTAAAACAGCTCCAAGATCACCAGCTCTCAACTCATCAACCTCCTCTCTCTCATCAGCTTTTAATACAACCAATCTTGAAATTCTTTCTTTCGCATCTTTTGTAGAGTTCATAACATAACTACCCTTCGATAAAATTCCAGAATACATTCTCACAAAAGTTAGTTTGCCATAAGGGTCAGACATGACTTTAAAAGCCAATGCACTAAATGGAGCACTATCATCAGATGGCCTAGAATCTTCTTTACCACTAGGGAGAACACCCTGAATTGGTTTAACATCTATTGGAGCAGGTAAATAATCTACAACTGCATCTAGAACAAGTTGAACCCCCTTATTTTTAAAAGCAGAGCCACATAACATTGGGACTAAACCATGTTTCAAAACTCCCTCTCTTATTCCTTTCTTTAATTGAGCTTCACTTAATTCTCCTTTTTCAAGAAAAATCTCTATTAATTCTTCATCATTTTCGGCAATACTTTCCATTAAGAGATTTCTCCACTCCTCAACTTGGTCCTTCATATCATCTGGTATTGGAGCTTCTTGTATATCTGTTCCCAAATCGTTTTTATATAGATAAGCTTTATTTCCTACCAAATCAATAATTCCTGATAAATCTCCTTCAGCACCTATAGGCAATTGAATAGGCACAGCATTAGCTTTAAGGCGATCCTTGATTTGATTATGAACTTTTAAAAAATCAGCTCCAGTTCTATCCATTTTATTTACAAATACCATCCTTGGGACTGAATATCTATCAGCTTGACGCCAAACTGTTTCTGATTGAGGTTGAACTCCACCAACAGCACAAAATACTGCAATTACTCCATCGAGAACTCTCATAGAACGTTCAACTTCTATAGTGAAATCAACGTGTCCTGGAGTATCAATTATATTTATTCTATGATCCTGCCAACTCGTAGAGATTGCTGCAGCTGTAATAGTAATACCCCTTTCTCTTTCTTGCGCCATCCAATCAGTAACAGCCGCACCATCATGGACTTCTCCTATTTTATGAACGACTCCTGAGTAAAAAAGTATTCTTTCCGTGGTTGTGGTTTTACCAGCATCAATGTGTGCGGCTATACCTATATTTCTAACTCTTTCAAGGGGAAAATCTCGTGCCAATGTTCAAACTCCAATTAGAATAAATTTCAAATGAGGATAGTATATCAAATTTAAGTAAACTATTGGTACATAGTAGACCAATTAAATACCTTTTTGATGCTATTTAATAACGATAATGAGCAAAAGCTTTATTAGCCTCAGCCATTTTATGAGTGTCCTCTCTTTTCTTTACTGCACTACCAGTTTCGTTAGCAGCATCCATAAGTTCACCTGCTAATTTTTGAGCCATACTTTTACCATTTCGAGCTCTTGAGAATGTGACTAGCCACCTTAGAGCCATTGCTGTTCCTCTTTCTTGACGAACTTCCATAGGAACTTGGTAAGTAGCTCCACCAACTCTTCTTGCTCTTACTTCAACTAATGGTGTAGCGTTTTTTACAGCTGTTTCAAAGAGATCTACTGGATCACCTCCTGATCTTTCCCCAATAATAGAAAAAGCATCTGATAAAATTTTTTGAGCAGTTGATTTCTTTCCATGTTTCATTAACCTAGAAATCATCATTGAGGCTAAACGACTATTAAATTGCGGATCAGGTAAAACTGGTCTTTTTACTGCTGCGTTACGTCTTGACATGTTATTAAGTAATTAGTTGGGTTTAGGAGCTTTTGCACCATATTTTGATCTTGCTTGACGCCTATCTTTGACCCCAGCAGTATCTAAAGTACCTCTTATAATGTGGTACCTCACACCAGGTAAATCTTTAACTCTTCCTCCTCTGAGTAAAACCACAGAATGTTCTTGTAGGTTATGGCCTATCCCAGGAATATAAGCAGTCACTTCAAATCCCGAAGTTAATCTAACCCTGGCAACTTTTCTTAATGCTGAATTTGGTTTTTTAGGGGTGGAAGTATAAACTCTTGTGCACACACCTCTCCTCTCAGGACAAGCTTTTAAAGCAGGAGATTTGGTCTTTCTCGATAGACGCTTTCTTTCTGAACTAATTAATTGTTGAATAGTTGGCATTTAAATTGTTATCAAAAATATGCAGATTTATATATAATAACCTTTTATGAGCCAGTGTAGAAATTTTTTATTGTTTTTGAAAAAAGTGACTTTAAAAATGTTTACTAATTCTTCATGATTTTTGGTTCTATTTGAGAAAATATTTTTATAATAATAGTATTGAATTTTTTAATTCAATAGATTTGTTTACTTCTATGCCACAGAAACACAAAGAAAGTATTGATAGCTATAAGGACAGCTACTCACCAGAATGCATATCAGGAGAAAAAGATGCATGTGGAGTAGGCTTCGTCGCAAATATATTGAGTAAAGAGAGTAATTGGATATTAAAACAATCCTTAAAAGGTCTTGATTGTATGGAACATCGAGGCGGTTGCGGAGGTGATAGCGATTCTGGAGATGGAGCAGGTATTTTATGCTCAATCCCATGGACATTTTTATCGAAATACAGTGATTATGAAATAGGTAGTGCTAAAAATGTTGGATTAGGCATGATTTTCATGCCTAATAATTCAAACCTTATTGGACAAATAAAAACTTTATGTGATGAAGAGGCATCATACTTGAAATTTTCTAAAACAATATGGAGAGAAGTTCCCGTAAACTTAGACACGCTAGGTCCTTTAGCTAAATCTAATGCTCCTTTCATTATCCAATGGATCGTATGTCATGATACTTATGATAAAGATTTTGAGTTTCTTTTATTCCAACTTAGAAAGAGAATTGAAAAGAAATTAAGGGAAAGTTTGTTGTTATATGATGATTTTTATTTTGCTTCTCTAAGTTCAAAAACTGTTGTTTACAAAGGAATGGTTCGATCAGAGATTCTTCCAAAATTTTACAAAGATCTACAAAATAAAGATTTTAAAGTTTCATTTTCCCTCTACCACAGAAGATTTAGTACTAATACATTACCAAGGTGGCCTTTAGCTCAACCCATGAGATACCTAGGGCACAATGGTGAAATAAACACACTTTTAGGCAATATTAATTGGGCCAAGGCCTCAGAAAAACATATAGATGATTTTTGGGGAGATCTAGCTAATGACTTAAAACCAATAGTAGATAATTCAAGAAGCGATTCAGCTAATCTGGATGCAACATTAGAAATCAATATACGTTCAGGACAGTCAATCACAGATTCACTTCTTAAATTAGTTCCTGAAGCTTTTAGAGATCAACCAGAACTTGAAGATAAAGAGGAAATTCAATGTTTTTATGAATATGCTGCAAGCATTCAAGAAGCATGGGATGGTCCAGCTCTAATTGCATTCTCAGATGGAAATTTTATTGGTGCCACTTTAGATAGAAATGGTTTACGTCCTGCAAGATATTCAATAACAGATGATGGCTTTGTAGTAATGGGCTCCGAAACTGGTGTAGTTGATTTAGATGAATCAAAAATTATTGAAAAAGGTAGATTAGGACCTGGACAGATGCTCGCGATAGATTTTCAGAACGAAAAAATACTAAGAAATTGGGAAGTTAAATCTGAAGCGGCAAATAGATACGATTATAAAAAACTCTTAGAAAGAAGATCCATCAATGTTGAGTATGATGAATGGAAACATTCATGTGAATTGCAAGGTTTAGAACTTCTTCAACAGCAGACAGCCTATGGATTCTCAGCCGAAGATAATGATTTGATACTTGACTCAATGGCATCCTTATCAAAAGAGCCAACATATTGTATGGGAGATGATATTCCACTTGCTGTTCTCTCCTCAAAGCCTCATATTCTATATGATTACTTTAAACAGAGATTTGCTCAAGTAACTAATCCCCCTATAGATCCACTCAGAGAAAAACTTGTCATGAGTCTTGAGATGTATCTTGGAGAAAGGTGTTCAGCTTTCAGCTTTGATGATATAAAACCTTGCATTCATATAAACAGTCCAATATTAAATGAGAGAGAACTTTTGGAAATTAAGAATAAGGGCATTAACTGTTATACAATTTCAACTTTATTTGATATTGAAGATGGAATCGAAAGCTTAGAAAAAAGGTTAGACGAAATTTGTATTGAAAGTGAAGAGGCAATTAAAAATAAGAGCTCCATTATAATAATCTCTGATAAGGGAATTACACCAAAAAGAACTTTTATCCCGCCCTTATTAGCTGTTGGAGCAATTCATCATTACCTACTTAAAAAAGAAATAAGATTAAAAGTTTCTTTGGTCGTAGAAACAGGCCAATGTTGGAGCACTCATCACTTAGCTTGTTTAATTGGATATGGAGCTAGCGCTATATGTCCATGGCTGATTTTTGAATCTAGTAGACATTGGTTGGAGCATCCGAAAACATTAAAACTTATAAATAGTGGAAAATTAGAAAATTTAACCACAAAAGGAGTGCAAAAAAATATCAAAAAAGCTTTAGAAGATGGTTTAAGAAAAATTTTATCCAAAATTGGTATCTCATTACTAGCAAGCTATCATGGTGCGCAGATTTTTGAAGCTGTTGGTTTAGGCTCAGATTTAATTAAAAAAGGATTTGATGGAACTACTAGTAGGATTGCTGGAATTTCACTTAGAGAATTAGCTATTGAGACAATTTCAATTCATACAAAGGCCTATCCAGAAATAGATCTAAAAAAACTTGAATTTTTAGGTTTTGTACAGTTTAGAAATTATGGGGAATATCATTCTAATAACCCTGAAATGTCAAAGATTCTACATTCAGCTCTTAAGCAAGGGCCTGGTTATGATCATTTTGATACTTATCAGAAATTGATTAGAAATAGACCTATTACTGCATTAAGAGATTTACTCACAATAGATTCTTCAAGGAAAAGTATTCCATTAAATGAGGTAGAAAGTGTGGAATCAATATGTAAAAGATTTTGTACAGGAGGTATGAGCTTGGGAGCCTTATCAAGAGAGGCTCATGAAGTGCTTGCTGTTGCAATGAATAGAATAGGAGGGAAAAGTAATAGCGGAGAAGGTGGAGAAGATCCAGCTAGATTCAATGTTTTAAATGATATTGATGAAGACTCCAAATCTGCAACATTACCCTTCATTAAAGGTCTTGAAAATGGCGACACTGCTTGTTCTGCTATTAAGCAAATCGCCTCAGGTAGATTTGGTGTTACTCCAGAGTATTTAAGAAGTGCACAACAGCTAGAGATTAAAATGGCTCAGGGTGCAAAACCTGGAGAGGGTGGACAACTCCCTGGACCAAAAGTTGATACTTATATTGCAAAGCTTAGAAATAGCAAACCAGGAGTTGCTCTCATATCTCCTCCTCCACATCATGACATTTACTCAATAGAAGATTTAGCTCAATTAATTCATGATCTTCATCAAATACACCCGAAAGCAAAAGTTAGTGTAAAGCTAGTTTCAGAAATTGGTATTGGAACAGTTGCTGCAGGAGTAAGTAAAGCAAATGCAGATGTAATACAGATATCCGGACATGATGGAGGAACTGGAGCTTCTCCTCTGAGCTCAATAAAACATGCTGGACTACCCTGGGAACTAGGCTTAGCTGAAGTACATAAGTCACTTTTGGAAAATAATCTTAGAGAACGGGTATTGCTTAGAGCAGATGGTGGATTAAAAACAGGATGGGATGTTGTTATTGCAGCACTATTAGGCGCTGAAGAATACGGATTCGGTTCAGTAGCGATGATTGCTGAAGGTTGTATTATGGCGCGTGTTTGTCATAAGAATACATGTCCTGTTGGAGTTGCCACTCAAAAAGAAGAGTTAAGAAATAGATTTAAGGGCATCCCAGAACATGTTGTTAATTTTTTCATATACATTGCCGAAGAAGTTAGGCAAATAATGAGCATTATTGGTGTATCAAACATGGAGGAATTGATTGGCAATAAAGAATTCCTTAAAACAAGAGATGTTTCTTTACCAAAAACAAAATATATTGATCTAAGTTCTCTAGTTGCTAAAAACGATGAAAGTCAAGATAGATCATGGATTCAACATCCTAAAAATGCTCATGACAACGGGAAAGTCTTAGAAGACATTCTGTTAGAGGATCCTAAATTTATTGCAGCTATTAAAAACCATAAAAGTATTGATAAAAATTTAATTATTATTAATACAGATAGAAGTGTCTGTGCGAAGATATCTGGAGAAATTGCAGCTCTGCATGGTAACAAGGGCTTTAAAGGAGAATTAAATATTAACTTCTCTGGTGCAGCCGGACAAAGCTTTGGTGCTTTTTTACTGCAAGGCATGAATGTAAGACTTGTGGGTGAAGCAAATGATTATGTTTGTAAAGGAATGAATGGAGGTACACTCTCTGTAATCCCAAAAAAAATTGATGTCAATTCTTCTAATCAAGTTATCCTTGGAAACACTTGCTTATATGGAGCTACAGGCGGCAAATTATTTGCTCTAGGGAAATCAGGCGAAAGATTTGCTGTAAGAAATAGTGGTGCCACAGCAGTGACGGAAGGCTCTGGAGATCATTGTTGTGAATATATGACAGGAGGTAAGATAGTTATTCTTGGATCAACAGGCAGAAATATTGGAGCAGGAATGACAGGAGGAGTAGCATTCATTTTAGATGAAAATAACCAACTAGAAAGAAGAGTTAATAAAGAGATAGTGAATGTCTATAAAATACACAATATCCATCAAGAAAAAATTATTAAGGAAATCATTTCAGATTACTTTATCCATACTGGAAGTCATAAAGCATCAAAATTGTTAGATGATTGGGAATATTCAAAACATACTTTTAAAATGATTGTTCCACCAAGTGAAGAACAAATTCTACTTATTGATAAAAATTCATAAATTAATGCCTTTTTTTATAAAAACCGAAAGTATTAAAAAGACCTACTTAACCGAGATAAAAATTAAGAACAAAACAATAAAAGAGCATAAAAAGTGGGTAAAAAAACTTATAAATCAAGGAATTTATATTAAAAGTGGTTTTTTAATTGATAAAGATCGAATTCCAGGGGCAGGAGGCATATTACTAATCAAGTGTGACTCATTTGAAGAAGCTGAAACTCTTATAAAAGAAGATCCAATGATTAAAAGCGATATAGTTAACTGGAATTTAAATGAATGGATAGATATCATTCAATAATAAAATAATTATCATCTTGGATATTCTTTCATTAGTTTCTGAATTTCTTCAGCATGATAGCTACTACGAGTGAGAGGAGAACTAACAACCTGTAAGAAATTCAATTCATTCTGTCCAAAAAATTTAAAGAAATTGAATTTCGATGGAGTTACGAATCTTTGCACAGGTAGGTGATTTGGTCCAGGCGATAAATATTGCCCTATTGTCACTATATCTACGTCATTTTGCCTCAAATCCATTAAAAGATTAAGCACCTCCTCATCTTTTTCCCCTAAGCCAAGCATAAATCCAGACTTTGTATAAATACTTGAATTGTATTGTCTTACTTTTTTTAAAAGTTCTAGAGACCTTTGATAATTACCTTGAGGCCTTACTTTCCGGTATAAAGAGGGTACTGTTTCAATATTGTGATTTAGTACATTTGGTTTGATTTCTAATATCTTCTCTAAAGCATTCCAATTCCCGCATAAATCTGGTATTAACAACTCAATGCTTGTTTCAGGAGATTTTTTTCTAACTTCCGAGACACATTCAAAAAATTGGGTTGCTCCTCCATCATCTAGGTCATCCCTATTAACAGATGTAATAACTACATGTTTAAGTCTCATTCGATAAACAGCTTCTGCTAATCGATGTGGCTCAGTTGGATCTAATTCTCTTTTTGATCTATCAAAACTAATATCACAATAAGGACAAGCTCTTGTACACCCAGGCCCCATTATCAAAAAAGTAGCCGTTCCACTGGAAAAGCATTCTCCAATATTGGGGCAGCTGGCTTCTTGACAAACAGTATTAAGCTTTAGATCACTAAGTAAATCAGCTGTATTTCCTATTCTCTCTACTTGTGGAGCTTTAACCCTTAACCAATCAGGTTTTTTTAATGAATTTTTTGGATTTCTTAATAACTTTTCTGCTTTATTTATCATTATGAAATACATCAACAGAATATATCCATACTAGTCAAAATATAAATTATTAACCTTTGAAGACATTAAATATTTTATAAGTAGCCTCTTGGAGAAATTAAATAATCATTATTTAATTTTGTACTTGAATTGCCAATAATTATTATTGAAAGCATATCAATTTCATTAATAGGAATTTCATCTAAGTGAAAAAATCTCTTTTCTTGTTTATCTCTGCCCACTTGTCTAGCTACTAAAACTGGCGTATTTTTTGACCTGATTTGTAAAAACAAATCTATCGTTTTTCTTAATTGCCAATCTCTTTGGTTTGATCGTGGATTAAAAATTGCCACTACAAAATCTCCAACCAAAGCTCCATTTATTCTCTTCTCTATCACTTCCCATGGCGTTAATTTATCACTCAAACTTATTGCACAAAAATCATTCATAAGAGGAGCCCCAGCTAATGAAGCCGCTAATTGAAAACTGCTGATTCCAGGATGAATAAGAAAAGAAGGCCTTAAACTAATATCTATTTTTTGGATTAGCTCTACTAACAAACCAGCCATGCCATATATTCCGGAATCACCTGACGATACAAGTGCAACTTTTATCCCTTGTTCCGCTAAGCTTATTGCTTCTAAACATCTTTCCTTCTCTTTAGTTAACTCACTATTTATTCTCATCTGATCATGTCTTAGAAGAGGTGCAAGGAGATCAAGATACATTTTGTAGCCTATCAATACAGAACACTCTGATAATGCTGCTTTAGATTCTGCAGTTAAAAAAGAAAGATCACCAGGTCCACTACCAATAACATGTATAAAACCTTTAGAGGGAGCAAATTGTTTTTTAGATTCAGCTATAGCTAAAGTTACAGCTCCTAAGCTTTTTCCAGAGGAATCTTTATCCTTAAAAATATTTTTCTCAACTATTAAACTACCGCATTCACCACAAGCTAAAAGACTTGATGCCTCAGCAACAGAGAAAGACCCTATTTCATCAAAAACAATTTTTGATGGATTTGGAATTTCAACTTGCAATAATTCATTTTTGCTAAAAAATTTAATAGGCCAATTTTCTCTATTTTTTATCTCTAAAAGAGCTTTCTCATCTCTTTTAATATCTACCGTTGCTAAACCAGCTATTGAATAAGGGGATAATTCATATTTCTGGAATAGAACTTTTATACAATCTTCAATAAATTTTGCTGATGTATTTCTCTCACACCCAACTCCTATCCAAAGTATTGGAGGGTGCCAAGCTGTCCTATGAAAATTTTTTGTAGTGATAAAAACAGTATTTTCTTCTTTTTCAACTTTATCCTTTTCAAAAATACAATTTAATTTTTTTCCACTTTCAGATTGCTTCCATAATTTATTACCTAAAGATTGTTTAACGAAAATCTTTTCTTTATTAATATTTTTAATAACTAAATTAGACCAATCATTTCTCAATCCTGATCTATTCCATCCCCAATTTTTTCCGAAAGAGTCAAGGTTAAGCATTTTTTCATATTTTGAATTATTAGTCATGACAACTTCGCCATCAAACAAATTTGCAAGTTTTACTGCAGTCGTGCAAGCATCTGTCTGATGAATACCAATTAAAGGGATAATCTTTGAACCTTTTTTATCGATAACAATAACTCCTGGATCTTTATCTTTAGAAATTAGTAATTTTGCAATTAATCTTATTGCGATGCTTATTGATCCTACAAATATAAATAGATCTATATTTCTCCAATTTTCTTTTAGAAATCTATTGATATCAGTTTTAACAATAGAATCATCCAGATTAGGGATATCTTTTAAAGTGCTCGAAATGTAGACCTTATCAATAAATTTCAACCTCTTTAATGAATTTAGGAAATCTTTTGAGGATGCAGAAAAACCAATAGCTACTACTTTCAATTTTCAATTCTGATTAACCTAAATTTAAAAGTATTTTGAACTCATGTCACTGGATTAATATATATATACTCAAAATATAAAAAAATATTTAAGATTAAAAAGCAGCAAACTAAGTAATTATGCTTACAACCCTGTCATAGCTTGATATTTACGAAATAAAGGTTAAGTAACAATCAGTGAAACATTTGTTACTTTCTCACATGATCAAAGAATCTTTATCTTATAGTTTTGGGAACGAATATTTTAACTACGGAAAGTAGGGTTACCTGAAAGCTTATTATTAAAGGTATCTTTTCAGATAATCCCAGTCTGTATTTAAGATTAATTATCTTTTGAGGTTTTAGATGACCATCAGCCCACCAGAAAGTGGAGAAAAAAACAAAAAGATTTTGGCTGAGCCGGTTAAGGCTGATCCAAGACCCATCGATTTTGGGAAATTAGATAAACCTGGTTTCTGGTCCAGTAAATTATCTAAAGGTCCAAAATCTACAACATGGATATGGAATTTACATGCTGATGCACATGATTTCGATGTTCATACTGGAGATGCTGAAGAAGCAACAAGAAAAATATTTTCTGCTCACTTTGGACACCTTGCTGTGATATTCATTTGGATGAGCGCAGCATTTTTCCATGGAGCAAGATTTTCTAACTACACTGGATGGTTAGCAGATCCGACCCATGTTAAGCCAGGAGCTCAACAAGTTTGGGCAATAGTTGGTCAAGAAATGCTTAACGGTGACTTGGGAGCGAATTATCAAGGTATACAGATAAGTTCTGGAATATTTCAGATGTGGAGAGCTTGGGGCATAACAAATGAAACTGAACTAATGGCATTAGCCATAGGAGCAGTTGTTATGGCTGCATTAATGCTGCATGCAGGTATATTTCACTATCATAAGGCCGCTCCTAAGATGGAATGGTTCCAAGATGTTGAGTCAATGATGAATCATCATCTAGCAGGTTTACTTGGTTTAGGATCACTTGCTTGGGCTGGCCATTGCATTCATATCGGTGCTCCCACTGCTGCAATATTAGACGCTATTGATGCTGGAAAACCTTTAATTATAAATGGTACAGCAATTGCTTCTATTGCTGATATGCCTATGCCTCATGAGTTATGCAATCCGAGCGTAGTTAGTCAAATATTCCCAGGATTAGCTGCTAGATCTGCAGAAAATTTCTTTACTGGCAACTGGTGGGCCTTCTCAGATTTTCTTACTTTTAAAGGTGGTCTTAATCCTGTTACTGGTAGTCTCTGGATGACTGATATATCCCATCATCATCTAGCAATAGCAGTTATGTTTATAATTGCCGGTCATATGTATAGAACGAATTATGGAATAGGACATAGCATGAAGGAGATTTTAGAAGCGCACCAAGGAGATCCAATATTATTTCCAGCACCTAAAGGTCATCAAGGTTTATTTGAATTCATGGCTGAGAGTAGACATGCTCAATTATCCGTAAACCTAGCATTACTTGGCTCTTTATCAATCATAATTTCCCATCATATGTATGCAATGCCGCCATATCCCTACATTGCAATTGACTACATGACAGTACTTGGTCTTTTTACTCATCATATGTGGATTGGAGCCTTATTCATTGTTGGAGCTGGTGCTCATGCGGCAATAGCAATGGTTAGAGATTATGATCCTGCAAAAAATATTGATAATGTTTTAGATAGAGTTTTAAAAGCAAGAGATGCAATTATTAGTCATTTAAATTGGGTTTGTATGTTCCTTGGATTCCATAGTTTTGGTTTATACATACACAACGATACGATGAGAGCTTTAGGCAGACCACAAGATATGTTTAGTGATAAAGCAATACAACTACAACCAGTATTTGCTCAATGGGTTCAAAATATTCAGTCTTCAGGAATTGGTACAACAATGCTTAGTGGCAATGGTGTAAGCCAAGTTTTTAATGGAGATACGGTTACAGTTGGGGGCAAAATCGCCATGACAGGCATACCACTTGGTACAGCTGATTTTATGATTCATCATATTCATGCCTTCCAAATTCATGTTTGTCTTCTAATTCTCCTCAAAGGTGTCTTATATTCAAGGAATTCAAGATTAATTCCAGATAAAGCCTCTCTTGGTTTTAGATTTCCTTGTGATGGTCCAGGGAGGGGAGGCACATGTCAAGTATCCGCTTGGGATCACGTTTTCTTAGGACTTTTCTGGATGTACAACTGTATTTCAATTGTTATATTCCATTTTTCATGGAAAATGCAAAGTGATGTATGGGGTTTGACTGGAGGTAATTTTGCTCAAAGTTCAATCACTATTAATGGGTGGTTAAGAGATTTTCTTTGGGCACAGGCTTCTCAAGTTTTAACAAGTTACGGACAAGCAATAAGCATGTATGGCTTGATGTTCTTGGGGGCTCACTTCATATGGGCATTTAGTTTAATGTTCTTATTCAGTGGCAGAGGTTACTGGCAAGAATTATTTGAGTCAATTCTATGGGCTCATAACAAATTAAAAGTAGCCCCTACTATCCAACCAAGAGCCCTTTCAATTACACAAGGTAGAGCTGTAGGTGTTACACACTTCTTAGTAGGTGGTATAGCTACAACTTGGGCTTTCTTCCACGCTAGACTTTTTGGTCTAGGCTAATTAATCCTGAACTTTTCCTCTTAATCTAATGGCAACTAAATTTCCATCATTTAACCAGGGTCTAGCTCAGGACCCTACTACCAGAAGAATTTGGTACGGTATAGCTACAGCTCATGACTTTGAAAGTCATGACGGCATGACCGAAGAAAAACTATATCAAAAACTTTTCTCAACTCATTTTGGTCACTTAGCAGTGATTGCACTATGGGTTGCAGGAAATCTATTTCATATTGCTTGGCAAGGTAATTTTGAG
>Ga0163110_10001250_pt1 | contig 12909 bp, 10 predicted proteins | sample CRUFie1St17metaG_FD_108703 | JGI IMG/M metagenome (GOLD analysis project Ga0163110, IMG submission 108703) | Marine microbial communities from the Costa Rica Dome - CRUD Field 142mm St17 metaG | ecosystem: Environmental > Aquatic > Marine > Oceanic > Photic zone | place: Costa Rica: the Eastern...
ATTATCGGCGGCGCAGACGGGCCAACAACAATCTTTCTGACCGCCAAACTAGCTCCACACCTATTGGGAGCTGTAGCCGTAGCAGCATACAGCTACATGGCCCTTGTCCCGGTGATTCAACCTCCAATAATAAAGGCATTGACCACTCAAAAAGAGCGCGAAATCGACATGCCTCAGGCACGCCCTGTTTCCAAAACTGCAGTGCTAATTTTCCCTATTGCAACTTGCCTCATCACCGTATTGTTCATACCGGCTAGTGGCCCGTTATTGGGAATGCTAATGTTCGGAAACCTACTCAGAGAATCCGGGGTAACACAGCGCCTAAGTTCCACAGCTAGCGGCCCGCTCATTAACATCGTCACCATATTTCTTGGACTCGTTGTAGGCGCTACTATGGAGGGCACTGGTTTCCTTAAAGGCAGCACTCTGGCCATTCTTGCACTTGGCATGGTAGCTTTCTGCCTAAGCACTGCAGGAGGTGTAGTTTTCGCTAAACTACTAAACCTCTTACTTCCAGAAGATAAAAAAATCAATCCTTGTATCGGGGCGGCTGGTGTTTCCGCCGTACCGATGGCAGCCCGCGTTGTTCAAACATTCGTATCCAGTAAAACCGATGGACGTGTCAACCCTCTCATGGCAGCAATGGGACCTAATGTTGCTGGCGTGGTTGGTTCGGCAGTGACGGCGGGTGTTTTCCTAACCCTGATCGAGGCCTTCTCAAAGTAATATTTCGCCATGAACCGCGGCGAAGTACACGCATGGAACATCCTCGATCGCCAGCCTATTATTGTTAAGTGGGATGACGGAGCATTTACAGAAATTTCTGCCACCAATAAAAAACCAGAACAAGACAAATGGATTGGCCCTCCACTTGTTGACCTGCAAATCAATGGCTTTGCAGGAATAGATTTCCAACAAGACAACCTAAGTGTCGATCAACTAATACATGCAACTTCTGGGCTTGAAGATACCGGCTGTAGTAAATTTTTCTTTACGCTCATAACAAGTGAATGGGACTTGATGACTGAACGCTTAGCTAAAGCCAAACAGTTGCGAGACAAACACACAAAACTGCAAAAATCTATCGCTGGATGGCATATTGAAGGTCCATTCCTATCAGCCGAAACTGGTTACTGCGGGGCTCACCCTCCAAATTTAATGCTCGAGCCAACCGAAGCACTACTAACTAAAATTAGAGATATTACTGGTAGCGATCCGGTTATGCTTACAATGGCCCCGGAGATTGAAGGTGGATTGTCTGCATTTTCAACAGCACGAGAACTAGGTTTTCAGGTGTCAATTGGACATACAAATGCTCCTGACAATATAATAAGGCGAGTAACCGCAAGTGGATCGACCGGGTTCACCCATCTGGGCAATGGATGTCCTGCCGAATTACGGCGAGATGACAATATCTTATGGCGAGCACTTGACAGCCCAAACCTGAAATACAGCTTAATCCCTGATCGTTGGCATGTTAGCCCATCTCTATTCCGTATTCTGCATAGATTAATTAATAAAAACTCAATTTACTATACAACTGATTCCATGGCAGCTGCAGGTTCCGGACCAGGGAAATATCAATTCGGCCATCTTGAACTTGAAGTTGGGGAAGAGGAAATCGTTCGATTGCCCGGGACTGCCAATCTCGCAGGTTCTGCGCTAACACCAATCAATTGTATTCGCTACGCATCAGAAATGCTCCGGTGTGACTGGCAAGACACATGGAAAAACTACAGTATCATACCAGCTGAATTCATGAACTTAATAACTGGATTTAAAATTGGTGCGCCAGCTGAATTTGTCGAAGTCGAAACCAATTCTAATAATACTATAAAGGCAATTAACCTTCATAGATACTAATTTAAATCCATTTGAAGCGCATTTAGTTCTCTAACGATATCATTGAGCGTTATCTTTGATAATTGATTATTGCTATTCAATATTCTTACTCTTTCACCTAGAGGCCTCCACACCGCCTCGCAACTTGGCCCCCAAAGAACTAAAGTAGGCAGCCCAAGGGCAGAAGCAATATGCGTAACCCCAGAGTCATGCCCAATATATCCACGACACCTAACAAGGCGCTTAGCAAGAATACTCAAAGGTATATTTTGCAGGATCTCCAGCCTATCTATAGGAAAATCCTGAGCCAGTCGTTGCAACTTCTCCCCTTCTGCTTCACCCCCTATTAACAATAATTGAAGCGATGTATTATTTAGTAAATATTCAATCAATTCTTTCCATTTTTTTTCTGACAAATTCTTACTATCACTACCACTCCCCGGATGTAAAGCCAGGCAACTCATTAAAGGTAATTCAGCCTCGATCGAAAGCCTTGCAACAGGATCCCCGTCAAAAATCGTTAACATCTCTAAAGGCTTTAAAAATAGTTCACTTGCATGAATCATTTTAGTTTCATCCGGGCGATACTGTGCAGCAATGAACTGCTGCACACCGCATGATTTCACATTAGTCTCAAATATTTTATCAGGATCATATAGATAAGAAATTATTATTGAAAATTCAGCAAAAAACTCCTTCCACTCTTGGTCAACAAAAGCATGCTTGGAAAAAAACATAGCCAACTCTGGAGACTCAATCGGATGAACCGCTTTAACTAACCCTCCATCTAACGCCAATGATGCAATTCTCGGATAGCCAAGAATTTCCAAATCAACTTTAGGGAAACGTAGTTTAAGAGCTGATAAAACCGGAAGTGTAAGAATAAAGTCCCCTATCGCCCCTCCACGAATAATTAATATTCGAGGCTCTTTATTCGAACTTAGCTCAATCATTTCACCACCATATTAGTCATTATAATCACCCCGACAACGGCAATGATCGAGCCGATTAAAGATCTAACAGTTGGCCTCTCCCCTTCAAATTTCATAGAAAAAGGAATAATTACAAGTGGCGACAACGCTACAACTGACAACACAATCCCCGCCGGCAAATCATTGACATTGAGAGCCCATTGATAAGCGCCTACACCCAGCGTTGGTCCGCATAACGCATTCGCCAATACCAGAAGAAATATCCACTTTATACTGACAGAATCTAAACCTGCTCTTGAATTATAATTATTATGCTTATAGGTAATAATTTTTTGCCCAATAAAAAGAACCAGCATTACAGCCAATCCACCTAGCACGCGCTGATATGCAGCAGACAACCCATCAATTGAAACTCCAGCATCAACCATCATTCCGGCTTTTCGGCTTAACACTGCCCCAAGCCCTTGCCCGAAAGCCGACAATAAACCCCAAAAAACACCATTCTTCCAACGTTTCTTATCTATCTGCATTGTATCATTAGGCGCCAATGCCAAACTCACACCAACAAGTATTCCCACCCCAGCCAAAACTTGCCCTAAAGACAATGAGGAACCCAGCCAGAGCCACTCAACCGTCGCAGCAAATGGAGCAGCTAGACATTGAGTCATAACCATTGTTAACCGTGAACCAATAATCTTATAAGCTCGAAACAAACCGTAGTCGCCGACTCCAAATCCAATGATCCCACTAATAAAAAACATTCCAAATGCACCCCCTCCTAATCCAATCCCGTAATAATTCGAATAGATTCCAAGAAGTAACGCTGAAATGATAAAGCGAATCATATTCGCCTCAATCGCTGTCAGATAATGTGATAAGCGTTTACCGGAAACAGCCGATAAAGAAAATAGGATGGTCGCAAGAATTGCGGCGCTCATTAGTTGAAAAAATTAGAGATCAAGAAAACCAGCATTACGCCACCCTTCAAGAATGTTCTGCAGTTCTTTCCTCTCAGTTTCAGACACCTCTACTAACGGAGGTCTTACGACTCCTCCGCACAACCCAAGCATATTTAGCATTGCCTTCATTGCGGATACCTCATACCCCTTTCGTTTGGTTCGTAATGCATAAAGTGGAACCACGTGTTCTGCAATAATATGGTTTAATTCATCACCAGCTTGCGCTACACCTAAATCATGTAGTTTTACAGACAATTTCGGAGCAACTGCTGAAATACTCGAAGTATAGGCACGAACTCCAATTCCGTAGTACGCCGGAACCATATCATCTCCAGCACCACCGACCCAATGCAGTTTGTCACCGAGTCGTTCACGAATCATTTGATACCGACGGATATCTGCAGATCCATCCTTCCACGCAACAATATTAGGTATTTCAGCTAACTGTTCGGCTTGAGCTGGTGTGAAATGGGCCCAGTCCCGACTATAGACTAAAACACCCAATCCGCTCGCCTCAGCAATGCTTGCGTAGTAATCCACTAAACCTTTCATGTCTGCATTTGGATAATAAGGAGGGAAAGCAAGCACCCCATCAGCTCCACAATCTGCCGCCTGACTAGCTAATAGTTTAGTTAAACCTCCTGCAAACCCAACACCAGCAATCACCGGCACACTCCCCCCTACTACCTCAATTGTCACCTCAACAACACTCCTTACTTCATCTGGGGTCAACGAATACAATTCACCCGTTCCGCCTGCAGCAACAATGGCACACATCGGTTGTTCCAGCATATAGCTGAGATTCTTTCGGTATCCTTCAAGATCAAGTGAATTATCCTCTTTAAAAGGAGTAACCGGAAATCCAATTACTCCTTTAAGATTTGAACATAGTTGCTTTGGGCTCATTTAAAAATATTCTACCAGCGTGGAAGCCGACGTGTCCAGTTAGGGTCAATATGTTTACGCATCTCTGCCTCATCGTCACGCTTACGATATGAACACTTATTAAACCTCTCTTTTCCTCTCTCCAATTGATCGTAGTCAAGCACAACACCCAAACCAGGCTTTTCCGTAACGGACACACAACCATCTACAATAGGAACTCGGCCGCCATCAACTATCTCGTCGACCTCAGATTGCCACGGATAATGTGTATCACAAGCATATGTTAGATGGGGCGTAGCGGAAGCCACATGCGCCATAGCCATCAAAGAAACACCAAGATGACTGTTAGAGTGCATAGACAAACCAATCCCAAACGTTTTACAAACACGCGCTAATTGTTGGACTTGTCGCATCCCTCCCCAGTAATGATGGTCACAAAGCACAACCTGTACAGCATCAAGCCTAACCGCCTCTGGAATATCACCAAATGACGTTACAGCTACATTGCTTGCCAAAGGCGTCTCAATACCCTTTGACAACAAACGGCGGCGAACTTCGCTCATACCATCAAGCCCTACGCAAGGATCCTCTAAATAACCACCTTCGGAAAGTTCCTCTGCTAAATCCTCCCCAACCAAAACAGAAGTTTCAACTGACCATGCACAATTAGGATCAATACGCAGCGGCACTGACCGACCTAATGATCGCCTCAGCTGCCGTATAGTCTCAATCTCCAAAGAAGGCTCTAAGACACCTCCTTTAAATTTAATCGAATTAAAATTATACTTATCACGCATCTTCTGCACTTGGGAAACAATACCTTCCGGAGAAAGAGCTTCACCATATTCATCCTTACGGATGTCTTCATCTTCACCCCCTCCACCAGTATGCTTATAAAATGGATAAGCAGAAAAAGGCACCTTGTCACGAATTCGACCTCCGATTAAATCACAAACAGGCAAACCAACAGACTTACCGATTAAATCAAGACAAGCTGTTTCAATTGCAGAATAGGTCCGAGCATCTGCATCAAGCGGGTTTTCTCCGGGAACATTATGGGTCTGAGAGCGGTCCAACCCGCTAGCGTCACCCTCCACCATTTTAGCTAAATCTCCCGTCAATCGATACGGACAAGCACCAATCAATTTCTCGCGTATCGCTTCCAATGCCTTTGCAGGCTCATCCCCTCCATAAGTTTCTGATATCCCTATGATCCCGTCCTCACTCTGAATTTCAATTACATTACGAAGAGCATATGGCTGATGAAGCCCATAACTACTTCGCAACGGAGGGTCAGCCATGGCAATGGAATGAACTCTTAAATCCCTGATTCGCATAAAACTAACAGAATTTTGGCTTCAAACGTTTGTAAATTCAATGAGAGAGTATCAATCACTCCGTTTATCCATAAGTATCAAAATGCTAAAAACCCCATTTAACGGTTAAAAATTAAAAATATGTAAATTTAATTGAACATATCAATGAGGAACATAGTCAGTTTTAAGTAAGACAATTGTATCGTCTGGTTGGTACTGTTACTCAATTGTCGATCTTGGTGCGCCTAACAGCGTCCGTTTGTTCTAAATTGTGAAGGGATGCGATTGGCCTCCATCCCCTAAACGAGCGAAGCCCTATCGAAAAGGTAGGGCTTCGTTGTTTAATTACATATACAAGGCAATTTCTTTTCACCTTTAATTATTAAACCTATAATGACTGCAGTTCATTTTAATACCATATGACAACTCAAGAAAAAGTTGAAAACTGGTTTGTACCACTTTCCACTGAAAACTTAACACTGAAGCAGGCATATTCACAATTGGATGAGTTTGGACTCGAACAAGAAGATGTCCCCCTGATTATTCAATTAGTCGAAAATCCGAAATTCGACCTGCCAGGTATTGATATATTCAACGGAGCAACCAATTTAGAAACCCACGATTGCATTCACATACTTCTTGGTCGTGGGGTAATGATTAAAGATGAAGCATTCGTTCTTGGTTTTACTATGGGAAGCACTAACAGAGTCACAACAACCGAGGAAAGACTCTTTAGCTTTCTTACAAAATACATTTATCCTAAAAACTATCGTTTTACAGATGAAGATTTGGAGATTTTCAAAGATGCTGTTCGTCTTGGATTCATCTCAGACTGTAAGCCATTAGCCAAAATCGAATACACTAAATATTTAGACTGGCCACTAAAAAAGATTCGAGATGACATAGGCCTAGAAGTCGATCTCCTTAAGTCATATTATGCCATCGAAGCAAAGCGCTATCCTCATATAAATGAATGCAATCGCAATCTAGTGGGATTTTGACCTATTTTTAGGAATTAACATTCAACTTAGCTACGGTTTAATAGATCGAAGCAACAACTCTTGTTCAACGGCTGTTCTCTTCAGCAATGAATTAAATTCATCATAAAATTTGTCAACCCCATCAAATCCAGCATACTTACTAACCGCTGATTGCCAGCCATTTTTTTCGACCATTGGATAAAAATTCATAGCGAATTGCTTCACGCTTCGACTCTCAGAACTATGAATTAATAATGCTGTAGCCCAAGCCCCTGCATCGTATGCAAGATGACGATAATATTTTTTCAAATGAGGCCGTTCATTCTCTATCTTGTTAATATCTTCAAAGTCAACCAACGAAGCCTCACCTTCTTTTACAAATTTAGCCATTCTCATCGATTCTTTCATTGATTTTTCAAAATTAATCCATTTGTTTTTATCACCTATATAGAATGCCAAAAACTCTGCCCCACCTTCAGTTAGCCATGTCGGTGTAGACGGAAATGCCCTTTGATATACATGGGTATACTCATGTATGCCACGAGTATATAAATATGGCATAGGGAACCCATGCGGATTAATAAAAACTAACTCAGAAAGTGGCGAATCATTAAAATCGACATACGACAAATAAGCCTCAGTTGAACCTTCCCTAGCTCGTTTAATCAAATAAGTCCCTTTTCTCTTCAAGCAGTCATTTAAAGCGCCACCTTGCCCTCCATGACGATTTCTACAATAGGCATCTATAATTTCATTAGCAATTCGATCTGACTTCAACTCATCCTTTTCTTGACCAATAATATATACACAAAGTGGACCGTAATTACCTAGATAATCTCGCGCAGCATCTATTCCGGTTCGAAGCACTTGAAACCAGTTATCAGGATAATTCATATTCCTAACATATTTTGGATCAGAATCTGTCTGAACCATTCTTTTCATACTGTTTTCTGCCACAGTTACCAATGATCCAAAACACAAAAACAAAATAACTACGCGCACAAAATTTCGAATACTTAAAATCACATAAGAAAAATAACTCACTCTTCTTGACTCAATCGAGAACTAATTGAAGACTCACTAAATTAAATGCCTTTTCTCAAAGAAAACAATAATGAATAAAGTAAACGTTCAGTTTAGCTGCTTTTTAAATAGATCTTTCACAATCATATTTACATGCTTCGCTATAGGATTCGGACATCAGAAAACCATACAGGCAGTTCCTGTAGACATGTCATCATACGATTCCAAATGTGGCGTAGAAGTGCAATCCGTCAATAATTTACTAACCGTCAAATGGAACACACCTGAAGGATATACAGAAATAAAACTAAACATTTCAGGAAACGGATCTTTGATTAGATCAATCAAAGTTAAATCAGCCACGGACAATCCAATAACTATTCTTGATAATGCTCATCCTGCAATAATGCTAACGATTAGCGAACGCGATTTAAACAAAAGGAATGGTTGGACAATATTTTTTGATCGTGTTGATCGAAAACCCAGAGAATCAGAAGAATTAAAACTTAAACCAGAAGCTGTAATAGTTAAGAGTATTGGCCAAAGATGCTTTATAGACATAAACAAGCTTGAAGGACAATCCTTCTCAGGGAGACTGCGCTTCATAATATACGAAGGGTGTGACCTTATCCATGTTCGAGCCATAGTAAAAACACAACAGAAAGCGCGAGCCCTACTCTATCACGCAGGACTAACCTGTGATCCAGAAGGCAAAGCTATCTCGTGGATTGGTCTGGATGACACAATTCACATTACCCAAGCAAAACCTCGATCAGCTTCTCCACAGAAAACGAGGCACAGAACAATCGCTATTGAGACGGATGCGGGAGGTGTCGCAATCTTTCCTCCACCAAAACGCTATTTCTATCCACTGGATGAAGCATACAATTTAGGTTTTACATGGTGGGGATCAGACTTCATGAACATTCTATCCGGTTTTGGAATTGGAATCCGACAAGACCCCCGAGGAGATCGACGCTGGATACCATGGTTTAATGCACCACCTAATACCGAACAGGAATTAGATATGTTCTGGCTTCCTTCAAGAGACAGAGGCGAAAAACTTTTTGATCATGTCAAAGCTTATACAAACGGGGACCAATTTCCGGAATTAAGCAACCACAAAACCTTTACAAGCCATTATCACATCGAACACACCACAAGTTTCATCGAAGAACTAGCCAAGAACAAAAAAAATACAATACCGAAAGCAGTCAAGAATCCGGAATTTATCAATGTGTTTAAAAACGCTGGAATTCAGATTGTTCACCTAGCTGAATTTCATAATAAGCTTGGGCCAGCAAGGCGCAATCCGGAAAAATCTCTCCCCATGCTTAAGGCTCTACATGATGAGTGCTCTCGCCTTTCTGATAATGAATTACTACTTCTTCCTGGGGAAGAACCTAACGTTCACCTAGGGGGGCATTGGATTAGTTTTTTTCCGAAACCAGTTATGTGGGTATTAAGTCGACCTAAAGGCAAACCCTTCACTGAAATCCATCCAGAATACGGTAAAGTTTATTATGTAGGCAGTTCTGAAGATGTTTTAAAACTAATGGAATTAGAAAAGGGTTTAATGTGGGCAGCTCACCCTAGAATCAAAAGCTCAACAGGATACCCTGATCGCTACCGCAACAAACCATTTTTCAAATCTGACCGATATCTTGGTGGAGCATGGAAAGCTATGCCTGCAGATCTTTCGAAACCTCGACTAGGCTGGCGTGTCCTCGACCTACTAGACGACATCTCTAACTGGGGAAACAAAAAATATATAGTCGGTGAAGTAGATATATTTCAAGTGGATGATACTACAGAATTTTATGCACATGCGAATGTGAATTACTTGCGTCTTAACAAAATACCACACTTTCAAGATGGTTGGGATCCTGTACTGAAAGCATTACGAGACGGCGCCTTCTTTATCTCAACCGGAGAAGTACTAATGCCTGTTTTTACAGTAAATGGAAAAGCCTCTGGTGAAACGTTAAAATTGAACACAAATGATCAAATTGAACTTAAAGCTCAATTTCAATGGACATTCCCAATGAATTTCGCCGAAATTATTATGGGAGATGGTAAAAACGTAAGTCGAAAACGCATTCACCTTCCCAACACAGGCGCCTTCGGCAAACAAACCATAAAGGAAAAGCTGAACTTAAATGGCAAGTCTTGGATTCGAATAGAAGCATGGGATATCGCAGCCAACGGCGTCATGTCGCAACCTATTTGGATTGAGTAAATCATCACTGATTCACGATTAGGAATGTGCCCAGCATAAAGAACAAAATCATTAGATTAAAAAAGATTTTTACAGCAACTTGAAGAAACTAAATAAATTTTGGTTTAAGCTCAAAAATGAACTATAATCCATCTGTTAAACCTTCTGTGAGATCCCCTGACAGTCTTCTATTTCATCTCTATAAAAACAATATCTACTGATTTATTTTCATATGAGAAGTTTAGAAAAGATAAGAAGTGGTTGTCCCGCTAGGATTTGAACCTAGGCTAACGCTGTCAAAGAGCGCTGTGCTACCACTACACCACGGGACAGTGACGGCGGATTTTTTAGAGACCAATACGTCTTTTGGCGAGTTTTTTTATTAAAAATTATTCACCAATGCTCCAAATCGAATCCCTCTAGTACTTATACAGAGCTGATCATGATGCAGCTCCATCAATATTCGCTCATAGATAAGGCAACCATAAAGCGCAACATCCGCACGATTAGCAGGCAAACCTTTAATTTCCTGCCGCCGTGCTAATGGTTGGCTCCACAATTTATTACACCAACAAACAATCTGCTCTCTTGATAAAGCAACCTGCTCTATACGTGTTCGGTCAAAATCCTCTATTGATAGCTCCATCATTGCAAGGATGGTAGCCACTCCTCCAACTCCAACTAAGATCGAATTAGTCTTACTTTTCCAGTAATCACTACACGCAATGCTCTGAAGTTGAGCATCAATCGCATTTCGTACAGTCCTCAACTGTTCAGTTGTAGGCTTATCACTTACTGGAAAATTCTCCATTAAACTAATCGAACCCAAAGAAATACTTATATGCCGATCTAATCTGGTTAAATTTCCACTAGTAAACTCTGTGCTACCACCACCTGCATCAACAACTAAAAGATTGTCCGTAGCTAAATGGTTAGACGTCATAACACCAGAAAAAGAAAACCTCGCTTCATCATCTCCGCTTAAAATAGAAACAGGTTGATCAATCGCAGCTATCAACTGACTAGCATTAATGGCTTCTCTCACAGCACTAGTGGCTATCACTATCAATTTTTCAACCCCATCAAATTCTGCTAAGCTAATGAAACTCCTTACTGATTCAACCGTCGCCTCGATTGCTTTAGGCTGCAGCAGTCTATGTTCATATAAGCCCTGCCCCAAACGGGTCTGGCTGCTAGTCTCTGTTACAGGGTGAATTTGACCGTCAATGCAATCTGCTATTAGCAACTTGACCGAATTACTTCCTATATCGATAACACCTTGACGCATCAATACTCAAGCGTTGTCATAAGCTAAAACTGCAGCCCCAGTTATCCCTGCATCATCGCCTAATTTACTCACAATAATGCGAACTTCACGTGCCCCTAGCATAATACGATTAAAAGCAGCGTCCTTGATTTTCGGAAGCATAGTCTCTCCCATTTGATCCACCATACCACCTCCAATAACGATAACCTCGGGATTTAATAAATTGCACAAATTAGCAATTGCTACACCAGTGTAAAAACAGGTTTCATCAAGCACCCTTATCGCCAATTTATCACCCGCCTCAACTGCTCGACGGAGTTTGCCACTTCGGATTTTGGTTAAAGTTTTGCCATCATCCTCAGCAAGAACTGTCTGTTTTCCATTTTCCACAGCATTCTTAATTTTATTATATATTGCGGTCCGACTAGCTAATGCTTCGTAACAACCACGCACACCGCATCCGCAAACAGGGCCTTCTGTATCAAGCACCATATGCCCCACCTCTCCAGCAGCCTGAGTTTCCCCTTCCAAAATAACTCCATTAGCAATGATTCCAGCACCAATACCTGTCCCAAGAAAAATACAAACCATGTTATTCGGCTTAGAATCTAGTTCACACTTGTGAATCCCCAAAGTGGCTAAACTACAATCATTGCCTAACCAAACCGGACAACCTAGCTCCGCCTCTATGTCTGTCTTTAGGGGTACTTCACGCCAATCAAGATTAGGCGCAAATAAAACGCGCTCACCATCTTTACTAATAGTTCCAGGTGCTCCAATGCCAACGCCTTTAACTCTGGAAATATCAATCCCAGCCAAATGCAAAGCTCCCCTAATTGTTTCAATAATCCGCCCTTTAACTCCAGAGTAACCTAATGCAGCCTTGGTTTTGTTTTTATCAGTAATTAAACACTTGAGATTCCCATCAAACACGCCTGCAAGAATTTTGGTTCCGCCCAAGTCTACTCCAATGAAATATTCCCGACTCATTATCTGATTGGATAATTAATTAATAATTTTTTTAGTATGATTTCTTAATTCTTGATGCAAGCTATCTACCGATTGATCAGAATCAACAATAGTGAAATCAAAACTTTTCCGCATCTCATCAAATTTATCGGAAAGGAGTTTCTGATACTGAACAAAACTATCAAACATATCCTTTGACAAACCTAAATCCATACCACTTTCCCAATAATCAAGCGTATGATTCTTCATAAAGTTGCGCTGAATCAGTTTTTCTGGTGAAAGTTTGAGGTAAAAAACCGCGTCGGGCTTGAGGGCTATGCTGTACAAATTATGAACCCATTTATTATCAAGGCCTCGAACCAAATCCCTCGCCATAAGTGTATAAATATATCGATCTGCCAGCACTATGAATCCAGCTCGAAGCGAAGGGATTATAATGTTCTCTAGCTGATCCGCAAAATCAGTAGCATAAAAAAGGCTAAGAGTTGTGCGGTTAAGAATATTCCCGTTTTTAGCTC
>Ga0163110_10001251_pt1 | contig 12897 bp, 13 predicted proteins | sample CRUFie1St17metaG_FD_108703 | JGI IMG/M metagenome (GOLD analysis project Ga0163110, IMG submission 108703) | Marine microbial communities from the Costa Rica Dome - CRUD Field 142mm St17 metaG | ecosystem: Environmental > Aquatic > Marine > Oceanic > Photic zone | place: Costa Rica: the Eastern...
GATTTTTATTTGATTCTAGAGTTTGCATGTCAATAGAGCTTTTGTTCATTATGCAATGAGTTTACACAATTATAGTGAGATTATATACACATCATGAAAATAGTTTCAATTGTTAAACCACTTATTAAAACGCACAATATAAAATTTTATACAAAATTAATTGTTTGGCCAATCAGATGACATTAATGAAAGCAAAAGGTTATACCAATGATTAATCAATATTTTTTTTAAATCTTCCCCTAATTTTTTGTTTGCTCCCCTACTATCTCCTATTACCCCTGAATCACTTATCTCTTGAGTTGACCATGCTAGTGGAGCATCACCTTCAAGACTCCATCCTTCTGGAATTCTAGAGGAAATATCCTCATTTGGTCTCTCATCTCCAACTAAATCTGACCTGATTTCCATCATTAAACTTGTTTCAGCTAAGGAGGCATGTAATCCATTCTCGAGCTCATTTTTTGAAACCAGATTATCTAATCCCGCAACACCACTCCATAGAAAGCATGGGAATATAGAAAGATTTGGCGCTAATTTTTTTAATTCTCTTGCTGCTGTATGCAAAAGAGATATTTGTCCTCCATGAGCATTTAGTAATATCAACCTTTTAAAACCCATATCTGAAAGTTGCTTCCCAACTTCAGTAATAATTGATATTAAAAGGTGAGACGATAACGATAATGTCCCGTCAAAACCAATATGTTCCGGGGAAAAACCAATATACTGAGTTGGAATTTTTTTTAGAGGAATTTCATCTGGAAGTAGTTTTAACACTTCATTAGTAATATCATCAACAAATATGCCATCTGTTGCCAATGGCAAATGAGGACCGTGTTGTTCAATGGCTCCAAAGGGCCAGATAATCGTTGATCTTTTATTTTTAGCAATATTTTTTACTTCAGGCCAAGATAAATATTCATACTCATTAGGTATTGATTTAAAATTCATTATTTAAATTTGAGAGAAATTACCCTTAGAATGTTTTTGAATTAACCTCATTATTACCTATGAAGGGTGTAAATGATAATAGCGCCTCAAAAAAAGGGCAAAATAATAGCAACAAAAAATTGCTAAAAAAGCCAATTCAAGTTCTTCAGCTTAATAAAAAAGAAGCGTTAGAAAAGGCTGATAAAATTCAATTACCTAATTCTGAAAAATCAAAAGAAGTTCAGAATTTTGAATTAAGCAGAGATTCTAAACAACTAAAAAATCCTGAAGAGAAAGTAAAAGTTTCTGAATCACAGGAAACAAGTGCAGATAAACTTGCACATTTTGAGGAAAATAATGACTATTCAAGTCTTGTAAAACCAAAAACCATTGAAAATGATATTAAAAACTTTTCATTTGAAAGAACCGTTGATGATTTTGATTTTGATGAAGATGAATTTCTAAATGCTTTAAATGAAAATGAACCGATAGGTCTAGAAGGAGAAACAATTAAAGGTAGAGTGATAGCTTTAGAAAGTGATGGTCTTTATGTAGACATAGGGGGAAAGGCACCAGGCTTTTTGCCTAAAAAAGAGTCGGGGATTGGAGTGATTTTAAATTTCAAGGAAAAATTTCCTATCGGCTTAGAAATTGAAGTATTAGTAATTAAAGAACAAAATGCTGATGGAATGGTCACAGTGAGTGCTAGGGCTTTAATACTAAGAAAAAGTTGGGAGAACGTTAGAAAAATTTCAAAAGAAGGTAAAATTATTGAAGTTTTAATTAATGGTTTTAACAGGGGTGGTCTTACTTGTGATGTGGAGGGATTAAGGGGGTTCATTCCTAGATCGCAATTAGAGAATGGTTCCGAATATCAATCTCTTTTAAAAAAAATTATTAAAGTTGCTTTTATAGAAGTAAATCCAGAGACAAAGAAATTAGTTTTATCAGAAAAAAAAGCAACTTTAATAAACAAATTCAATGATCTAAATCTTGGACAATTAATTGAAGGTAAAGTCCTTGCGGTGAAACCTTATGGATTTTTTATTGATTTAGGAGGATTTAGTGGACTTTTGCATCAATCATCTATCACTAATGGAAGTATAAGAAATCTTAGAGAAATTTTCAGAGAGGGTGAGATAGTTAAAGCATTAGTTAATGAGATCGATCTCGAAAAAGGAAGGATAGGATTGGATACGGCATTATTAGAAAATTCTCCAGGAGAATTACTAATCGATAAGGAAAAAGTATTCAAAGAAGCTAATGAAAGAGCTTTAAAAACACAATCACTTTTTGAAAATAATATTAAATAATTTTGATGTCTAACACTAAATTAAATAACTCACAAATTGAATTAATCAGCTTGGATTGGGAAATAGATTTCTACTCTAGGCCGATATTAGAAAAAAATGGGAAAAAAAGATGGGAACTTATAATAGCTTCATCTAAAAATTTTTGTACTAATAAAGAATTTTATTGGACTAAAAAATGTCCTGCAAACAAAGTAAATTCAATATGGCTTACAGAGGCCCTAAAAGAAGCATTAATTGAAGCCTCAAATAAAGGTTTTGGAAAACCATCCAGGGTAAGGTTTTGGAGATCATCAATGAAATCAATAATAAAAAAATCGCTGGAGAATCTTGAAATTGATGCCCTAGTTAGTAGAAGAACATACTCTTTATTTGAAAAAATTAAATTTCGTGAAGAGGAAGTTTATCCAAAGGAAAAAGGATATGTAAATGGTATTTTGGCGCCAACTGTAATCTCAACAATTTCTAACGAGCCCACCCCATTGCCGGAGGCTGTAAGAGGAGACTCTTTGACAATTTCAGCCATATCTATTGGAGAATTAAAAAGAGCTCAAAGTTGGCCGATTGAATTTGGTGATATTTTTCCTATTGAAGAATCAATTAATGATGATTATTTAATTCCAGGCTTACGCCTTTTTAGTGAAAATAGAGCTATGGCATTAGCAGCATGGTTTAGTAGTCTTGAACCAGTAAAATTATTAATTGATAATGATCGCCTGATACTTGAAGCTTTGGAAAATGATAAATGGTTAGTAACTGATTTGCCCAAGAAAGAGGCTGAAGAATTATTTAAAAAATTTGAAGAAATAAGAAAAACATCCTATGGGTATCAGTTTATCTCAATTCAATCGACTCCTTTTGTTGAAAAATTTTCTGGGTTCTGGATACTTCAGGATATTGAATTAGACATATGATTATGAAATATTGTGAAAAAGAATTTCACAAAAAAGTTTTGCATATCAAAGGGAAAAAAGCATCTTATTACACTTCACCAATATTAGACAAATATGGATTTACCCATGCTTTCTTTACCAATGATAGCTCTGGTATAGAACTTAAATACTTATCAAAATACTTTCATAAAAATTATAAAAATTGCCATAATAAGCAAATACACAGTAACAATATTGTTTTTGGATCAGAGACTAATGAAAATAATATTGTCTTTGCAGATGGAATAATAAGTGATCAAGAAAATCAAAACTTATGGATTTATACAGCTGATTGTATGCCTATATTAGTCGCAGATTTCAGAAATAATATCGTTGCTTCTTTGCATTGTGGAAGAAAAGGTTTAGAAAAAAAAATAATCAAAAAATTAATAAATTTTTTAATAAATCTAGGCTGTAATAGAAGCGATTTACTCGTAGCAATTGGACCGGCAATATCCTCTAAAAAATATTTTGTAGATAAAAAGTTATTTCATCAATTTAATAAAAATATTCATTCTTCCAATAGATATTTTAATTTTTTTCAAACAAAAAATTTTTATCATATGAATATTGAAAACAAAATTGAACTTAATTTAAAAAAATATGCATACTTCCAATTAATTGAAGAAAATATTCTTACCACAAATATTGACATTTCTAATAAATGTACTTTTATTTCTAACCGTGAGTTTAATTCCTATAGAAAAACAAAGACAGATAAAAGGCAATGGAGTTTCATTTCTAATTAAATCAGTCATCACAAAGTTGGTCTGATAAATTATTAGTGTAGAGAAGCTGATTCATTTCAATATTTTCATTTAATTTATAAATTTTTGCAAGCAGATTATTTTTTTTAAATCCGAGGGGTTTTATTTTAACTTTTGTTCCTCTTGGAAATTTTTTTCTTAAAAGCTCTAATGCAGCACTTTCATCTTCTAAATCAACATCTGAACAAACTAAGTTAATCGTTAAATTTCTATTCTGATCTCCTATAATAATATTATTTAAGTCATTAATTTGTAGAATTTCAGCCGAATTTATATTGGCAGGCTTTCCAAAAATCAATATTAAAAGAATTACAAAGCTGAAAAAAAATTTCAAGTAATTTGAAGGTAAATTTAGTTAAATGTATTAAAAAATATTGATGCAATAATAAATTTATTAAATACTATCATTATTAACATAGCCAATCATTTGAGAATTACTTTTTCCTGGAGGCACCATCGGATAGCAATTTTCCCCTCTCTTTACAAGGACATTAATAAGAACTGGTCCTTCAAATTTTAGAGCTGCTTTAAAGTTATTTTCAAGCTCTTCTCTTCCATTAATTAAAAACCCTTTTACCCCAAAGGCTTCAGCGAGTTTAATAAAATCTGGTTCTCCATTACTCATATCTGATGCAGAATATCTTTCTTCATAAAAACTTTCTTGCCATTGTCTAACCATTCCTTGCCATCTATTGTTGACTATTACAATTTTCACATCTAACCCATATTGAGATAAAGTTCCTAATTCTTGAATATTCATCAAAATGCTCGCATCACCAGCTATGCAAATAACTTCAGAATTAGGAAATGCACTTTTAACTCCCATCGCCGCAGGCAAACCAAAACCCATAGTTCCTAACCCAGCACTACTTATCCACTTTCTAGGACCATTCCTTAGATATTGAGCTGCCCACATTTGATGTTGGCCAACATCAGTTGTAATAAAGGCATCTGGAGAATGTTCCCGAACTTTTATTAAAACTTCCTGAGGATAAATTTCTCCATTTTTTGGAGGAATAAATAAAGGATGTTTATTTTTCCAATATTCGATTTTCTCAATCCAATTATTTCTTTGATCATTTTTTTGACTTTCATCAAAACGAGAATTGATCTTAGCTAAAGCAGAAGTAACATCAGAAATAATGGCAATCTCAACTTGTCTATTTTTGTTAACTTCAGCAGGATCAATATCAATATGAATAACTTTTGCATTAGGGGCAAAAGTATCCAGCTTACCTGTAACCCGATCATCAAATCTTGCTCCCACTGCAATTAATAAATCACATTCGGTAACGGCAAAGTTTGCGTAAGCAGTACCATGCATTCCTAACATACCAACAGATAAAGAGTCCCTTTCATCAAAAATGCCCTTGCCCATTAAAGTTGTTGTTACTGGTATTTGATAGTTTCTTGCTAAAGTTTTCAATTCTGTATGGGCCGCTGAAGCTATAGCCCCACCTCCAACATAGAGTAAAGGTTTTTGAGAATTTTTAATTAATTTTATAGCACTCTCAATATTTTTTTCCTCAATATCCACATTCCTCTTAAACCCCTTAGGAATACTTGCTCCTGGCAAAACCCTGTGGTAATTAAAAAATTCTTGCCCAACATCCTTCGGTATATCTATTAGTACAGGTCCCGGCCTACCTGATGATGCAATAAAAAATGCCTGAGAAACGACATTGGCAATATCTCTAGGATCTCTTATGACCCATGAGTGTTTAACTATTGGCAAAGTAATTCCAAATATATCGGTTTCTTGAAAAGCATCGGTTCCAATAGCCGGGCGAGGTACTTGTCCAGTCACAACCACCAATGGAACAGAATCCATCTGGGCTGTAGCTATTCCTGTGACCAAATTAGTAGCACCTGGCCCAGATGTCCCAAAACATACCCCCACTTCTCCAGTCGCTCGTGCATAACCATCTGCAGCATGTGACCCCCCTTGTTCATGTCTAACCATAAGATGCTTTAGCCAACCTTCCTTTTCAGCCTTATGTACAGCATCATAAATTGGCAAAATAGCTCCGCCAGGATAGCCAAAGATGATTTTGACTCCATGAACTCTTAAGGAATCCATAAGTGCCTCTGCACCAGTAATCCACATTGAATCTTTTTTATTTGAATCACCCTTTTGTAAAGGTTTAGAAGCAAGAGTCACTTACGAAGATAAATCTATATAAATAGTAAACTCAAATATAATATTTTGCCTAGTTTTTAAACCTAATGTCAAAAAATAATTTCTACTAAAAAATTTTAAAATTATGACCTTTATAAAATTCCTAACTTATGAAGAGGTCCTGATCCAGAAATTAGTTCTATCAATAGAATCAGAAATACTATCATTGCAACCCTACCATTCCATACTTCAGAACTATTATTCCATCCCCATTGCCATTTTTCTTGTGGATATAATTTCACTTTTAAAGGAAGTTGAGAGGCTTGATCTAGATCAATAATGGGATTTTCAAGAGATGAAATCACTAAATCATTAAGACCCTTTATGAAAGTTGGATTTGTATCTAAGGCTTTAACACGCCTAAAATTTTTAATACCTACCTTCTCAGCAAGCTCCTTATATTCAATATCAATTTCTTGCAAAGTTTCAATATGTTCCCCAACAAAACTAATAGGAACAACAACTAATTCTTCAACACTTGATTTTCCAAGTTCTTCAAGAACATCTTCAGTATATGGCTTGAGCCACTCCTCAGGGCCAACTCTGCTTTGATATGACAGTGTATAAGGATTAGAGAATTTCAAATTGTTCTTAAGTTCTTCAATTATTAACAATGAACATTTTTCTATTTGTTCTTTATATGGGTCTCCCGCTTCATCAACATAACTTTTTGGAACACCATGAGCCGTAAAGAATACATGAGCTTTCTTAGGGTAATTACAAAGTAATATTTGTTCAGAAATTAGTTCTACCATTGCTTTTAGATATCCAGGTTGATCAAACCAATTTCTGATACACCTTATAGGTATTTTCTTGAAATTAGAATCTGAATCTCTTAATTTTTTTAATTCTCTAAAGCTTGATCCACTAGTGCTTATTGAGAAATGAGGATAAAGAGGAAGAACTACAACTTGATCTATTCCATCTGATTTCATATCAGCGATTGCAGATTCAGTAAATGGATGCCAATACCGCATAGCTATGTAAGTAGTTGCATTTAGACCACTATCTCTTAATTTGCTTTGTAATTCCCTTGCCTGTTGCTCAGTAATACGTCTAATAGGTGATCCTCCTCCAATAGAGAGGTAGGCCTTCTGAGATTTAGTGCTCCTAAGGGTACTGATCAACCAAGCAAGAGGTTTCTGAAATATAGGGATTGGAAGTCTTATAATCTCTGGATCAGAGAATAAATTGTATAAAAATGGACCAACATCTTTTATCCTCTCAGGTCCTCCTAGATTCAAAAGTAGGACACCAATTTTTTGCATTAAAATAAGAGATGGATATTGAAAAAAGACATTTAAAACGTCATTATTAAAGTAATTATATAAGTAAATGAATATAATTCACGAAATAAGTTCTATCAACAAAAAATTTTCTATTAAAGGTACTAAATTACGGATCGAAAAGAGGGGAGGAAAGCTAAATATCCGAGGAAGACTTCCTTCGAAAGATAATAAAAATATATCGAGGGTTCAAAGAATATCATTAGGACTTAATGCTGACTTACCAGGACTGAAAGAAGCCGAGAAAAAACTTCATCTCATAACTTTACAATTAGAATTGAATCAATTTGATTGGAAGAATTGGACCAAAGTTTCAAAAATTGAAATCGATAAAAATATTCAATACGATTTTTTAAAGAAGATAGATGAATTTGAAGAGGTTTTTTTCAAAGAAATTAAGAATGAATTTCAAAGCAGCACAAGGAAAACAACTTGGAAAAGTGCTTATAAGCCCTATATCAAAAGAATGATTTCTGTCTATGCTCAAAATGAAGAGCTTGATTTAAATAAAATATTCCTAAATACTTTAAAATCATATGAGAAAGGTAGTCGAAGTAGAAAACAATGCGGAACCTCTCTGAATGTTTTTGCATCTTTTATGAAACATCAACTTCCCCCTAATTGGAATTTAATGTCTCGAGGTTATGGTTTAAAAAAAGCGAGTTTTAGAGATCTGCCAAATGATGATTTCATTCAAGAATTATGGAGGAAAATTCCTAACAAATCTTGGCAATATGTTTTTGCTCTAATGGCTACTTATGGATTAAGAAACCACGAGGTATTTTTTGCAGATTTAAGTTCATTAAAAAAAGGAGGTGATAGTATTATTAGAGTATTGGATACAACAAAAACAGGAGAACATCAAGTTTGGCCTTTCCATCCCAAATGGGTAGATATTTTTGAATTGTATAACTTAGGAGAAGATTATTCATTATTGCCTAAAATTAATTTAGATCTAAAAGTAACAACCCTTCAAAATATTGGGAAAAGAGTAACTGAACAGTTTAAAAGGTATCAATTAAAAATAAAACCTTATGATCTGAGACATGCATATGCGGTTCGAACAATTTTATATGATTTACCAGATACGGTAGCAGCAAGGATGATGGGACATTCAGTTAACTTACACACACAAACCTATCACCATTGGATTACCAAACGTGATCAACAAAAAGCTGTAAATAATGCAATATTAAAATTCAATGGTAGATTTTCTTAAAATTAATTAACTATAGTTTTATAAGTTTATGGAAATTGAATCTGAAAAAAGAAAAATCATTAAAAAGAATTTAGATCAAGATGCTCTTGAAGCAGGCATTGGAGGCAAAACTTCCCCTGAAAAGGATGAACATCAATACAAGTTAAGAATGCAAAAAAGAAAGGAGATACAGCGTGAAAGATTAAAAATTAGAGACGATAAAAAAGGATTAATAATTGTGTTTACTGGTAATGGTAAAGGAAAAACTACAGCTGCTTTGGGTATGGCAATAAGAACATTAGGACATATGGAAAAAGTTGTTATTATTCAATTCATTAAAGGTTCTTGGGAAACAGGCGAAGAAAAGGCATTTAAGAATTTTTCTAATAATATAAGATGGCATTCACTTGGTGAAGGTTTTACTTGGGAAACTCAAGATCGAATTAGAGATGAGAAACTAGTTAAAGAAGCATGGGAATTAGCCAAATCTTATATCAAAAAGAACGAATTCAAATTAGTAATCCTTGATGAAATTAATATAGCTATTAAGTTAGGGTATATTAATTCAGATGAAATAATAGATTTCATTGGAAATTTAGAAAATAAAAATAACAATCATATTGTATTAACAGGAAGAGGGGCTCCTGATACCATTATAAAATTTGCAGACTTAGTTACTGAAATGAATTTAATAAAACACCCTTTTAAGGATCAAGGTATAAAAGCACAAAAATGTATTGAATTTTAAATTGTTTAAAACCACAATTAAATATTCTAAAAATAAGAAAAATTGCTTATTACTTGCTACTGTCATACAAGAATGATCATAGAATGACTTACAAAAGAATTCTTTTAAAACTTAGTGGCGAAGCCTTAATGGGTAAAAAGCCATATGGCATTGACCCGGCAATAGTTCAATCAATTGCAGAAGACGTTTCAAAAGTTATTTCAAATAATGTCCAACTTGCAATTGTTGTTGGAGGGGGAAACATTTTTAGAGGTCTTAAAGGTTCCGCTGATGGAATGGACAGAGCCACTGCTGATTATGTAGGAATGTTAGCTACAGTAATGAATGCAATTTCATTACAAGATGGTCTTGAAAGAGTAGGTGTTGAAACAAGAGTTCAAACAGCTATTGAAATGCAAGAAATTGCAGAACCCTATATTAGGAGAAGAGCAATAAGACATCTAGAAAAAGGGAGGGTAGTAGTTTTTGGAGGTGGTTGCGGTAACCCATTCTTCACTACTGATACAACTGCTGCTCTTAGAGCAGCAGAAATTAATGCCGAGGCCGTTATGAAAGCCACAAAGGTTGATGGAGTATATGATAAAGATCCTAATAAATATAATGATGCCAAAAAGTTTACTAAACTGACCTATCAACAAGTTTTAAGTGATGAGATCGCAGTCATGGACAGTACAGCAATTGCACTTTGCAAAGACAATAATATTCCAATACTAGTCTTTGATATTTTTAAAAAAGGAAACATTTCAAAAGCTGCTGCAGGGGATTCTATAGGATCACTTATAAGTTAATTTTTACAAATGACAAAATCATGAATGAACAAGACATCCAAACAAATATGAACAAAAGTATTGAGGCTACCCAAAGAAACTTTAATACCATTCGAACGGGAAGAGCTAATGCATCACTTCTTGATAGGATATCTGTTGAATATTACGGAACTGATACTCCTCTTAAGTCTTTAGCAACAATATCAACTCAAGATTCACAGACAATCTCAGTACAACCATTTGATTTATCATGTCTGCAAGCCATCGAAAAAGAAATCTCAATGAGTGATTTAGGTATAACTCCAAATAATGATGGGAAAACCATAAGAATTAATGTACCTCCTTTAACTGAAGAAAGAAGAAAAGAGTTTTGTAAACTTGCTTCAAAATATGCTGAGGAAGGAAAAGTGGCTTTAAGAAATATCAGAAGAGATGCCATTGATAAAGAAAAAAGAGATGAAAAGAATGGGACAATCTCGCTTGATGAATCTAGAGATAATCAACAGAAAATTCAAAAGATAACTGATCAATTTATTAGTAAATTAGAAGATAAGCTTGCAGAAAAAGAGAAAGAAATTTTAAAGGTTTGAGTGTATTTGATGTCGCTATAATTGGAGGTGGATTAGCTGGAAAATCGACTGCTATTCATTTATTAAAAAAAGGTTATTCGATACTAATTTTAGAAAAATCAACACCTAATAAATCTATTCATTGTGCAGGAGGAATGGCTGCCTCGGTAAGAAATTTTCTACCGTTAAACCTAGAAAATGCTATTGAGACCGCAATCAAAAAAGTCCATTTCTCCTGGAAGAATGAGGATCCTGTCATAGCAGAACTCACTGGTAAATCGCCATTTCTAATTGTTAATAGAAAATCTTTAGATGAAATTCTTACAAAAGAAGTCTACAGATTTGGAGCAACAATGTTATTTTCTATTAATGTTGAGTCTTTAAAGTTAAATAATGATTATTGGCTCATTCAATGTGAGAATAAAAAATTTTTTAAAGCTAAATATTTAGTTATTGCCGATGGATCTGAATCTTTATGGGCCTCATACTTAAGCCTTGGTCCAAATAAACCAAAATATGCAAGCACAATTGCTATAAATATTATGGGTTTAGGAAATATTGAAAAAGATACTGTAAGATTTGAATTTGGATCAATAAAATATGGTTTTGCTTGGGCTTTTCCAATGCGGGAATCAATTAATATAGGGCTTGGTTCATTTATAGGAGATTCCAAAATAAGAAATAAAGAATTATGCGAATATATTGTTCAAAGCTTGGGATTCAAAAATATTAAATATGAAACAAATTTTAAAAGATTAAGAATTTGGAATGGCTTACATAAACTTCATAATGAAAGAGTCTTAGTAGTTGGGGATGCGGCTTCTTTGTGCGACCCTTTCTTAGCAGAGGGGATTAGGCCTTCATTAATTAGTAGCTACTATGCATCTGAGACTATTGATAAATGTCTTACCTCAAGTACGAATTATCTTCATGAGTATTCTTTATTAATGAAAAACAATTGGAGTAAATCTATGATCTGGGGAAAAAGAATTGCAGAAGTTTTTTATAGATTTCCTAAAATTGGCTATAGATTAGGAGTAAAAAGGAAAACAGCTCCTCAAAGAATTGCTCAGATTTTATCTGGAGAAATGAATTACTCAGATATTGCGGGAAGAGTTATAAGAAGATTTATTTTTCAATCTGAAAGTAAATAGTTGAATAAAGTAATTAAATTTTAATTAAATTATCAGTATTTATCTCTTCAAACCTTCTTATGAGCAAATCCTCAAGTTCCTCAATTGCTTTACTAAAGCCTGTTATTCCTTCACTAAGTTTTTCGCTTGCCATTTGATCCTCTAGCATATTTAATCTAAAGTCTTTCTCTTCATATAAATATTCTGGAGAATTTTGAATTAAAGATTCCTTATCTAATTTTTTAACAAGCTCCCCAGATTCTTTATCAAGTTCATTTAATAATTTTGGTGAAATAGTAAGCAAATCACAACCTGCTAATTCTTTGATTTCATCAACATTTCTAAAACTAGCTCCCATAACTTCAGTTGAGAAACCTTTTTCCTTAAAGTAGTTAAAAATTTTAGTAACGGAGATAACTCCAGGATCCTCTTTCCCAGAATATTCTGATTTACCTGTTTTAGACTTATGCCAATCCAATATTCTTCCTACGAATGGAGAAATCAAAGTAACATTTGCATTCGCACAAGCTACAGCTTGGCAGAAGTTAAAAAGTAAAGTTAAATTACATTTTATTCCTTCTTTTTCTAATATTTCCGCTGCCTTAATCCCCTCCCAAGTAGAGGCGATCTTAATCAAAATCCTATCCTTCGTAATACCATAATCCTTATAGAGATTTATAATTTTTCTAGCTTTATCAACTGTTGCTTGAGTATCAAAACTCAATCTGGCATCAACTTCAGTAGAAACTCTACCTGAAATTATTTTTAATATTTCTCTACCAAATGTTACAGATACTTGATCGATAGCCTCAGTAATAAATTCCTTTTTGGAAAAATCACCTAAAAATAATTTTTTTGAGTTTTCTAAAGACTGATCAATTAATTTTATATAATTTGGATTTTTAGCTGCTGCCAAAATTAGAGATGGATTAGTTGTAGCATCTCTTGGTTTAAATTTTCTAATAGCATCTATATCTCCAGTATCAGCGACAACTACTGTCATAAAAGATAATTGGTCTAAAATTGATTTCATTAGTTAAGTAAGGCTTATATTAATAATTTAGCTGTATATTTATATGAA
>Ga0163110_10001252_pt1 | contig 12893 bp, 19 predicted proteins | sample CRUFie1St17metaG_FD_108703 | JGI IMG/M metagenome (GOLD analysis project Ga0163110, IMG submission 108703) | Marine microbial communities from the Costa Rica Dome - CRUD Field 142mm St17 metaG | ecosystem: Environmental > Aquatic > Marine > Oceanic > Photic zone | place: Costa Rica: the Eastern...
ACTCTATTCTGATTTGTTTTATATTTTCTGGCCAACCTCTAGTAAGCATATCTTCTATGACTTGATACTCAGCCCATTCAATATCCATTTTTATATAAATGTCTTGATCTTTTCGGAAAGACTTCAAAAATTTATAAAAATTAATAGTCTTTACTTTGTCTGAATCATGATAATCATGATAGTGTTCATCCCCGTGAGTTTCCGCAAGAAGACTGCCTTGACTGGTTCCGCCTTCCCCATATTGCTTAAAAATTGATTCGCCATCTTCTATCCAAACTGCAGAATCATATATGTTTATATCTACTGGAGAAAGGGTGTTTTCTAAAGACAATTGGGCGACAAGTAAAGGGTTTGGCTCAAAAGAATGAACCTCCCACTCATCATTAACACCAAGCTCGCTAATTAGGCGACTTAATCCTTGGCCTTGATGGTAACCTAAATCCAATAAAACTTTAGTTTTTTTAGTTGGATCTTTAGTTTTGAAAATATCAAAATATTCTCTCCAGCTACAATGGATTAATTTATAATCTTCTTTTGATTTTAAATATGTAATATCTAAAACCTTTTCATCGCTACCTATATAACCGTCATTTATGCATTCATCAACCGTTTCACGAAATGTTTTTGTGAATTTATCTAGTTTGGCTTTTGGAACAATAAAAGCGGTGCCTTGAACATTTCTGACTTGAGAAAGACTGTGGAATTCATTGTTTTCAATTGTAAAATCAGGAGTGTGACTAAAAAAAGTGATTTTGTCTCCGCATTGACTGAGTTTTTCTATGTCGGGCCAGACTTCTCCTTGATAATTTTCCACCTCATTTCTTAGGCCCCCAGCATCAGCCCAAATGTAAGAATCTGCATCAAAATAATTATTATCTTTAGCATCTTGAAGAAAACTTAACTTATTGAACATTATAATGTTGTATAGGGGCTGTTCTAGCTCTGGAACTTTGGGGTGGTTCCCTGACCAGTATTTATATATTTTCTCTTCAAAACCTTTGGACGACATTAAGCCTGAAAGTTTATCATAATAATTTTTGTAATACTCTAAGTCTTCTAATGGTTGGATAACCAGTTTAGTCTTAGAAAAATCGGAATCAAATTCAAGTCTATATTCTTTAATTTTATCTTTAAACTTTTCTTCCGTATAGATCACAAAATTTGCATCTATTGATAAAGTATTTCGCATCCACCATAGGTAAGTATTATAAGATAAGTTAAAATCTTTCCAATTATCTCTCCCTATGTCATACAGGGCCATTATTATAACAGGCTTTGTCATAATATATTATATAGTAGATCCTAAGTTTTTCAAAAAGGATTACATCTATTAAAAGCTGCAATTCTACAAGCAATAGAGCGTGTTCGAAAATTATATTCAGGATTTAATTTTTTTAATGAAGACTGTATTTCTTCAGCAGAAGCTCCTTGAGCATGTAAATTCAAAATTAAATCAGATGCATCTTTAGGGAAAACCCTAGCTGGAGTTACACGATTTAATATACCTTTACAAACCAAAGACCCTCTGAAGCTAGCAATGGTTTTGTAATTTATTCCAACTATTTCAGATATTTCTTTCGAAGATAGCCCGTTTTTAAAGAATTTAGTAATTTCTTCTTTTAGGTCTGCATTAAAAACATCTCTATTATATGAAATCAAATGCTGTAATTTAAAAACTCGTACACATCCAGAAATTTGTGAACCAAGATATTTAGAATCAAATAATATTTCATTTATATCTCTGTAACTATATTTTTTAGGCGGGTGTTTGAGTAAAAAATCTTTAACTTTATCTTTGTCAGATTTAGTCATCTTTTTGCGAGAGGGTTCCAGAAGGGAATTGATAGCTTCTAAACCGTTTGGAACATCATTTGATACATCATTATTTAAAATGTTTTCAAACTTAAATTGGCTGTTAAGCTTTTCTTTCATTTGAACAAATGAATGAGAGACCGCTTGACGTGTTACCCCTAGTTTCTCAGAAATAGCATCTTGATTTAGCCCTTTTTCAATGTAAGACAATATCTTAGTCTCTGACTCAGTTAGTAAATAAGAGTAATTAAGAAGAACATGCATAAACCTTTTTAGGTTTAGATCATGAGCATCATCAATTGGATCATCTTCTTTACCACTTGTCTCTACAGCAATCTCAAAAGTAGTTTTTGCTCCCTCCTCTGTATTATGGATTTGGTCAACTCTATTTAAGTTATCTTTTTCATTGTACTCTCTAGAGTGGCTCCAATTAATGCAGTTTTTAACATAGTGAAAAGCTATTTTTTTGAACTCAGCTTGGGTGAGGGGTGTTTCCTTATTGAAAGTAGATAGGATTTTCTTTTTATATTTTACTAAATATAGATTAGCTTCGCTAAAAAGATCCTCTGCCGATAGTTTATGGTAGGCTTTTCTATATTTACCTATAATTTTTTTTATGTCTTTTTGGTATTCGCAAAGAAAGCTATCATATAAGTCTGTGTAAATATGATCTTCGCAAGAATAGCGGGATAGATCTTGAGTCTTTTCTTTCATTTAACCAACAGGGAACTCATTGGCCCAATTGACCTTGTGTTTTGTTTTTTGAATATACTTTCTAAATGTACAGGCTTTTATTCCCAAAGAATCAGCCGCTTTTTTTCGGCTATTATCATTGGCAGATAGAGCTTCTTTCATTTTAGGGATCAAAGAATTAAATTTGTCTTCAGCCTTTTTCTTTAAAGCTTTCTTGCTATTAGTTTTTCTTTTTTGAACTTGATCCTCAGAAAGAGTTCCAAATGGAATTTCTCCTTTAGAAATTCTTTCTTCCATAACCCTTTTTTGTGTTGCAGATCTTTGCTCTTTAGAAACTCTAGGGGGTTGAGGTTTCGCTGCAGGATAGTGTTCGTTCCACCAAGATTTATCTTCGCACCTTAACATAAGCTTGTACATGACATTTCGGCAGATATTCATGTAAGCAGCAGCACGAGTCCTGTTGCCGTCATTTAAAATGAGAGCATTTATAATTTGAGCTTTTGTCTTTTTTCTTTCTTCTGGATCCCATTTAATCCATTTGTCTCCATTCCATTTTTTGCCCTTTCTTTGATCTAATGGCAAAAACAATCCTTTTCTGTGCTTTTTTGACCAATTATCTTCACCCTTTTTGAATCCTATAGTTTTTAAATGTTTTAAATCAACTTTATTGTAGCGATTGTCGAAACCCTCTGGCCTTTCAGTCTCTTTCTTAAATAAAAAATTACTAAGATTAGGGAAAGAGGAAGATTTTACATTTTCCCAATCGACCATAGAAAAATGCCTGCCACTTCTGCCATTTTTATAATCTTTATGTAACATATAGCCTTGCATAGATTTTAATTTTGTGCCTGGGATATCTTCCTTTACTTTAGCTGTCAATATGCTTTTTGCCAAATCGTAAGATTTAGCTTTAATAAATGTAACAAAATCTTTTTCCGAGTTATCTTTATAGTGCTCAGTATAGTAAAAAATCCAATATTGATAAAAAGAGAAAGTTTCTCTTCTGTAGTGATATTGAGCATTCTTCTTTTGGCTTTTCTTATATGTTTTTTTCATAAGGGGTCATGATACCACATTATTTTCAAAAAGTCAAGTTATTTCCACTTGCAATAATTAGGATTTTCTCTCCTTTTTTTTCTCATCCATTCTCGTTTTTGTGCCCGACGAAGTTCTAGGTTTTCTTCGTCATATTTTTTTTGAGCTTTCTTTTGAGCCTTCTTGCCTTTTTCTGTTTTAGAATATTTTTTTTGGCTTTCGTATTTCATATATAGTCCACTATAGCAACATGCTTGTTTAAAATTTTTTTTTATTCAAGCAAAATTAAAATTACAAGATTTAAATTTAGAAGAGGCAAGGAAATTAAAAAAATTATTTAAATATAATTTAGGCTCTGTAGTTGTGGGCCATTTTACATGTAAATCTATGAGACGTTTATACTTTAAAAACTCTTTATGTTCATCAGGGTTTGCAGGGCCAACACCAGTTCTAGATACATTAATTAAAAACCCTCCAGAGTCTATTATCCATTGAGCCTCATTTAAAAACCTAACATCAGTAACAAAAACAAAAGAGCCTTTCGAATGCTCTTTGGAAACTTTAGAAGATATTTTTTTGACCCAGCAGAGAGGATCTAATCTTCTTCTTAAATCTGTGCCATATGTTACAAGAAAAGGTCTTATTATTTCTTTTTCAACTGGGCTTTTAGTAAATGCAGAAATACCAATATTGTCCAAAAGAAAATCATTGCACTCATTTTTTAACTCATCTGCGAAAGCAAATCTGCAAGAAGTTTCTCCTAGCGATTTTAAAAAAAAAGAAGCTTCTGTAAATAAAGTATCTTTACCAGATGTTGCAAAGCCTGATATTCCTATTAATTTATTCATCTAAATCTATGTCTCCTTCAAATTCAACATTACCCTCTTGCGATAATTCTTGAATTTTTTCCTGCAATGCCCCTATCATCGTTATAGTGTTAATATCGTATTCATCTATGTACTTGTAGATTAGATTATCCAAATCAATTCTAAAAGCATCAGTTTGTTCGTCGTAGTCCCTAGGCCCACTAATATAAAAATCATCATCCATATTTTATTATGGATATATAGTCCACTATTTTCAATAATCTTTTTCAATTTTTTTTTTAATTTTGAATATTTTTGATTTCCTTTATGATTTCAAGAGACATTTTGGGTAAAAATATTTCTCCTATTACTTTCCTTATAATATTAGGAGAATAGTCATATTTGTAAGAGCCGTCCGACTGTAAATGTGCAAACTGATCTAGGCAATCTTCAGGCAACCCGCAAACACAAAGCAGCTCTCTAATTGACAAAACTCTGGGGTCAGAAGGATGGACATTATTTTGGCTAGAAATTGAGCCGTTAGTCATTGTTACAGTGCAAGCTGGCTGATCCCAAAACATTCTTTTATATGTCGTCATAAAACCCTTTATTCTTCTTCCATCTTTTTTTGGATATTCGATTTTATTATTAAATGCCGTATCTCCTTCAGGAGTAGCACTCATCCATCTAACATGATTTCTGTTATGAATAGGAGAAAAGTGCCAAGGTATATCGGAATGTTCACCATTAGATAAAGAGGGTAGATGTCCAATTGATTCTCTTAATGTAATTATTTTATTAGAGGGAGAAGGATGCTTCCATAAACCATTTGGGGATATAAGAGAAATGGATCGCATCCTGGATTGAGGAGACCCAAAATATTTTGCATTCAAAGTATCGCAAATACATTTATATCCAGAAGGAATAGAGCTATTGATATAGTCAATAATGTTTACTGCAGACCCGTTATGATTTATAAAAGTTTTTGCCATTTGAGGTACATTTTCTATTAACATAAACTCTGCTCCAATTGAATTAAATATATCCAAGGCATGAACAACAAGTTTATTCCTTTCATCGTTAGGCTTTTTAAGTGCATTTGCAGCACTCATCCCTTGGCAAGGAGGCGTCGCAATTATTAAATCAATTTTGCCATACTTTTTACAAGAAGAAATGATTTCATTTTTTACATCATCTTGTCCGATGTCTCCACAAATTAACTCTTTTGTAGATGGGTGAAGTTTTTTGTAAAAATCTATCCTGTCTTTTAAAAGCTCATTGCAAGCGACAACATTAAAACCTATTTTAGGGAGATAAAACTCCCCGAATCCAACATTAGAAAATAAAGATAATACATTCATAAAAAAAGGAGGCGACTAATTATAGCCGCCTCCTTTATAAAAGTCAAGTCTAAAAGTTTTACTTCTTACTGTGACACTGGCCAAGAAGGGCTACAACCAGTAGTAGAGTAATAACTCCAGCGAGACTTGCTCCAGAACCAACAAAACCATCTACGATGCCTTGAAGATTTCCGATGACGTTAATAGGTGCTGACTCTCCAAAGACTACTTGAGCAATTACAAGCAAGCCAATGAAGGACAACAGAACTCCAGTTACACCTACGGCATAACCTTTGATTTTTTCTAGGGTATCTTTCATAACTAAAATAAAATTAGAATTTGACAGTAAGGGCAGCTCCCCAAACATATTCGCTATCGATGTTATCCGCATCAATATAGTCAACATTGAGACCAATGCTAGCTGACTCACTAATATCCTTAGCTACACCAGCTCCAACAGAATAATAAGTGGTGTCAGATGTAGAAGAAGTCTCCGTATTTCCGACAACACCATCGAGGGCTAAGTCGCAGACAGCATTTTCAAACACATAAGAAACTCCCGCTTCAAATGTGTAGAGTGCATCGCTTAGATCCCTATAAGCCGAGATAGAAGGACTTAAAGGAAGCCCCAAAGACAACTTAACCTCCGCTTCGGATAAAGCATCTCCTGGCTTATCTTCAAAGTGGTTAATTCCTCCATAAAGAGAGATTAAACCATCAGAGAAAGATGTACCTAAACCTGCTCCCATGTGGTAGCTATCCGATCCAGAATCAATTGCTTGATTTGAGCAAATGTGAGCACTTGCACTTAAGCTAGATACAGCATGAGAAAGCATCAGCGAACTTTGAATTGATTCCTGTGCTTTTTGGGAACCTCTGTAGAAAAAGTCAGAACCATATCCAACCTTTGCAGAGTTCCCCGCAAATGCGGCGTTAGTAAGAAGCCCGAAGGCAACTAGTAGTGATGTTATTTTTAGTTTCATATTTTATATTATGATTAAAATTACGATGTCTTTTTTGCTACATGCTCTCCAACATTGCCAGCAGCATAAAGACCAAATATCCATTTTACAAAATCTGCCCAATCTTGAAATTCAGCCATTCCATATAGCAAGGCAGCTGTAGCAGAAACATAACAAATTCCTGCGCATAAAAGTTTTCTACTTCTTAAGTTCATTTTATTCTAATTTCTTTCCAAGATACTAATTTTGCTTTTACTTGATCCCTAATGTGTCTTTGTTTCGAATTAAGTTTGCTATTTCCGCTTTTTACTTCAATAAATGTAATTTCATCATCTGCAAAAGATATATAATCAATTGGTTTACCTAAAAAAGTACATTCTTCTGGCTCGAAATCAAATTGATCTAAAAAAGGTGCTAAGGTTTCTGCTATGCCCCCAAGCCTAACTTCGCTGCTTTTCTTTTGCGAGGTAATCTTTTTTCTGTTTTGAATTTCTTCATTAAGTTGATTTGATAAATCAGTATTGCTTTCTAGTAACTTTTGTTCCCTAATTATAAATTCTTTTTTATAATCTTCAATTATTTTTTTTTCTGATTGAAAGCTTGCTTCTAAAACTTTAATAGTTTCATTTAATCTTTTTTCTCTATCTGCAAATTCAAGATCTCTTTTAGTTATATCTAGTTTTAATAAATCAATACTGTCTTTTTTTAATTTTAAAAGATAAATTGTATATATTAGACTTATTATAGAAAATAATAAGAATGTTTCAATAAAAAAATTCAAATTACTTTTTGGATAAGGAAACTATTCTGTCATGACGGAAAGACCTAACCTGCTTTCTGCCAAAACAATAAGCTTTGAATCCAGCATTATCTCTTTCTTCCCTTTTATTTCCAAAAGATCTATATAAATCTATGTCCCCAATTAAATATGTTTTTATTTTGTTATCCGAACAGCGGTATACAACATAATATTTATTTGAAAATAATGTTTTACAAGCTTTTTTAAATTTATTAATCATGATCCTCTAAGTCAATGTTGTTTGCTTCGCAATAAGCCACAGAATAACCAGCTTTAAACGAAAATTTATCTATAAAAAAAGAAAGGCATAAACAAAAACAAGCCTTCCATGGCGAAAAATTTGATTTATAAAACATTAAAAGAGCTATCATAAAATAAGGACAAAACTTATTTAAACTATAGTTGATTAGGTATGAATGTTTGTTAATCATGTTCCTGTGCTCCCAAATCCGCCAGAAGATCTATCCGAGTCGCTAAGTTCGCTTGACTCATTTAGTGATATTTCAGGCAATTTTATAAAAATTATTTGTGCAATTTTATCTCCAATCATATATGAACTAGAGCTGTCATCATAAGAAAATCTTAATTTTATCTCTCCTCGATATCCAGCATCTATAACGCCTACGCTATTTCTTAAGTAATGTTTAGTTTTGGATATACTAGACCTTGGGAAAACAAGCCCAACATAACCATTAGGAATTTCCATACAGATGCCTGTTCTGAACTCTATATACTTCCCTGTATCTTCTCCTGATGGATGTATTGTCTCAACTGCATAAATATCAAACCCTGCATCGCTATCATGAGCCCTTTCAGGAGTTTTTGCTAGAGGATGAATTTTTTTGAAATTCACGGCAGCTTTTCTAGCGGGAGCCTTGGGCTTTGAGGTTTTTTTTCTTGCTGATAAATTGCTCATTATCTAAAATTTTTAGGATAAGATGTTATATAAATTTCAACTTTTCGAGCATCTTCAGGATCAAACCTTTTTAAGGCTTCAACTAAAAGTTCGGCTCTTTCTATAGCTTGAAGTTTATTATTATAATCTTGTTCTTGTATTCGACGTTTATCTCTAGTAACCACATATACTGGGCTTTTACTTTTAGAAAGTTTATCTCTAATAATTCTCATAATTTATATATGTTAGCATAAATAACTAATAATGTCAAGGATTTATTAAAATGGTGGAGGTGGGGGGAGTTGAACCCCCGTCCTGAAAGCCTTCAGTCAGGCACTTCTACAAGTTTAGTTAATTTTTTTTTCAGTTATGATATTAACATCCAACTACCTATTTCAATTATTTGCAGTTTGTGGAATAAGTAAACTTTTTCTGTTTTGCAGATTGATGACCCCTTATCTTTTTTATCTGCGTCAAAAAGAAAGAGGTGACAGGTGTTTAGGCTGCCAAGGCAAGCTTTTGACGCTTGAGGCCAAAAGCTTTAACACGGTTTTTATTGCCATGTACAAATTTGCGCCTTGTTAAGGAGCCAGACGCACTCCTACTTGCGGTGCAAGAATCCAACTACAGTCGAATCCAGTACACCCCCATAAAATTTTAAAGAACAATTTAAACAACTAAGTTGCTAGAATAAAGTTTATTATAAAAATCTGTAGAGTCATCATACTTTTTGCGAACAATACTAAGGATTTGTTCTTCGGTAATCATACTCTCGTCAGGTTTTAAAAGTTTTAATATTGCTTTGTCTCTGTTTTTAGCTTCGCATTCCCACTTGATTTGATAGTTGAAGTCAGGAATTAACGCAGAATAATCTGCTGAAGGTTTGCTACTTCCAGCTTCAATGGGTTCTGCCCAAGTAAAAACAGGAACTACCCCACCCCATGTTTCGTAAAAAGCGCCAACATTAACTTTCTGCTCAATTAATGCTCCAGAAATTTTAGAGTCATTGCAAGCATCATGAAGATTGTCGTAACTCAATGCAAAACCAAAACCGTGTTTTTCAAGACAATAAACATGAAAATATTTAAACAAATTAATAGCATTCCAGAATCCAGAATCATCATGTTTTAATACTATTCTTTTCTTTGCAGAGTCGCCTAATTCTAAATACTTTTCATAGAATTTATCAACAAATGCAATGGCAGAATCATGGCTATCTTGGTCTGGTTGATTTCCTACATGTAATATAATTGGAGACGAATAATTTTTTTGCATACCCATGGTGTCAAGCATCCATCCATAAAAATTAAGTTGATCGGCTGAGCTTGCACACAGAGTTTCATCTTCATCATAAATTTTACAAAAAATATCTGGCTGGACAGATAAAGTAATGGTATTTGTAATAGATGATCTCCCAACTTCTCTAAGCTCCTCTTGAATTGCATCAAAAGAGGGTAAGGAATTTAATTCTAAATCAACAGATGGATCTTGAGTCAACCCAAATATTGAATTATTGAGTCTGTAATGATCAATATTAACAGAACGGCAAAACCCTATTGTCTTTTGCGTAAGTTTTAAGTTGTGAACGATTGCATCTTCAACTTTTTTTACAGCTTTCTTCTCAGACTCAGATTCAATAGTTTTTAAAAAATCTTTTTTTGTTAGAAAAGAAAAACTGTTTTTACTATCTTCTTCTTGAAGAATTTTAGAAACACATATTAAGCCATATTTATTATTCATGATAATATATACACTTAATATATCATATTTAAAGAAGTTCTTCTTCTAGTTCTTCTTCAGTTTCGTTTTCTGAACTAGTAGAACTTGAGGACATCGAGTCAAGTATATCTGAATTATTATTTTCAGATGCATTCATTTCTGGGCTCAAATAAATTCTAAAATCTGGAGCATTACCCGTCTTGTATTTATTGCTATAAATAACACATCTATGCTTAGTTTTTCCGTCATCTAGAGAAATATGGCCAGACATAAATTTTTGGCCCTTTCCTTCTTTTACCCATAAAGCACCGATTTCTGGGTGCGAATCTTTCCAAGAACTATTTTCACTCATAATTTTTTAAGTATTGTTGTTAATCTTTATTATAAAAACTATCTCCATTTTCTCTAGTAAACAAGTAATAAAGTGTACTAAAAAAAATAATAAACCAAATTGGTGTTCCGAAACCAGCAGTTAATTCTATCATCTATCTATATTCCTTTCTTAATAATCTCCATCGATCAGAGTCTATAGGTTTGACTCCATTATCTATAGCATACAACATTTCAATAACTTCGTCAAGCGAATTATAAATATATTTATGAGGAAGCATGCCTAGCATCCAAAGTGGAGTCTTTGCTTTTCCCCCTTCCATACTTATAAAAATTGGTTTCTTCATGCGTACAGCCGTAACTATTTCTTCGGCGGAGCCCCAACTAGCGACATCAGGAACTAGATGTGCGATAATAAAATCACTACGATCAACAAGATTAAGATCGTAAGAACGAACTGTTTTCATTTTATCTGTAACGCGATCATACTGTTTGGTTTTCATCCAAGTATCCATTTCTTGGCGAGAAGCTTCATCCTCTGCCACATCTTTCATGAAAGGTTTTTTATAAGGGTCAAAGCATGTGATTCCTAAAGGTTGTAATTTTTTAGTAACCTCTTCTCTCCAGTTTCTACCACTAAGGTATTGCATGTGGCCAACCAAGTAGGTTTTTGTCTTTTCTAATAAATTGGACATGCTATAAATAATAGCACATTTAAAAAAAATGTCAAGAAAATTATGGAGTATTTGCTTGGCCACCCATTCCTGAGTGATTACCACAATAATAAAATAAATTTGGAGCTCCAATAGCAACAGTTATTTCAACATAAGCGGAAGCTTGTCCAGCGACACCATTAACACTGACTCCTGTCGTATATTCAGTGCCCCCAGAATGTGTTCCGTCATTAGTGGTGCTAAATTTTAATGGATGGGTAAAATTAGTTCCATCGCTTTGATCAAACCTGTAAGTTTGTCCTTCATTTAAAGATAGAGTCGCTTGAGAAACTCCATCAATGACAAATTTTCCTCCAGAAACCGTGACCGTCATATTCGTCACACTTGATGTTGCAGATGCCGTAGGCGCTGGAGTAGATGTTCCTGTTGGGCTTGGAGTAGGCCCTGGGTTTGTACTGCTCGGAGTAGGAGTTGGAGTAGCTGCTGGAGTAGATGTTCCTGTTGGATTCGGTGTAGCAGTTGGAGTCGGGGTAGCACTTGTGTCGCTTGGAGTAGGAGTTGGAGTGGGCGAAGGAGTAGGAGTTGCAGTTGTATCATACAAAGGGTTTCTAGGCCCACCTTGCTGACAATTATAAACTAAAACTACTCGATTTGATGGATAATAATAATCCCCATTACCTGCTTTTTCCCTGTAGCTTGCACTGCATCCGACAGCTAGCTTCCCATTTCCATTGCAAGATATAGCGGTGCCGAAATTAACATTTTCATAATCCTCAACGATTTTGATGGGTTCATTTTCAGCTTGAGGACTCCACTTTTCGCTTATAATTTTTCCAGTAAGAGCATTAATATTTAATATAGCTTGACCAAAACGAGAGGTTCTAGTGTTATATCCATAAACGACCAAATAAAGGCTTACTGAAGATCTAGACTGAGCATCAATGCACATTCCTCTACTGATAGAGTGAATGTTTGGATTTTGACTAACTAAGTTGCTGCTTCTCCAAGGAAGTTGAAATGTAATCTTGTGCCTTGGATTGGTGACGCTGCTCATGTCATAAATAGTAAAAATATCAGCTAACCCTCTTCTGGATTCGGATTGAATTGCTAGAAAACTACTTGATTGATTTTGAGGGGTAGCAGAAATCTGCGCCCCAAATACATGGATATTATCTCTATAAGGCAATGGAAGGTTTGCTCTAGAAAGAGTTGTTTGTCTTTCCCAAGGCATCCATCCGCCAGTATATGAACCGTTTGACCAATTTTTAAATCTGTTATACCATCTGCCTACTATATGTACAAGGCCATTATGATAAAATGTACCTGAACGTGTTCTGCCGTGTATGGCAAAAAAGTTATTTCCTCCTACAACACCCTTATGAGGCCTATCAAATATTGCACCGAAAAATGCCCCTGAGCCATTGCCTGAAGCATTCCAGTGGTTAAATGGAGCTAAAGAAACTAAAGTATTCAAGTTAATGACTGCCCAGCCAGCCATATGCTCTTCACTCACTCCTCCTGATGTAGTTGCCTTGTATGTCCATCTTGCCATACAAGTATTATTGCTTCCGTCGTATGCAATTTTACCTACTTGATATGACAAGTATGGAGCATTATAATTAAGTGGAGGCCTTTTTATTATGGTATTGTTATTTGTAATACCAAAAACCCCAGAACTACTAATGCTTTTTCCGTGATAACCACCTATGCTTTGAGGTCCATTTCGAGTACAATCCGATAATGTGGCCATGGGGGCTATTTCGTAAATGTATCTACCATCTCCTCTTAGACAGAAAGATTGAATAGAAGAAAAATATCAACCAAGGCC
>Ga0163110_10001253_pt1:0-2500 | contig 12887 bp, 4 predicted proteins | sample CRUFie1St17metaG_FD_108703 | JGI IMG/M metagenome (GOLD analysis project Ga0163110, IMG submission 108703) | Marine microbial communities from the Costa Rica Dome - CRUD Field 142mm St17 metaG | ecosystem: Environmental > Aquatic > Marine > Oceanic > Photic zone | place: Costa Rica: the...
GGGGTACCTTTACCTGAACCCATACGAGTTTCAGCTGCTCTTGCGGTAATTGGCTTGTCCGGAAATACCCGAATCCAAACTTGACCGCCTCGTCGTGCACATCGTGAGATAGCACGACGACCTGCTTCAATTTGTCGTGATGAAATCCAACCGGGTTCCATGGCTTGTAGTGCCAATTCACCAAACGCCATCGAATTACCACGAGATGATTTACCTTTTCGGCGTCCTCTATGGTGACGTCGGAACTTGGTGCGTTTAGGGCTAAGCATAAGTTAAATCCTCTTTCTAGAATTTTTAGTTTGATCTAATAACTAAATTTTTTTCTAGTATAAGGCCATCAGGTGCGTCTTAAATTCGCACGTTGAAATTATTATGGTTCAACAGATGGCAGATACTATTCTAACATTAAAAATCAGTATGGTCAAATATTATTTTAAGTACAAATAAATTTATACTTATTAAATATAAAAAATCGAACTACAAAGGGAATTATCTCTTCGTAGTCCGATTTGTTTACAATGAAAAACTAAGCGGATCTGGAAAGAACCTATTAAGTTCAATCAACAGACCAGAAAGAAATCCAAACCAAAGAAAAGCTACAACCGGAGCTGTTGACAAATATTTAGTAAAATTTTCCATAAAATATAACCTGTTCTAATATGAATTAATAAGCCAAGCCCATACTACGAGTAGTTTCAGAACCTAGATAAACACGAACACTTAGAAAATCGGTAGGACAAGCGCTTTCACAACGTTTACAACCTACACAATCCTCAGTACGTGGTGCTGATGCGACTTGATTAGCTTTACAACCGTCCCATGGAACCATTTCTAGTACATCTGTTGGACAAGCTCGAACGCATTGTGTACACCCAATACAAGTGTCATAAATTTTAACCGAATGAGACATAAATAAAATTTTGACAAAAAACTTTTTATAGGGGGGGATATTGATACTTTCATTTTATTTTTTTAATTAGGCATGAGGTCACAAATAAAGACCCTTAGCACTTAGCCGTCTTTCCACAGAATCTCTTCAGCAGTATTATAGCCGCCATATCGTTTCACAACCTAATTCGGGATGGGGTAGGTGTGGTTCCAATATACTCTCAGTACTAAGGCAAAAAAGGGGAAAAGTACACCCCCTTTAGGTAAAAATCTAAATAATTTCTTATACGATAAAGTCAAACGCAATCGGCCTATTAGTATGTCTTGGCTAGGTAAGAATTAAAATTCTTTGCCTATAGTCTCCTTACGGAGGATACACCTCACACCTATAACCAGCTGTTCTTGCTGTGGCCTCATGAGAGCACTCATCTTAGGGTTGGCTTCCTACTTAGATGCTTTCAGCAGTTATCCAAAAATTAAACAATGTTCCATTACCACACATGGCTACCCAGCGTTTCCCAATGGGATGAGAACTGGTACACCAGCGGTGTGTCCTCCTCGGTCCTCTCGTACAAAAGGAGGATCCCTTCAATGCTCTAACGCCTGCACCGGATATGGACCGAACTGTCTCACGACGTTCTGAACCCAGCTCATGTACCGCTTTCATGGGCGAACAGCCCAACCCTTGGGACGCCCTTCCGCCCCAGGTTGCGATAAGCCGACATCGAGGTGCCAAACCTCCCCGTCGATGTGAACTCTTGGGGGAGATCAGCCTGTTATCCCTAGAGTAACTTTTATCCGTTGAGCGACGGCCCTTCCACACGGTACCGTCGGATCACTAAGACCGACTTTCGTCCCTGCTCGACTTGTAGGTCTTGCAGTCAAGCTCCCTTCTGCCTTTATACTCTACGACTGATTTCCATCCAGCCTGAGGGAACCTTTGTACGCCTCCGTTACTCTTTAGGAGGCGACCGCCCCAGTCAAACTACCCACCTGAGGTTATCAAGTACCCCGCTTCAGGGGTTACTTTTAGGATTTTAACTTATCAAGAGTGGTATCTCATTGATGGCTCAAAAAAGACCGAAACCTTTTTATCAAAGCCTCCCACCTATACTGCGCAAAATAAGTCCAAACCCAGCCTCAAGTTATAGTAAAGCTTCATAGGGTCTTTCTGTCCAGGTGCAGGTAGTCCGCATCTTCACGGACAAGTCTATTTCACCGAGTCTCTCTCCGAGACAGTGCCCAAATCGTTACGCCTTTCGTGCGGGTCGGAACTTACCCGACAAGGAATTTCGCTACCTTAGGACCGTTATAGTTACGGCCGCCGTTCACCGGGGCTTCAGTCGTTAGCTTCACCGAAGTTAACCAACTTCTTTAACCTTCCGGCACTGGGCAGGCGTCAGCCCCCATACGTTGTCTTACGACTTTGCGGAGACCTGTGTTTTTGATAAACAGTCGCTTGGGCCTGGTCACTGCGACCTACTCTCGTAGGTACCCCTTCTCCCGAAGTTACGGGGCCATTTTGCCGAGTTCCTTAGAGAGAGTTATCTCGCACCCCTTAGTATTCTCTACTTACCCACCTGTGTCGGTTCTGGGTACAGGTACATAAAGA
>Ga0163110_10001253_pt1:7500-12887 | contig 12887 bp, 4 predicted proteins | sample CRUFie1St17metaG_FD_108703 | JGI IMG/M metagenome (GOLD analysis project Ga0163110, IMG submission 108703) | Marine microbial communities from the Costa Rica Dome - CRUD Field 142mm St17 metaG | ecosystem: Environmental > Aquatic > Marine > Oceanic > Photic zone | place: Costa Rica...
CACTGTCGTTAGTGTTCCTTTAAACTGATGATTATAAACGTTATCAGCCCACGTACGAGAACCACCAGGAACAAATCTTCGCCAATTTTTTGATTTTTGATATTCCCGGATTGAATCATAATATCTTACCAATTGATTTTTACGTTTCATCAATTTATATTCTTCAATTGGAGTTATAAAATGATCATTTGTTTGACCAGACAGAATTTTATCAACAACCAATGGCAAACCATGAATATAAGATGAAGTACTTTTCATCAACCCAATTAGAAAATCGATTGATTGAGTGTCACCATAGGTTGCAGCAAGTGGTGCAATTGGACGAATCAATCGACGATCAATTTTTCGTTCGTTTTGCGTAGTTTTAGTAAAAGTTGGTGGTCTATTTCCAAATTGCTCAAATTGGTTGGAAAATGATCCACGTTCCCAATCAAAATCTGAACGTCGTCGGGTTGCAATCTTTGCCCGTTCTGTTCGTCTATTAATATTAGACCAATTAAAATCATTTGTATCCAAATTCTCAAGTTCATTTTCTATTGGATCTGAACTAAATTTAATATTATTTGATGAAATTAGGTCATTAGAATTTTCAATATTCGTACTATCAATAGTTATATTTTCAGATTGAGTAAAATTCAATTGATTATTAATCCAACCAATTCGATCACCCAAGTTTGCTTCATTACGTCGTGATTTTTTACGGAAAGATTTTTCCAAATTTTCAACCAAGCGTCGTTCTTTCTTTTGTGACTCATCTTGGTCGAAACTATTTTGGTTACTTTCGTTTGATTTTAGTATTTTTCTAGCTTTAGTCTTTGATTTCTTTTGTCGGCGACCACCAAAAGTAACTGTCAATTTTTTGTAAATTGGGTTTGAATTAATTCTATTTTCAAATTGCCAATCAGCATAACTTGGAGAAATTGAACTTCGAATACGACGACGACCAAATGCTTTTGGAATAACTTGTGATTTAAAATCAGAATGTGTTTTAAAAAAGTAAGGGTTAGGATGACCAAAACGAACAACTCGTAGTCCTTTTGTTTTTCGTGTTCGACCCCATTTTTTATGAGATGTACTAATCTCACGTTCACCGACTATTTCTTGATATATTGCCCATCGTTTTACATCTTTTGCAATACGTTGGGTCTTAAAGGATCCAAGCAAAGATGGTTTCACGTTCTTGTTCTTAAGTGGAGTAATATGTGTCGTTGGTTCATAATACATATTCAATAGTGAATTAAACCCACGATAAGGTTCCAAATTGGAATATGGAAGAATACGTGAATTCAATTTATTTGTACGTGTATTTTTAGTCCACTCTTTACGATTCAAATTATTTTCTGTGTTATTTCCAAGTTGATCAATTGAATATGGCTCGTAAATACTTGGCGACAAAAGTTTTTGTCCAAACAAAGCAATATTACTAGTAATCGGTTGAAATAGTCGTCTTTGTGCTAGAGCCGAATTCGATATATTCAATTTTTCTTTAATAGGCTGTATTAGGTTTAGCTTAATTTGTTGATTCAAGTTTGCTTGTGAGCTTTTTGCATTTATTTCAATATTTTCCTTATGCAAATAAACCAAATCACGGTTAATTTGCAAATATCTATTGTAACGCAACAAATTTGGACTAATTGCTTTTATTTCACGCTCCAATTGACGAGCATGTTGCAATCGATCCCCTTGGGTCAATTTATCCAAACCCCAAGACCAATTTGTTTGTTTTCGTGGTCGAATAATACTTTGTGCTTCCAAATGGGTAAACTTTTTGCGTTTATTTTTTACTCCAGTTTGTAGTGACAACAAGTTAAAAACACTTTCCGAAGGAGATCCTACCAGTTGCGGGTGCAAACGACTTAGTATCCAAATTATTTGTTCTTCAGATGGGGCTGCTGTCCATGGTTCAAATCGAGATTTTACAAATGAACGATCAACCCATTGATCGTGAAGTTTATGAAATTTGATTCGTTGATTTCTATTAAGTTGATTTATTTCGCGGCGAAGCCCAAGTTGAGCGTTAATTTTATGAGATTTCGATTTAAGTTTAATCTTTTCGTTGGTATTGGAATATATTCCAACGTAATTTATTCCATCGTTATTGCTTGAGCTTAGATTAATTTTTTTATCAAGATGGTTCTGTTTCAATTCGAGCCATTTTATTGTAGACCATGTTTGGTTTAGTTCAGGCAACGGATCTTGACCCAATTTGCGGCCCGATGCTTGATAAAATGATGATTTCAATTCCTTTTTAAAGGCCAATTTTGAATTATTATTTTTTTCAAATTGGTTTTCTGGTGAAATTCCTATTATCAACCCAACTTTATTTTGTTCTTTCGTATCAGTTGTATTATTTTCTCTTCTCTCACTGAGTGGTAGTGTCTGATTAAGTACACGTACTGGCTTAGATGTTCGAAGGTTAATATTATTAATACCTGGATCATATTTGGTTGACAAAACCAAACCTTTTTTATGGGCATTTAGTTTAAAACTATCTGGGGCTCTATATACCAAAAGTTGACGAAGTAGGTCTACTGTATTAAATCGACTCGCGTAAATAAAGTATCCACGATTTTTACGTTTTGTACTCGAACGTAGAATAAGCCAATTTCGTCGAATTCGATGCTCACGACCAACTATCCAACGACGAACACCACGACTAGCTTGCCCAGATGGGAGTGAACCTTCAAACAACAATTTTTGTCCTGGTATTGCATTATTTCCTATAAAACCGAATTTTTGAATTACCAAAAATACTTTACTTGATAGTACTACAACTATAATTTGATACAACAATCCGTAAATAATACGAATTGGAAACAAAATGAAATTAATAATTTGAATACTCAAAAAATTATTTGATTTTTTCAAATCGTTTTTCAAAGTTCGTTGATTCCACATCTTAGAATTACGATTTACAATTGGCTTATTATTATGATTAAAAGCACGTTGAACGAGTGATCGGTTTGGGGCAAAGAAATTACGTTGATTCAATTGCGAATCGAAAAATTTTGTTCTCAATGTATCTCCACGAATAGGTCCTCCAATTTTTGGTTTTGGGAATGTTCGTGAACGATTTTCAATTATAACCTCATTCAATGGTTTGGTAGTTATTGCTGAATTACCATCACTATTGTCTTGTTTCACTGATACTTTAATTGTTTTACCAAAAAACTTTTTAGTAAATTTAATTCCGCGATGCTTCCAACCAGTAAACCAAGGGGACTTATACAAACGGAACTTTCGCAAGTTTGTTTGATCACTTTGATGTCGTGCTTTTTGATCAATACTACTTAGTATATAAGTACGATAAGCAGTTTTATCCAAAAGTATTTCTGCTGGGAAATTACTCAATGATGGGAATCGGCGAGTACCAGGACCAAATCCAATATCCAAGAAATTACCTATTATTCGCCAATTATGTGTACGTCTTTTAATACTTTTTTGTCCAATTGGGAAATTTCGTGTTTTGAAGATAACAAGACTTCGATTCCACAATCCTGGTGGTATAATTCCAACCTTTTTTTGTTTAGTCAATCCAGCAACAATATTTGCTTGTGAACCACGAACCAACCAACCCAATTCATTTGATAGTTTTGCTGATTCATACGGTGCCAAATTCAACGGTTGGGAAGCAAGATATACCGCTGAGTAATAAGGTACACTAACAAAACTTGAAATAAGCAATGAAAGTGTTAGAATTCTTGAAACTTGAATACCGCGTGTATATCCATACGTTGCATAAAATTTTACTGGAATACCAAATTTGATTGTCAACAAACTTGCAAATATTGTATTAATTAGAATTCCAAAACTAATCAATCCTATACTAAATCCAACTATATAAATAACATTGGATCCCAAACCGGTAAAACCTTCTCCCGAAAATACATTTGTACCAATAACTAGGTTATTCAAATAGGGTATGATATTTGTTTGCTCAAATGCACCCAATATAACCCCTTGAAAAATAGCCTGTACAAGTACTTGTCTATCAAATGAATTATTAGGGTGAACACGGTCTACGGGGCTACCATATATTGGAATCAATTGTTGCAATTGACTAATTAGACAAAAACTTCCAAAAATAAACCAAATTGGGTAAATTGATCGAAGAATATGTATACTAGGAGCAATACCAAAAATTGTACTTGCTATAAAAGTAAAGTGCGTCGCACATACTCCAATTAGCGTTGCGCTACCCAACCACGGTCCTCGTACAATCCATTGTCGAAGGGCGAGCAAACGTGCAGGCGAACTTGGTAGACTAATGAGGGCGGATGTTAGTAGTCCCTGGAGTAGAATTGTTGCGTACGAAAGTTTCGATTCTTCTATTGGAATGGAATACTCAAATCTCCATTTGCTATTGATACAAAATTATTCGAGTTAAAAGGTATAATAACTGAAAACGATGCAAGATCAGAGACCCATTTAAATTGAAAAAGGTACAAAACCAATTCAATTATTGAAGATCCCAAATCTTCCATACTATGAAAAAATATCCAACTTATTGAATTAAAAGCAGGAGTGTTTTCAAAAAGAGTATTCAACAAATTAGCCATTATATTGACTCCTAATTTTTGTTTATTCTTGATCCTCACCAGTATTTGAATCTGTTGCTACCGGAATAACCAGTCTTGGTGGGTTAGAACTTAGTAGAGCTTTAGCCAGACTAAAAGCCTTCGCTGACTGCAGACGACCTTGTGCTTTCCAAACAGCACGGCGTGCGCGCTTACGTGATTTTGAACATCGTTTTTTTGGTACTGCCATAGTTAGAACCTCAATTAAAAAGTGATTAAGTTTGTTTTATGAATAAGAAAGTTTACACGTTGGCTATAGATTTTTAGTCTTTAGAATTACCAACATCGGAGAGAGAGGGATTCGAACCCTCGGTAGCTTGCGCTACGCCGGTTTTCAAAACCGGTACATTACGACCACTCTGACACCTCTCCTGAATATACATATATTAGTAAGCAATAGTAGCACTAAATATTTTTAATTGTCAAGTTTTTAATAGAAATTCGTCTCATAAAGTTGCGTCAAACTTCATTACGGATATAATAGTATATATTAGTGTTAAATTAAAACAAACTCTAAAAACATTAAATTTTAAAAAATAATAAACAGTTTTTACTTATGCCCAGAACACAACGAAATGATAATTTTATTGATAAAACCTTTGGAGTTGTTGCAGATATTATGCTCCAAGTTATTCCGACAACAAAACAAGAAAAAGAAGCATTTGCTTATTATCGTGATGGATTGTCAGCACAAGCGGAAGGAGAGTATGCTGAAGCTTTGCAAAGTTATTACCAAGCACTTCGTTTGGAAGCGGATGCTTATGATCGGGGCTTTATTTTGTATAATATTGGTTTGATCCATACTAGTAA
>Ga0163110_10001254_pt1 | contig 12877 bp, 12 predicted proteins | sample CRUFie1St17metaG_FD_108703 | JGI IMG/M metagenome (GOLD analysis project Ga0163110, IMG submission 108703) | Marine microbial communities from the Costa Rica Dome - CRUD Field 142mm St17 metaG | ecosystem: Environmental > Aquatic > Marine > Oceanic > Photic zone | place: Costa Rica: the Eastern...
AAATATTGAAAAAAACTATTAGATTTTTTAATGTAAAGTTTAAAAAATTTTGGGCTTTGAGCATGTGTTATAAGAAAAATTATTTTAACGCTTTTTTTATTTTAGCATTCTTTTTTTTGGTAAGTTGCAATGATCTTAATATAGCTGAGCAAAAAGCCATTGAAGAAGAACCTGTTTTTGTATGTGAAGAGACCGCGTATACAGATTTAAAAGGACAAAGCAAAGATTCTTTAAAAATATTTCTTGATTTAATCAATTTTAATGGTGATTTGCGAATTATACCCCATGATGGATACATACCGATGGACTTTGTCTCTAATCGCTTGACAATTACCTTGGATGAGGATGGCAATGTCAGCAGATCCTTTTGTGGATAACTAATTCTTAAATACCTACATCAACAATAGCTTTAGCCAGCTTGGGTAATGTATGCTTGTTGATACCTGCTATGTTTATTCGGCTGTCATCTATCATGTAAATAGCATGTTTATTTCTCATAATTGCTACCTGATCTTTAGTCGCGCCAATTAGAGAGAACATACCTCGATGTTTCTCTAAAAAATCAAACCGATTTGATTGTGAAAGTCTTTTAAGTTCTGCAGCTAATGTTCTTCGAATATTAAGCATATTCTGGCGCATTTCATCTAACTCATTTACCCAACTTGATCTTAGTTCTTCATTTTTTAAAATCAATGTTACTAATTTTCCGCCATGATCAGGTGGGAAAGAGAAATTTTGTCTATTTAAAAATGCTAAAGTACTACTCGAAATATTTTTTATTTTTTTATTTTCTGAAATTGTAAACAAAATTCCTGTTCGTTCTCTATAAATCCCAAAGTTTTTTGAACAACTTGCCGCTAAAACAAATTCTTTACATTTTTTCGCCAATAACCGAACCCCATAGACATCTTCATCCAAACCGTCTCCAAAACCTTGATAAGCTAAGTCAATGAGTGGAACTAATTGGTTATTTACAATAAATCTTTGCAATTCTTCCCATTGATTATTACTGAGGTTAGCTCCTGTAGGATTATGACAACAACCGTGCAAAAGTACTATATCTCCTGGGTTTGCACTCTTTAAGCTATCAATCATACCTTCAAAATTTAACTCACGCGTATTTTTATCAAAATAAACGTATTCTGAGAATGGAATATTTAAAAATTTTAGGATCGAAATATGATTTGGCCAAGTGGGATTCGAAACCCATATTCTAGAAGTTGGTGATGCTAATCTAGTTAGCTCAAAAGCTTGCCTTATGGCTCCAGTACCTCCTGGGGTATGGGCTGAAGATATTCTATCTTCTGGAACGCAGTTGCTAAATATCAATTCTTTCATCACATTTTGAAAATCCAAATCACCTGATAATTTCGTGTAGGATTTTGTGATTTCCTGTTCCCAAAGAATTTTCTCAGCTTTTTTAACAGCATTTATTATTGGTGTTTGTCCATTTTCATTTTTATAAACACCAATACCTAGGTCAAGCTTATCAGATCTAGTGTCTTCTTTGAAAGTTTGCATGAGCGATAAAATTTTATCAGGTGGTTGTTGCTGTAGTTTTTCAAGCATTTTTAACCTTTATCAACTTTTAAATCTTTGTACATTCCCCACTCACTCCATGATCCGTCATATAGCGAATGATTTTTACAACCCACTATTTCTAGTGCCAAATTCAAAATTGCTGCTGTTACTCCTGAGCCACAAGTCGTAATAACAGCTTTTGTTGTATCAATTCCTCGATCTGTCAAAATTTCTCTGAGCACGTTTTGAGATTTCATTGTGCCATCTCTATTTAGAAGTATTTCATAGTGAAGGTTTTTTGACCCAGGTATGTGTCCTGAGCGTAATCCTGGTCGTGGTTCTTCTTCTTCACCTTTAAATCTAGCGATATTTCTTGCATCTAAAATAGTCGCTGTAGAAAGTTTTGAACATGCAGCTACTTGAGTTACATCTCTAATAAGTGACGCTTGATATTGTACTGTAATATGCCGTTCCCTTAAAATAGGTTTTATATTATTTGTTGGATTTTTTTCTAAAAGCCATTTGGGTAATCCACCGTCTAAAACCGCAACATTTTTTTTCCCAAACAATCTAAACATCCACCAAATTCTGGCTGAAGAAAATATCCCATGACCATCATAAACTACAATCTGATGGCCATCCCCTATTCCCATCGCCTTCATTCTGCTAATAAATTTTTGTGTAGTTGGCACCATATGTGGGAGTTGACTATTTAAATCACTTATTTCATCGATATCAAAAAATCGAGCTCCAGGTATGTGCCTTTGTTCGTATTCGTTAAGCCCGTTACGATTCATTTTTGGTAGATACCAACTACCATCGATAATTCTTAAGTCTGGATCTTCAAGATGCTTTAAAAGCCAAGATGTTGAGACGAGAGTTTGTGGATTATCTGATAGCATGATTTTTCCAAGATATTAGTTAACTAAGTTTTAGCTTTGGTTAATCAATGTTTCAAGAGTTCTATTAGACAATATTAAAGGGATACTACTTTTATTAATTTCTCGAATTTAGTAGACGAGATTTTTGCTTTTGCCAGTCTCTTTTCTTTTCTGTTTCACGTTTATCGATTGTTTTTTTGCCTTTTGCCACGCCAATTTTTATTTTTGCTTTTCCTTCGTGATTAAAATATAGGATTAATGGAACTAAAGTCATTCCTTCACGAGCGCTTGCAGACCATAAACGTGAAAGTTCGCGTTTTGAAACAAGTAATTTACGTCTTCTTCGTTCTTCATGTTTAAAAGTTTTTGCTTGATTGTAAGGTGCAATGTAACTGTTAATTAACCATAATTCACCAGCTTCAACATTAGCATAACTGTCAGTAATATTACTCCCGCCAACACGAAGTGATTTTACTTCTGAGCCCTCCAATATAATTCCACATTCAATATCTGAATCAATAGCATAATTATATCTTGCTTTTCGGTTCTCTGACACAATCTTATAGTTTTTATTGTCTTTCATTTACGCTAGCTAACTCTTGTCATAGAGATAAAAAGATAAACCTTTTTTATAAAAAAAAGTTTATTTCTTCTTATAAAATAAAAATTTTGTTCCTTACAAATGAATTAATCATTATATAATTCCAGCATATTCCATTGCAGATTGTATCTGTTTTTTTGTATCAGCTTGTAGGGCTGTTAATGGTGTTCTAACTTCTGTAGAGCAAATACCAAGAAGTGATAGTCCATATTTAGCTCCACACAGCCCAGGCTCTTTAAAGATTGCTTGATGTAATGGCATTAATTTATCAGTGAGCTCTAGCGCTTTTGAAAAATTACCATTCAAAGTTGCTTCTTGGAATTGAAAACATAAGCGGGGCGCAACGTTCGCTGTCACTGAAATGCATCCAACACCACCGTGTGCATTAAAACCTAACGCAGTTGCATCTTCTCCAGATAATTGAATAAAATCTTTGCCACATGTTATCCTTTGTTGTGGAACTCTAGATAAATCACCAGTTGCATCTTTTACACCAATTATTCTTGGTAGTTTTGCTAAGATACCCATAGTTTCTGGTGTCATATCAACTGATGAGCGTCCAGGAATATTATAAATGATAATTGGAATATTTGCTGAGGAGTGAGCTTGGGAAAAATGTTCAATTAATCCTATTTGTGTTGGTTTGTTGTAATATGGTGTTACAACCAAACCAGCATTTGCTCCCACTGACTCAGCGTGACGCATAAATCGTATCGTCTCCATTGTATTATTTGACCCGGCTCCTGCTATAACCGGTACCCGACCTGCAGCAGTCACAACTACTTCTTCTACAACGCTCTCATGTTCTTCATGTGTTAAAGTAGGACTTTCACCAGTTGTCCCGACAGGGACTAGGCCATTGGAGCCTTCAGTTATTTGCCAATTAACAAGATTTTGCAAGGCGACTTTGTCAACTTTTCCATCAGAAAATGGAGTAACCAACGCTGTAATTGATCCCTTAAACATAATCATTGCTCCTAATCTTGATCTTTTCTATTTAAAATATATCAAAATACATTCTACTATGGATAGCCAAGAAGTTACAATGAAATTAAGAGTAGGTTAATATTTTGCTTTTAGGTAAAACATTTATGAGTCTGATTAGAGTTAAAATATCCAAGATATTTTTTTTGATAGCAATTGGCATATTTTTTGCTCATCCAGTTTTACCCTCCAGTGATAATAATGAAATTAAAATACTAGAAACAATTCTAAAGGCGGTTGATAAAAATCAATGGAACAAAGCATTTTTATTATCAGAAAACTTAAATGAACCTTCTTTGAAAACTTATATTAGATGGGTTAAATTGCGTAAAGGAATTGGATCTTTTGAAGATTATATTTCTTTTTTAACAAATTATAGTCATTGGCCTGGTTTGCAGCTTTTAAGACAACAGGGTGAAGCTAAAATAAAAAAAACTACTGACCCCCAAGTAATCATAAGTTATTTTGAAAATAATGAACCTTCTTCAGGTTTTGGTTCTATAAAATTGATCAAAGCATATGAAAAATTAGGTTCAATCGATAAAGCTTATATTGAAATCAATCGTGCTTGGCTTAATTTGTCTCTCGAAAAAGATGAATTTAATTTTTTGGTGAAAAAATATAAAAATGAGACTATTCCGATTGCTTCACAGCGGGCCGATTTTTTGCTTTGGAGTGGAATGACCTCACAGGCAAGGCGACTTACAAAGTATTTAAGTAAAGATACTCGTGCTTTGACTGAGGCAAGGATTTCCTTACGCAATCAAAGTTATGGAGTGGACCATTTAATTGGTAAAGTACCTTTTAGTTTAAAGAAAGATCCAGGATTAGCATATGAAAGGTTCATTTGGAGGGTCAGAAAGGGTCGTATTGATAGTGCGACAGAATTATTAAGTATACATAGTGAGTCTAAAGAAAAGTTAAAATTTCCGAAGAAATGGTCTAAAAAGAGAAGAGATTATGCTAGGCAGGCTATGAGGGATAAAAAGGACGATTTAGCTTATCACTTAGCTTCAAAACATTTTATTTCGGGTGGTCCTGATTATGCTGATTTGGAGTGGCTAGCTGGTTATGTTAGTTTAACAAAATTAAAAAACTCCTCGAATGCAATACGTCATTTTACTAATTTTCTTAATGAGGTGGCAACACCTATTTCTCTTGGCCGTGCAGGATATTGGCTAGGTAGAGCTTATGAAGCAGAGAATAATTTGCTACTATCGAATTATTACTATTCCTTGAGCTCCAACTACCAAAGTAGCTTTTATGGTCAGCTATCTTCTCAAAAAATTGGTAGAAAATTGAGAAGTGAATTTCTTTTGCAAAAGTATGAACAGAACAGTTCAGTAGTAGATTTTGAAAAAAGTGATGTGTTCAGGCTAGCGGTTCTTTTTCAAAATTTAAGTGAGCAGGAATTATCAAGACGTTTTTTCTTACATTTCTCAGAAGATCTAAATGAAATGGAGAAGCTACGGTTGACTAATTTCCTTGCTGATCAGGAAAATGATTATCTTGCATTGGTTCTTTCCAAAAAGGCTGCCCGAGAAGGGCGCATCTATTATAATACATATTTTCCCATGCACAAAATGGCTAAACTTTCTTTACAAGTTGATCCTGAAGTTGCATTGGCGGTTGCGCGAAGAGAAAGTGAATTCAACTCAAAGGCTATAAGTAGAGCAGGTGCTCGAGGCTTAATGCAATTGATGCCAAGTACCGCGAAAAAAGTGGCACACGATTTAAAACTTGGGTATTCGTTAAATAGGCTCAATTCTGATTGGCATTACAATGTAGAATTGGGGTCAGCATACTTAAAACATCTTTTACTGAAGTATGATGGCTCATTTCTTTTAGCTTTGGGAGCTTATAATGCAGGTCCTTATAGAATGGATGGTTGGATAAAAAAGTATGGAGATCCGCGGAAAAATGAAATAGATTTTGTCGATTGGATTGAACATATTCCGTTTAATGAGACTCGAAATTATATCATGCGTGTAATGGAGGCGATATTAATTTATCGCAGTAAAATAAATCATGATGTTCCTCAATTAGTGAACATTGAGTTATTCTATAAAAAGTAAGTTAATTAAGCATCTTGTTCACTATTTTTTGGGAAGATTTGCATTAATATACCAGCAAATAAAAGGTATAAGCTTGATATTGATAACCCAATTAAAACTTGTGGTCCTGGATCAAAATCTGCTAACGCAGCTAGTCCTGCGCAAAGTGTCCATAAAAATGCTACAGGTAAATTCAGGGCCCTCCATCTTTTTGTTCTGACTGGATGAATAAATTCAACTGGTAGAAACATTGAAACTGTTAAAGCGATTACAATTCCTAGGATTATCCAAAAGTTAGGTGTTAACGCAAAGAAGACCAAAATCACCATATTCCAGCAACCGGGAAAGCCAGAAAATGAATTATCTTTTGTTTTCATTCGTGTATCTACAAAATAGATCACACTACCAAATGTTATTACTATAATACAGACCCAGCCTGTCCAGTCTTTATCAAATAACCCGCTTTTAAAAAGGGCAAATGCTGGAATAAAGACATAAGTGAGATAGTCTATAATTAAATCTAACAAATACCCATCATATTGAGGTGCATAGGTTTTTACATTATATCTTCTTGCTAGTGGACCATCAATTCCATCTACAACGAAAGCGATAACTAACCATACAAACATCGTGCTCCACTTTCCCTCGACTGCCGCTAACATTGCCAACATTGCAAATACTGCACCCGTTGCTGTGAATAAATGAACGAATAGAGCTTTTAGTTGATTAGTCATATTTTGTTATTAAAACCAAAATAGAGAGAATGCAAAGGTATCAGGCTTTTGGGTGAGCATTTTTATAAACACTCATAAGACTTTCTTTATTTACTGCTGTATAATTTTGGGTAGTAGACAAAGAGGAATGTCCCAGTAAGTCCTGAATTGCTCTTAAATCACCTCCTGCTTCCAAAAGGTGGCTCGCAAAAGAGTGCCGCATCGCGTGGGGCGTAACTGTTTTGTCCAGTCCGAGCTGCTGTCTAGCTTGCTCAGTTACTTTTTGAATAATTCTGGGATTTAGCACGCCGCCTCGTACACCTACAAAAAGTGGTCCAGTTTTATCAACACTGAAAGGACAAAGCCTTACATAGGATTTTACTGCGTCTTTAGCAATCTTGAGTACAGGAATTATGCGCTCTTTGTTATTTTTACCTGTAATCCTTAAAACAGCTGGAAGTGGATAATCCAAGTAAGTGAGACTCAGAGCTTCGGATATTCGTAGGCCACAAGAGTAAAGCAGTATTAATATAGCACTATCACGAGCTGAAACCCAATTTACCTCATGTTGTAGTTCGACTGTTGCTATAAGTTTTTTTGCTGCATCTTTTTCTATTGGTCTGGGGAGTTTGCTATTATATTTGGGGGGGCGAATAGTTAATATACTACTTGGTTCAAACCCCTCTTTTTCAGAAAACCACAAGAAAAAACCTTTAATAGCAGAAAGCTTTCTTGAGACTGATCGTGATGTTACGCCATTTGTGCGTTCAAAAGCTAACCAAGATCTCATATCAAGCATCTCAATCTCTTTTAGTTCATTAGGAGAAATATTACTTTGGTAGTGATTTGCCAAAAACTTTATAAACTTTAATAAATCTGAACGATAAGCATTTATGGTCTTATCTGATCTTCCTCCTAATGCTTTTAACCATGTCAACCAACTTTCTATTAGATCAATGGTATCTGGTTGAATGGTGACTAAATTAGCCAACGTGCCATATTCCTTTCAAATACATTTGCAAAAAATGTTAATAGCTCAGTGCCTTGGCCAGGGGCAAATTTGGACTTTTGATTTGATCCTAAAATCAAGAGTCCTCTTATATTGCTCTCATTAAAATCCAGCAACAGCAGCGCTTCTGATAATATCTTATCGTTAGCATTTTGGTAAAATTTATGAGCCAAGTTTACATGATTATTGCGCAGAGTAACAGTTTGAGTACCGAATTGACCCTGGTTCTCCAGATAATTTTTTATACTATTTTGTTTAACTATAATTGTGATCGGGTTTAGATTTTTTAGTAGTTTTAGATTTTCGTTTGCTTTGCTTGTTTCTAGCACTAAAGTGATATGTTCGATGTTGAGAATTTCTTTTATGTCTTTTGAAAGTGTCTTAATGAAACTAGGGAAGTCATTTGGCTCTAATAGCTTTACAATAGCTCGCTGTATCTGATTTGTCCCAGATAGATTTTCATAAGCCATTGAAATGACATCATTATGTGTATTTTCAATTTTTTCTAATCTTTTTTCAAGTTGCTTCATTGCTGCACCACGTAGATCCACAATATTACTTCCTAAGAGTTGATTTTGCGCTTTAACGAGTGCGTCCATAAGTATTGAGTCTTCCAATATTATTTTGGGATCAGATAAGATTTTTTCTTTTAGTTTGTTAATTGAGGTTTGTTCAGTCATTTGAGATATCTTCGGGTTTAAATTATTTTTTGACCTGTTGTTGCCCAGTCTTTCATGAATAATTCGAGCCCTTTAGAAGTTAATGGATGCTCAGAAAGTTGTTTTAAAACGTTTGGAGGTGCTGTTATTACATCAGCACCAATAAGGGCACATTGCGTCACGTGATTGACAGTACGGATCGAAGCTCCAAGAATTTGGGTGTCAAATTCAAAATTGTCGTAGATTGTTCTAATTTCTGATATCAGATCCATGCCATCTAGATTGATATCATCTAGCCGTCCAATGAAAGGAGAGATAAAAGTTGCTCCAGCCTTAGCAGCTAATAATGCTTGGTTTGCGCTGAAGCAAAGAGTAACGTTCACCATATGCCCACGCGATGTTAGTTCTTTACAGGTTTTTAAACCTTCCCAAGTCAAAGGTACTTTAACTGCAATATTTTCTGCAATTTGTGCTAATCTTTCACCTTCACTGATCATGCTATTTGATTCAGTTGCAACTACTTCAGCGCTAACAGGTCCCTTCACAATTGAGCAAATTTCTTTTGTGACCTCAATGATATTTCTGCCAGATTTCATTATTAATGATGGGTTTGTTGTAACACCATCTACCATGCCCATCTCGTTAAGTTCTGATATGGCTTGAATATCTGCAGTATCTATAAAGAATTTCATTGTTTTTTCCTATTGATTTGAAAATTATTTCGGACGATTTCTCTATCTTAATATATTATAAGTGATTAACATAGTAAAACCTATATTATTGTGAGTTAAATGGACAAACGTTTTTTTTTCCAAGAAAATGAGTTGGTTGGTGTACTAACCACGGAGCCAATCAATCGAGTGTTAGATTATTATTCTCCCGTTGGAGGCTGTCGGCTTGGAGATTATGTAGAGGTTTTCTTAGGGCCACGCAGAGTTTTGGGCTGTGTGTGGTCTAAGGGAATTGGTGGTTATGAACCAAAAAAAACTAAGATAATTAACCGTGTTTTAAATATTGAACCGATGCAGGAAGAAATGAAACTTTTTTTAAGTCGTGTTTCTGATTATACTTTGTCACCTATTTCTGGTATGTTAAAGTTAGCTTTGAGGGGAGCTTTTGTTGATAAGTCAAATTTCCATAAAAAAGTCTATTTTCTAGCAGACACAAAACAGCAAAAACCTCTAAAGATTACAAGAGCAAGACAGAAATTAATAGATTTCCTTACAGATAATAAAAAAGATTTCTTTTCTATGAGTGAACTCTGTACTTTGTCTGGTGTCTCAACTTCTGTAATAAAAGGATTAATCAAAAATAATTATATCGAAGAACAGGAAGTTCCAATTGATTTTTCTTATCCGAGGCTTTTTCCAGAACATATAAATCAGAAATTTTCGAGTGAACAATTGATTGTTGTTCAGGAATTGAAAACAACTTTAACCAAGCAGGCTTATAGCACGACCTTATTAAAAGGCGTTACTGGTTCTGGTAAGACTGAAGTTTATCTTGAATTAGTTGCAGAAGTATTACGGTCTGGCAAGCAAGTTCTAGTTTTGCTCCCGGAGATAGCACTTACTTCGGCTTTTATAGATAAGGTAAAGAACCGATTTGGAAATAATCCTGCGGAGTGGCATTCTGGAGTAGCAAAAAAGGAAAAATACCGGTGCAGGCGAATGATTGCAGAGGGAGATGTTAGGCTCGTAGTTGGAGCAAGGTCCGCTCTTTATTTGCCATTTAAAAATTTAGGTTTAATCATTGTCGATGAAGAGCATGATTCATCATATAAGCAAGAAGATGGCATCTTATATAACGCCAGAGATATGGCTGTTTTGAGGGCTTCCTTAAATAAAGCTATGGTTGTTCTAGCATCAGCAACACCCTCACTTGAGACTTGGGTGAATGCAAAAACTGGTAAATATAAAAGGTTGAATTTAGAAAATCGATATGGCCCAGCAAAATTACCAGAAATTTCGTGTATTGATATGCGAAATGAGAAACTATCAGCAAATATGTGGATTTCAAAAAAATTAATGGCCGCGCTAAACTGTAATTTAGAGCGTGGTGAGCAATCATTACTCTTTTTAAACAGAAGGGGCTACGCTCCAATAACCATTTGTCAAGCCTGTGGGTTTCAAGTTGGTTGTGAAAAATGTGATGCTAGAATGACGTATCATAATTTTCAAGCTAAATTGTTGTGTCATCAATGTGGTGATACTAAACCACTTATTAATGTATGTCCCAACTGTAAAATTTCGGGTTCTTTTAACGTCTTAGGTCCTGGAGTTGAAAGAATTGCGGAAGAGGTTTCAATGGCATTTCCAAATGCAAGATTGGCCATATTATCTTCAGATATTCAAAAATCACCAGGATCCTTAGAAAAAGTAATAGAACGGGTTGAAAAGGGTGAAGTTGATATAATTATAGGTACTCAATTAGTGGCCAAGGGACACAATTTTCCTAATCTGTCACTGGTTGGGGTGATTGATGCGGATTTAGGTTTGCAAGGGGCCGATTTAAGAGCTTCAGAGAAAACTTTTCAATTAATAAAGCAGGTATCAGGTCGGGCAGGTCGAGCAAAAACTAGGGGTGTTGCTCTTGTGCAAACATATCAACCTGAACATCCAGTAATGGCTGCTATCTTATCTAATAATGATGAAAAGTTTTGGCAATCAGAAGCGGAGCAAAGAAAAGCTGCATTAGTGCCACCTTTTGGATCAATGGCTGGCGTGGTAATATCTGGAACGGACCTAAACCAAGTTAACAGTATTTCGAGGCAATTAGTTATAAAACAGGAACCATTAAAAGAAGTGAATGCAATTTTGTATGGTCCCGCACCTGCTCCAATTGCACGAATAAGGGGCAGACATAGAATCCGTCTTCTTGTAAAGGTTCAAAGTAAGAAAAATTTTCAAAAAGCTTTAGCTATCTGGTCCAGTCAATTTAAATTGCCAGGAAATGTGAGATTATCAATAGATATAGATCCACAGACCTTTTTTTAATTTATAATCAAATTCTTTTCATATTATTTGAAGAAATACGAATGATTGGTTAAGAGGTTACAGGGAATCAAAAAACAATGTAATTAAACCTAAGTATCCAGACAGATAAAAAGTATAAAGTAATAATTAGTAGTAGTTAAAAATGAGCATAATTTATAAAAAAGTCGCACTTATTGGATTGGGTTTAATTGCTGGTTCTATAGGGCACGGATTGAAAAAAAATAACCTATGCGAGTCGATTGTGGGTTATGCAAAGACAAAGAAATCAAGACAAAAATCTTTGGAATTAAATATTGTTGATGAAGTTACGGCTAATGCTGCGCAGGCGGTTGTGAATGCAGATCTTATTATAATTTCAACTCCAGTTGGAGTTATGGGGAATATAGCCAAAGAGATTTCAACATTTTTAAAACCTGGTTCAACAGTGACTGATGTTGGTTCTGTAAAAGAAAATGTGATTTCATTAATCAAACCTCACTTACCAAGCTCTGTGCATTTTATACCGGGGCATCCTGTAGCTGGAACTGAACGTTCTGGTCCAGAAGCCGGTTTTGCTGAATTATTTAGTAACAGGTGGTGCCTTTTGACTCCATTAGCTGATACAAATCAGGACGCTTTAAATAAATTAATTGAATTGTGGTGTAAGTTAGGTGCTCGAGTTGAAATTATGGATCCAAAGCACCATGATTTGGTTTTGGCTGTTACTTCTCATTCTCCACATTTAATAGCATACACTATGGTGGGCGTTGCAGATGACTTAAGAAGAGTAACAAATTCTGAGGTTGTTAATTATTCTGCAGCTGGATTTAGGGATTTTACTCGAATAGCAGCTTCTGACCCTACAATGTGGCGTGATGTGTTCTTGCATAATAAGGAAGCAACTCTTGAAATACTTGGGCGTTTTACCGAGGAATTATTTTCCTTGCAACGAGCTATAAGAAAAAGTGATGGCGAATTTTTACATAATTATTTTACCAGGACCAGAGAGATACGTCGAGGCATTGTCGATGCCGGTCAAGATACAGACATACCTGATTTTGGTCGTCAGGTCATATCAAAAGAAACAACAAAAGATGAGTAATATGGCTGGAAATAAGTTTTGCATTTTTATTATGGTCTTTATGTTTTTTTCTGCAAACCAAGTGCTATCTCAGAATGTTGTAAGATCAATTATACCTCCAATAAACATAATAAGATTCATAGATAAACATGAATATCAACTTGTTGAAAAAGAAGATCCACAGATTGTACTAGTTGCAAAATCAAAATGGCCAAAAACTCGTTCTCTGAATGCTGGAATAATATATAAGGTAGATGAAAGTTTTACGGTTGATCAAGGTGATTCTGGCAGACGAGAAGAATCTCGAGTTTATATTATGGGCAATACTGTACCGATTTTTAAAAGTATGATTCCTATTTCTCGCCCTCTTTGATAAAGGTATATGGCTATTAATTAGCC
>Ga0163110_10001255_pt1 | contig 12872 bp, 11 predicted proteins | sample CRUFie1St17metaG_FD_108703 | JGI IMG/M metagenome (GOLD analysis project Ga0163110, IMG submission 108703) | Marine microbial communities from the Costa Rica Dome - CRUD Field 142mm St17 metaG | ecosystem: Environmental > Aquatic > Marine > Oceanic > Photic zone | place: Costa Rica: the Eastern...
CCAGAAAATGTTGACGGAAAACTTTATCAATAGGCATCCAGTTTGGGTCCAGAAGTTCAATAAATGGCTTCGGGGAGCTGATCAGATAGAACAAAAAAACATCCTTGAGGCGGGAGGAAATTCCCTCATTTGCAAGCAGCACATCAACATCAAAAAGATCCCTTGGATGTTTCCTGGACAGTGCTGCACAGAGTTTCCCACCGTAGACATCATGAAAACTCAGGCAGTTAATCCCTGAACTAAATCCTGCTCTTCCACTATATGAGGATAGCTGACGCTTTTCTGCGGGCTCCACTGCTCCCCTCAGGATGAAATTTGGTTCAATTTTAACTCTTGAACCGTCAGCAGAAGCCACGAGTTTACATTCCCTTTTACCATCAAGAGGGTGGTCTGAAGTACATTCAATGCCATTCGAACGCAGAACCTTTTGAATCCATCCAAGATATGTGTGAATCTCATCGAAGCTTGTCTGGCGATTTCTGAGAGGCAGGTATGTTAAATCTATATCCACTGAGAGCCTTGGAATTTCCCGGTAAAAGAAGTTTATTGCGGTTCCACCTTTCAGGGCAAAGTCTTCGTGCTGAATCAAAGGAAGAATACTCAGGACCAGATCAGTCTGCTTTTGATAAATTTCTCTCAAAATGGATTTTCCCCGACAACAAATGATTCCGGAACAGTGATATTAAACTCCCTGATATACTTTCCTTTTTTAACAAGCTGAAGAATCCCCTTCCCTAGATCGATGTGTTCCTGCTTGCGTTCCAGGTAGTCAGCCACCGGTAAAGAATAGTGCCTCACCAGGAACATAAAAACTCTTTTAACCTTCAGAGACTGACAGTTTTTGAGCAATGCCAGAACCATGTCCCCCCGGAGGTTAAGCATACCATCCAGAGTATTGGCCGCGTCCTCAAAAGAAGAAGTATCCTTTATTCCGTCGATGACCTCCAGAATAGCTCGCTCAGGAGAAGATATCTTAATTTTGTAGTTTCCCCCTCTGAACTCATGATGAAGAAAACTTTCTTCCTGGGAAAAATGGTTTTTCATCATGGTTCTGAACTGGATATCAGCCTGCCAGTCAGTTCTTAAAAACCAGCGAGGCAACTTGGTCCCGTATGTTGCCAGCAGATAGACCACAGGCCTGGAAACTGTGACATTGTGCCTGATCCCGACCAGATCCAAGGCAGTATATCCCTCCACATGCACATCAAGGTTCATCAACTTCTGTAAAGCGTAAACCGCGCCGGACCAGTCTATATCTTCCCCGGCCTTTTTATATTGGACTTTGGACAAAACTATGGTTGCAATCATGGCGATGAATTGAATTTTTATGAGAAAGTGCTGGTTCTGGGTAAAATATACCCAGTGAAAAAAAATTTCATAGGGGACCAGCACGTTGGAAGAATCAGTCAGATTTTTTATAAATTTCCGAAAAAAACTTTGTCTATCCTTTAAAAATTATTCAGATGCGAACATGAATCTCCTTGACTCGCTCAGCTCAAATCTAAACGCTAAATCACTGGCGCAGTTAACCTTAAACAGTGAATATAAAAGAAAATATACGAGTGTATATAAAAGCGTAGCCAAGCTTGAGTACAACCCTGGTAAGTCTATGGCGTCTATTGCGGCAGAGCTTGTACAGAAGCCAACAAAAAGAACATTTCATATGATTGCGCTGGATGTAACTCCGGTAAAAGCGGTCTATTCGAATAAAAAAGATGATCGGACACCGGTTTACTCTCCCACGAAAATACCGGGTCAAAAGCCGATCACAGTGGGACACAAATACTCTTTTGTCGTTTCTCTGCCTGAAAAGAAAGACACCTCTCCTCCATGGGTCTTACCTTTGGATGTAAAGAGAGTCAAATCATCAAAAAAAGATCATGAGGTTGGTGCTGACCAGATTAAAGAGCTACTAAAAAATCCACGTCTACCCTATGGAAACGAGCTTACAATGGCGCTGGGAGATACATCATATGGAATTAAAAAATTCCTGAAGAACTTAGAAAGTGATCTAAAAAAAACTGCTTGTCATGGCAAGGGTCAACGGATCACGGGTAGTGTTTAAGCGAGCTGAGCGAGCGGAAGAACTACCAGTTGGTCGACCTGTGACCTTTGGAGACAAGATGGCACTTAATCAAGAAGCCAGTCACTTTCCAGAGGACATTTCTTTTTCTCATACTTTTCAAAGTAAAAGAAAAAAACTTCGCATAGCCACGATTAAAATCTGGAAAAACATGATTTTTAAAGGAGAAAAAGGCTTTAATTCCTATGATTTTCCATGCCTTCTAATTCAGATAGTTGTGAGAAACAAACTAGGAAATACTGTCTACAAAAGGCCTATGTGGTTAAGCGTCTATGGAGCAATGCGTGATGAGATTATGTCAGAATTGTCAACGCCTCTATACTTTCAACGATTTGATATTGAACATTTTTTTAGGTTTGGCAAGCAAAAGCTTTTACTGGATTCCTATCAGACACCCGAAACTTTTCATGGAGAAAATATGGCTGAGTTCACCTCTCTGGCTTATATGCAGCTGTTTGCGGCCAAAGATTGTGCAAAGGAAATCCTGTATGACTGGGAAAAATATCAACCAAAACCAGAGAAGACAGATGTAACAGAAGTAACCCCAAGCAGTGTCTTACGAGACTTCTCAAATATAAAAAAACAGGCAAAAATAAACGAAGACCCTCCTAAGCCACGCGGATTCTCGAAAGGAAGAAAAAAAGGATTCGAAGCAAAAAAGAGACCTGATGCACCAGTTATTGTTAAAGCAAAAAAGGGACTAACTGTGCAGTCCGGAGAAGATATTCCTGACACTTCTGAAATTTCAGACAAGGCCTTTCAGCCATCTCTTTTCGAATTCATGAATGGCAAAGAAGACTTCTCCGCCAAGCCACATTCAGAAAATGACTCTACAATTATTGAGGACTCTGGACCAAAGACCTATTGGGACAGAGTTTCGAATAATGACCTAATACCCAGTAATTATGAAATAAAATTTGAGAAAAGAAAAAACCAGAGGTCTCCTCCACCGCCACAAATGAGGCCTCTATTTTAGCCTCAAGACAAAACTCTAAGAAAAAAGAGCTTTCCGTAAAATTTTTTAACACCGGAAATTAGATACTATTTGTCCAAAGTCCAATCAAGGGATGAATATTGTTTAGCATACTTTCTGGCCAAAAGATCTGCAGATAAAAAAGCCACTAGGTCTCCTCCTTTTCTGGCTGGGGTGTTTTAGTCTGAATAACCACATTATCGATGTAGTTTTTTATTTGATCCCAATTTAAAGGGATTTTACCTATATTGGCATCAATTTTTTCTAAATAGCTACTTTCTATATTTTCTTCTTGTTCTGATGTTGATAAAAAAATAGGCTTTTGATAGTTGAACCCAAAATCTAAATTAGATTTTAATGCTTCAATAAGTCCAAACTCAAAAATATTCCTATGTCCTATGATGTAGTCCAAAACAATGCATTCAGCTTTAAGGAGATTGCTATCTTCTGTCAAGGCAACTTCAAAGGAATGCGGACTTATAAACCCATATACCTCTATTTCAGAATTTTTGTAAAGAGATTTCCAGCGAAGAAGATGCCTTTGATCATCGTCTATTATAACAATAAACTTTTTATCCTCAGGGGGAGCCTTGTCATCTGAAAAATCTTTATTTTCTAATGTGTCAATGTTTTTGATAAATTTTGTAGAGTCTATACTCTCTGTACAAGGCAGCTTAATATTGAAGGTCAGTCGACCGCAGCCATTTACCCAACTAATATCACCTTTATGTTTTCCTACAAAATCTTTAACACATGCAAGCCCAAGGCCTCCATTTTCTTTAGTTGTATAATTTATATCAAAGGGATCATGTGAATACAACGGTGGTCCGTCGTTTGAAATTGAGATCAAAACAAAGGAAGTAAGTTGCTGTGTCTCCAGATAAATATTTTTAGCCCCAGCTTCAATAGCATTGGTGATAATATTAAATATACTGTCTTGAATAAATGGCGGATCACTGAAAATATTTTTTGTGTGACTGATATGAAAGTCAAAATTTACACCATTTGCTTCTAGTCTCATAGAGGATTTGCTATATGCAGCAGCAATAATTTCATTAAGACTAGATTCTCTGAATATTAGTTTCACTTCCCCAGCAAGACAAGCAATCTTATTTAAAATGAATCCTATTTCTTCACTCGTAGATGATACGAAACATAAAAGTCGTTGGACATCAAAACTTAATTGCTCATATGAATTAAAAACCTTAATCTCTGAGAGGATATCGTCAAGAGGTTTTTTTAGGTTGTGCATTTTGTATCGAACGAATTTAGGGACCTTTTCGGCGTCAGAAGCATTTTTAGCCTGAGAGTAAATATTTTTGTGGCTGTGAATGATGAACAAGCATACAATAACTGAGAGAATCAAAGTTAGTAAAAATGCTGCAATAAGGTAGTCAAATATTGATAGACTATGTTGTTCATTCGGGCAGAAATCAATTTGGCCTACAAAACTACCATGGAAATTGACATCGATTGATCCCCTATGTCCATGACAAAAATCAGATGGTCGATTCGAAGCAACCATTTCTCCATCTTTGTTGGTGAGATGAACCCAGGAAGTCTGGTTGATCAAAAAAGAGTCAACTAACAAATGCTTAATCTGTTCAATATTATTGATTTTGAGCGGTTGAGAAATTGAGTTAGAAAATTGCTGAGCAATAGAATAAATATTTCTGTACTCTGACTGCTTTTCGAGTCTATAAACTGAAAAAAAGCCGATACATGAAGCGATAAAAAATACCACGAACAGAGTCGTGAATATAAACAACTTCCCTGATCGAATTGAGGTTATATTTGCTAGCATGGAATTAATGCTTTAAAGTCAGTACTGAGATTGTCATGTCGGCATCTTGTCTTTTCGAAAAATTAATTTGATTATATCTGTTGCTATAGATAAGATGTTGTTTTGGATAGTATATGGGTTTAATTGACTGAAACTCTATAATTTTTTGATTCAATTTCTTGGCTAGGATGTTCTTTTTTACATGATCTTGCTCATCATAAAATTGATTAATCTGCTCTGTAAAGATTTTATTTTCTTTAGGGCCAAGGTTTAACGAACTTTCGGATGTGAAAAATTGAAATTCATCGATACTGTTATCGAGTTCAAGGTAGAAAAAAGATATGTCATATCTATTTTGGTTCCACTTTTCAACGACATTTTTACCGTCGTCAATAACTATTTTTGATTTAATAGAATCGGATATACTCGCTTTAATTTTATCTTGAACACATTTTTCGCTGCCTACACCATTGCTAATTGAGATAGTGATTTCTTTTTTTGGGGGTCTTTTTTTCAATGACAACGACGGAACTTCATCTTTTTCTAAATAGCCATACCGTCCCTTGGGAGAAATTGAAGATGCCTTTATACCATCGGGATAACATGTCTTCAGACTATCAAAACTGGGCAGCTTCTGAATAAGCCAAGCTCTTTCTTCCAATTCAAGTGTTTCGCTATTAAGTGCGAATAAATAGGTTCGCGGCGGGAAAGAAGTGGATATATGTCCATTCTCAATGCCGTTCAAGTCACTTTCACTAATTGGAAAAAGAAATAAATCATGAGCCTTCTTTTGGTTAAAATCTATGATAGCATTCTCTTTATTCGTTTTGTAATACCTCAAAAAATCGATGTCATTTTTTGAGGCTTTATTGGTGTTTTCAAGTAAAATCTCACTATTTGAGGAATTGATAATCCTAAAGGGCCCAATCCCTACTTCAGGCATATTTTCGTCAAACAGAATAACATTTCTTAAGTCCGAAAGCGTTACAATCAGGTCAGGTGTAGGTTTTGACAGTTTGATAGAGAATTTCTTGGCAGAATGTATTTCTATTCCAGTCAGGTTGTCTGGTGCTTCCAAAAAACTCTCATAACCAGCAATATTATTAAGTCTATTAAATCCAGAAGACCTAAGTTTTATGACAGACTCGAGAGATTTCTTTACATGGTATGTCGTTAGTTTTTCACCGTTATGAAAATTTATTTCTCGTAAGACAAAAGAATAATGCAGTTGATCGGGGCTAACGTCAAAAGTATCGACCAAAATTGGCGAGACTTTTCCATAGTTCACTGAGAAAAGTGGTGCGTGCATTTGGGATGATAAGTTGATTGAAAATACATTCACCTCTTTTCTTGGTGAAGTGATTGAAGGTAGTACTGGAGCAGGACGATTGTGAACTATTTTTGTAGAATTCAATTGAAGACTCCTTTTGTTCTGACAAGATCCAAGGACGGGTATAATGATACTCAGAGAGAAAAAAAATGTAGATCTATTCATCAAAAATTTTCCTTTTCCGCCAACAGTTCGCAAAAATTGCAAACGGAAGAAAGTCTTGGAATTTTTGGTATTGAGCACCCCAGCCGGTCCAGCCTTTGCTTGATCGAATACTTTGTTACATTTTCTCTGAAGGCGTTGGTTTTAAGGTCCTTTATATTTTGTTCAAAAATATTCGGGCTGTCGAGATTAAAGACAACATTTGCACAGCACACAGAATAGCCTTTACCTGGAAAATAGTTAATTGTCTTGTTATTAGGACACTTTTTTTCTAAAACAGTAGGTTCAAATTCTGGGTATTGATATTCACTATCTGTTTCTTTTGCTCTACCTGAGCCATCAACCTCTTGATAGATGACTTTGCCGGGAAACAATAGTGAAATCTTCTTGAAGAAGAGAAGGTCTTTTTTAAAATCATTTGTGCATACAATTATCGTGAAATCAATTCTTTTCTCTTTTGAATATTCATTTAGATGAAACGGAATTTTTCCCCCGATATCAGAAGAGTGGAATCTATCAAAGGAAAGCTGAATTTTTCTCAAATAAGGAATTTGATTCAAAATCTTTTCTGTATTTAATCTTTTTGTGGCAAAATATCCGTTTGTAGTTACAGTCACAAAGGGGTTATAAGGGAGATTCTTCAAAATCCTTATGATTATTTTGATGTAAAGAGTGGGCTCTCCTCCAATAAGTATAATTTCACCTGGTCTATTCTGAATAATATCAGCTCTAAGTTTTAATATTTCAGTCTCATCGAGGCACTCTTGCCGACTTGGTCCCGAATGGTTTAAGCAATGATTGCAAGACATGGTACATCGATATCCAAGGGTAATTGACATTGTTTTATCTGAAATCATTGATTTGTAACCGCCCCTCGTTGAGAGGCTCGCTTGAATTTTCCTGCATTGATTTTATGAAGTTCAACCAAGTCGTTTTTTTGTTGTTCAGACAGGTCATCCGCAAACTTTTGAGCTGAAGCCTTGCTGGTACACACACCAAATGCCAATAGTATTTTAATGATTAGAGTATTTCTCATTTATAAATTCCGGGAGTAACATCTTTAATTTTTAGAAAGGAATCAAGCAGGCCATCAATTTTGTTATATTCTTCATCGTCAAGACGGTGAAGTTTTAAAATCGTTTTGATGTATTTTTCAATAGGCAGCTGAGCACAAATATGAATGAATTCTCGCCGGTACAACATGCTGACTACTTCAAAAGCATCGAGAATGTATTTTTCCCAGGGAAAAAGTTTTCGCTCAAGTTTGAGGTCGTCCGATAGACTTCCTTGAGTAGTCTTATCGAGATAAATGCAAAATTCTGATAAAGACATATTTTCATGGGAATAGAGAGAGGCTAAGAATTCAATTGAATTTATCATCCTGCCTACCGGCTTTTTCCCCTCCAGAGCCCTGAAGGTAGCAATGCTAAGGCCCATTATTTTAGCCAATTCTTCACCAGTGAGATTATGTCTCATCCTATGGCCTTTGAGGAAGTGGCTTATTCTTTTTTGATAGTGGTTTTTTTGTTCTTCGGTTAGATAGCTTTTGTTACTACTCTCTGGAAAAGTCCTGCCCATCAAACCACCTGAAATGAGTTAAATTTTACTCTGGGACGAATGAAGTTGACATCTTAAATGCTGAGAGGTAACTCTACATAGCCCCACTGCACTGATGTATAGATACTATCAGGGGCATCTGTCAAGAAAGATCGCAAATGTAGATAAGAAAACAATACATCAGCCGAACCTTCTGTCTCGTTTTGGAAGACAAACAGAAGGATCAACTAACATTGGAGTCTTCAATATGCCAGAACATCTAAAAATTGCAATGCCTCTTTCTGATACATCCAAATTTTATGTACCTGATACCATAACATGCTTATATAAAAAAACTAATTCTCAGGAAATAATTGAACTCACCCATACTTGGCAGGGTGAAATGGCTAAAGAGAGCTACTTGACCTTGCTCTTAGCAGCGGCCTTTGAGCGCTGAGTTTTACGTTTTCCAAACGCAACAAAAGGGCTCCAAACGCAACATTGTGTCCTGGTAGTCTTTCTTTACAGGGCTTTACAGGTTAGCCTCTTTTTGCGAGCTACAGTTCCCGCTCCTGAAGTTGGGAGCATAAAGACAAGCCACGGGATTCGTTTGTCCTGATTAAGGAGAGATTCATGAGTTCTGTTCAGAAAATAGGCAGAGAGATTGCAAGGCTTATAGATCAGGAAGTCAGAGGCTGTGGTTACGAGCCCTCCGAATTTTACCGGGCAAACCGGTTCTCCAGAAAAATCTGGAGGATCAGATCAGGCAGAGGATTCACCTTTGGGAGCGTAAGAGAAATCATCGCATGTGCAGAGACCCGGGCGCGGGTGTGAAAGGAAAAAACAATGGATGTGGCATCTGTTATCAACGACAATTATGCTGAAATCTGTGCTGTTGCTGAGGATTTCGGAATCGATTTCTCAAAAGCCAGACACAGGGTGGACTGCTCCGGTGACATGGTATATGTGGAGCCTCTCTCCAAAAAAGATAAACAGAAAACCATGATGGTCTCACGGGTCAACGGCAAGACCCTTGTTATTACCTTCTACACCTACAAAGGCGGACGACACGGGACCTGGAAATATACGGACCGGTCCGGCTCCCGGATCACCGTCAGCAGAATTATCAGGAAACGTGCCCGCCTCAGACGTGAGCACGAACAGGCTGCTCTCCGCTCTAAAGAACAGCTGAACCGGCAGTACATTGCCCGTTTTCAGGAGACAGAGGAGACGACTTTCACCTTTCCTTACCTGCTGAAAAAAGGCCTGGATGGAAAAATCCTGGTTAAAAAAATGACCGATCAGCGGGGGGAATTCCTCGCAGTTCCTGTTCACGGCCCTGAGGGAATCCGGGGACTGCAGAGAATCTACGGGGAAAAAGATAAAAACGGCAGGCAGAAGCTTTTTACTCCGGGGACGGTAAAAAAAGGATCTTTTGTCCTTGTGGGAGAGGAGCCTGATGAAGAAACACCTGTGGTTTTCCTCTGCGAAGGGTGGGCTGATGCTGCGACAATTCATCTGGCCACCGGTGCCCCGGCTTACTGTGCCTTCGACTGCGGAAACCTCAGAAATGTGGCAGCCATGCTTCTGAAAAAACTGTCCCCGTCTCAGATTGTTCTCGCCGCCGATGATGACCGCTGGGACAGAATCGCAGGAAATGCCGGAATCATAGCTGGTCTTGAGCTGTCCTATTACCACCAGATCAAGGTCAGAAAGCCCGTGTTTGATGGCTTCCTTCCTGGTGAAGATGCCAGACCGAAGGACTTTAACGACCTTCTTCTTCTCGCAGGCCCTGAGGAGGTCAGCAGACAGCTTCTTACCGTAAACAGGGAAAGCATCGTCCGGGCTCCCGGAAGGGCGTTTGAGTTTAACTGTGAGGTTCTCAGGCATACAGGTGTCAGAGGCAGACATAAACAGCTTCTTAATACCGTCAGGGCGGGCATACGGCGGGAACTGAGCCCCAAAAAAACTGAGCTGGTTCTGGAAAAAGCCGGTGTTCCGGCTGAGGAGGTTCAGAAAGCCTGGGATAAGTGTATGCGGGCCTCATATGCCAGGGTAAGGAGTCTCCATAAAATCAGCCAGAAAGCAAACCCCGGTGTGACCTTTGTGGAGCTTGAGCTGGATAGACAGGACCACGGAGGCTATCTCATCAGCGAGAGCTTTATTGATAAAATCCGTAACCTCAAAGGAATAATCATCCTCAAATCCCCTATGGGGTCAGGAAAGACTGAGCGGATAATCAAGCAGCTTATGATTGAGGAGAAATCCGGTGCTTATGTGGCTCACCGTGTGTCACTTGTAGAGGAAGCATGCACACGCCTTCAGGTCATGAGTTACCGGGGCGCTGAGGAGGCTGATATCAGGGGGACAGGAAAGGTTGGTGTCTGTGCCAATTCCCTGAATCATCCGAGGTTTGACCGGGGCCAGTGGTTTTCAGAGGCTGGCCTTGTCTGTGTGGATGAGGGCTCCAAGGTCTTTGACCACCTCTGTGGCCCCACCATTCACGACCCTGAGGGGGTTATGGAAACTTTCCTCGGGATGCTTGAGGTGGCGCAAAAAGTTGTGATCTGTGACGCCGATGCCAGCGATAACCTTATCCGTCTGATACAGAAAATGATCCCTGACAGGGAAATTACTGTAGCCATGCCGGTCAGTGCTCCCATGGATCATGTCCGGGTATCTCTCACCGGTTCAGAGGATGCAGGATACAAGAAAATCTTCAGTTCCGTAAAGATGAATAAAAATGTTCTGGTCGCGACAGACTCCAAAAAGGAAGTCAAAAAAATTGCCAGAAAGCTGAAGAAGAAAAATGTGAAAGTTCTCGCTGTTCACTCGGAATCCCGGGTTCTGCCGGAAGTGGAGACATGGATCAAAAATCCAAACAGAGAGAGCACAAAATATCAGGTGGTGGTCTATAACTCCTGCGTGGATTCAGGTGTTTCCCTTACCACAGAACACTTTGATGAAACAGTCGGCATGTTTAAAGGCGTGGTGACTCCGGATACAGTGAAGCAGATGATGGGAAGAAACCGCTGTGCCCGTGACTGGTTTCTGGTTGTGAATCCTCTGGTGAAATCCAGATTTGGCTGTACAGAGCAGGAAATGTATCAGGCTCTTGCCGCTGCTCACTGCAAGGTTCTCTGGGATAAGAAGGAGCAGAAAGCTGTACCTGTTCCGGATCTCTCTGACTATGATCAGGTCAGAACAGCCATGGTCAGAAGAAAAGTTCAGATGTGTCAGGACTATACCCTGTCTGTCAAAATCATGCTGGAGCAGGACGGATACGAAGTGAAATATATGACGACAGAAGAAGGTCACATGACCGACCTGGAAAAGGAAATGAAGGAAATCGGTGATGAGATTGAGGAAGAGTGGACTCAGCTTATTCTGAACACTCCGGCTCCGCCCCCTGCAGAATACAGAAAACTCAAGGAAGCATATGTCATCTCAGAGGAAGAGCATGCCAGGGTCGTCAGGTATGAGATTGAAAATACTCTTTGTAAAAAAGAGATAGAATCTTCTGATGTTTCCTTCTGGTTTAAAAACGGCAGGAGAAAAATCCTCCTCCTGGAAACTCTTCTGACAGATGCAGAGAAACTTCATGCCTATGATTCTTTTGAGCTGAAAAGACTGAAGTCCCTGACCCTCAGAAGAAATCTCCTGACAAAGGGTGATCTGCTGAAAAATATGATCCGCTTTCTGGGTATTGACCTGGTGACCGGCGAGGGGCTCTTTACCCACAGGGAGGCAAGACAGTTTATAGTCTGGATTTATGAGAACAAAAACAGGCTGCTGAACTGGAATTTGCACGGTCTCGGGCCTTTTCTCGGGAGCAGACCTCCGGCAGATCCGGTCAAGTTTGTGAAGGAGGTTCTTGCCGCCCTTGGGATCAAAACATGCAGAAAAAACAAAACTAAAAAGAGACTGTCTCATCACTTTTTTAGGAAAGACAGCTGGGACCAGATGCTGAGATATCTGGAGGACCGGAAAGAAGCTGGTAAAAACGTATCTGATATTCCAAGGAATATTGAGGAACTGGCGGAAAAAATGGAAGAGAATAAATCCGCCCTGAAGACGGAGGCTCCGGAGCAGGATGCAGAGGAAGCTTTCAAAGAATGGCATGAATCCTTAACTCATTGCTCTTGTGGCAACCCTCTGTCTGATCACTTCATCGAGTGGCAGATGGAACAGTGTGAAATCTGTCAGGCTCAGCTGAACGGAGACGATTCAGACTGAGAACATCAAAACAGAATAAGGACCCTCAACAAACCATGGCAGCGCTGTGGCTTTTTTTCGTCTGAGGCGCTTGAAAAACCGGAAAATGAGGAGGAATGGTAGTGCTTTTGAGAAACTGTAGCAGAAATACATGCTAAGAAGAGAGATCTGTGTTCCAGAGGTAGAGATAACCCGTAGTAAGAGTATATGAATATTCTGAGTAGTACTCAGCTCTTTCTCCCTGCAGGGACAGACCGAAATTCAGTGACATGAAAAAGGCCTTTCTGCTTAAAAAACAGGCAAAAACAGAGAGAAATCCACTCAATCACCCAAAAAATGCAAAAAATACAGAAGTTAAATCAGTTGGTTACAAATTGATTCCAATGGTTGACATACCAAATTTGCAGAGCCTTTTTTTCAGGAGTAACGTCTTTCGCGTACCTGATGATGATGTAAACGGCTCAGCCAGACAGGAACGGGGAGGGACAGATATGAAGCATTAGTGAAACCGTAAGACCAGCATTCAGACGAAAAGACAACTAAACAAAAGATCAGTAATTTTTAAGAGGAATGACTTATGAAAAGCATTTTGACCGCTATCCTTGCGTCCTTTTTTGCCCTTCTGCCGGGCTCCAATGCCCTTGCTGACCATGGTCTGGGCCTGGAGCTTGAAACCAGAGCAATTCATAACTGGGGGAAGCTTGGTAACAAAGGGGATGCAAAGTTTCAGTCCAATGAAATCCGGGTTGGTGCACACAAACAGCTGGGAAACGCTCCATTAAGTCTGGGG
>Ga0163110_10001256_pt1 | contig 12871 bp, 9 predicted proteins | sample CRUFie1St17metaG_FD_108703 | JGI IMG/M metagenome (GOLD analysis project Ga0163110, IMG submission 108703) | Marine microbial communities from the Costa Rica Dome - CRUD Field 142mm St17 metaG | ecosystem: Environmental > Aquatic > Marine > Oceanic > Photic zone | place: Costa Rica: the Eastern...
AAAATCAGGTAACTTTAGATTCGCCGCTATATACGGTGTTGGAGAAGACTCCAATACGTCAACAACAAACAAAGATACTGGAATAGGCATTGAGTACAAAAATCTTTTTCTGCCGGGTTTGAGTATTGTCTATGCTAGAAATACAGATGACAGTCATAGCTCAGGTCAAGACTACAATGAAAAAGTTACATTAACAAAAGACTTTAACCTTCAAAGCGGAGATAAGATCAAGATATGGTATATGCATGAAGACATTGGCGTTGATAGCAAGATGTTTACAGGCTCCGGCAACGATGGTGAGGCTAACTGGTACGGTATTCGTTATAAGACAGGCCCAATGGAATTTCAATATTCATATGCTGAGACTGATGCAAAGCAAGGTCCTACTTATGATAGAGATGGATATAATATTGGTATGTATTATAAATTATCAAAAACATCGAGAATTTATCTAGCTCACTCTAAAAGTGATGCTGGATCAGGCGATGGTGTAAATCATAATATCGAGTCAACATTGTTAGGCTTAAGGCACGACTTCTAAAATAGAAACAACCTATGAGATAGGGTTTGGATGACATTATTTAACTCCCCGTTGTTCAAACCAACCTTAAATTGAAAACACCATAAGTAGAAAATTTCAAACAAATAAATTTGAAACCTTGTGTTTAAAGAGCATAATGGTTTCATGGAAGCAAAATTAGAGCAAAAACAAGATGCACTCACCTTAGACCAATTATCTGAGGTGCTTGATAGTGGTGCAATTATTCAAGCAAGGAATCTGCTCAACTCTCTTTACCCATCTGAGATTGCCGATGTTATTGAGAGTTCACCTCGTAATCGAAGAGACTTAATTTGGAAGCTTGTCTCTAATCAAAACAAAGGGGAAACCCTTGCTGAACTTAGTGAGGAGATACGTGGCAATTTATTAGATGAGCTTATAGATGAAGGAGGTACTGAAGGATTAGCTAAGATTGCTGAAAATCTTGATACAGATGATCTAGCTGACATCATAAAGTCACTTCCGTCAAATCTTATTAAAAAGGCTGTTAATAGTTTAGATAAGCAAAACCAAGATCGACTTGCAAAAGTTTTGTCTTTCCCCGATGATACAGCTGGCGGTCTTATGAATACTGATACAATCAATATTCGTGCAAATGTGACTGTTGAGGTACTTCTCAGGTATTTAAGAAAATTAGGTGAGTTACCCGAACAAACAGATAATGTATTCGTTACAGATATCATGAATAGGTATTTCGGATATGTTTCTATTCAGAAGCTATTAGTCGCAAAACCCTCAGCACTTATATCAGAGATCATGACTGAGGATAAAAACATTATTGATCCAAAAGTAAACGAGCACGAAGTCGCAAAGATATTTGAAGACCACGATCTCTTATCAGCAGCTGTTGTTGATAAGGATGGGATACTGCTTGGCAGGATTACCATAGATGATGTTGTGGATGTCATAAGGGATGAAGCCGATGACTCGGTTTTAAATATGGCAGGTTTGAATAAAGAAGATGATATTTTTGCACCAATAATACAGAGTACAAAAAGAAGAACTCTATGGTTAGGAGCGAACCTCATCACAGCAATTCTTGCAGCTGCTGCGATAGGAATATTTGAAGCGACGATAGAGAAAATCGTAACCCTTGCTATTCTGATGCCTATTGTAGCTAGCATGGGCGGGATAGCTGGCATGCAAAGCCTTGCTCTTGTTATTAGATCACAAGCAACGAACCAAATCGGATCATCAAACTCAAAGTTGCTTATACTTAAAGAGAGTGCGATTGGTGTACTTAACGGTATTTTATGGTCATCTGTTGTATCAATAGCAGTTTACCTCTGGTTTGATAGCGTCTTCCTTGGAGTTGTCATTGCAGTTGCCTTGCTGGTTAATTTGATTATTGGTGCGATCAGTGGTGTTACTCTGCCATTAATTTTGAAAAAATTAAACATAGATCCAGCCATAGCAGGAGGAGTTATACTTACTACCATTACAGACATCGTTGGATTTATATCACTTCTCGGTGTTGCAACGTTGATAATGTAATATCTTTAGAATATTAGTATATTCTTATACTTAAGTATCTACAGGTTTTCCACAACTTTACCACAAAAAAAACACAATATATTGAGTTTGAACGTGCTTACAACCACAATATTTAGTGGTATACTTTTAATTGTAGTAGTGTCAGTGAAGACATTTCTGAATGCCTGAATATTAGATAAGGACATTTGATAAGCAAAAATTATATAGAAAAGGGTAACAGTTTAATAATGAAAGAAGAATTACACAATGATCACCAGCATGCTGAGTTAGCAGAGACTGATGTTTACGAAAAAGATCTAAGTATGCCGCCTATACCAGGCAAGTATCGAGTGATGAGAAGGAATGGTAAGGTTACGTCATATGATCTCAGCAAAATAGTGGTAGCTATGACCAAAGCTTTCTTGAGTGTCGAGGGGAGTAGTGCTGCAGCATCGACAAGAATTCATAATGAAGTTGAGAATTTAGCTAGTAAAGTAGACTCTGCGATTAAAAGAAGATTTCCTGAAGGAGGCGTTGTCCACATCGAGGATATACAAGATCAGGTTGAGTTAGCTATAATGCGCGCAGGCTATCAAGATGTAGCAAGGTCATATGTACTCTACCGTGAAGAGAGGACAAAGGCGAGGAGCCAAAATGTTGTCGAAGACTTAGAAGATTTGCCAATAGATAAATCTGTTACATTGGAAGATGGAACAACAGAACAGCTGAATATAGCAAAACTACGTTTAATTATTTCTCAGAGTTGCCAAAACATAAGCGATGTATCTGCAGACGCAGTCTATGAAGCCATTGATAAAAATATTTACGATGGTATCAAAAAAGAGGATCTACCAAGCTCAATTTTGATTTCAGTTAGACCATTAATCGAAAAAGATCCAAATTATTCATATGTAGTTGCTAGATTACTCTTGAGTAATATTTACGAGGAAGCTTTGACTTTTCTGGGCGAGCCTAATAAAGCTCCTACGCTTGATGAAATAGGCGATCTCTATCCCTCTTATTTTAAAGCATATTTAGTCAAAGCATGTGAACTTAATTTACTTGATAAAGAATTATTAAATTTTGATCTTGATCACTTATGTAAACATATTAGTGCTGACAAAGATAAAGCTTTCACATATCTTGGTTTACAAACTTTATATGATAGATATTTCATACATTCGAAAGAGATTAGGTTTGAACTACCTCAAGCATTTTTTATGAGAGTAGCAATGGGACTTGCCATAAATGAAAAGAATAGAGAAGAAAGAGCCGTAGAGTTCTACGATTTAATTTCATCTTTTGATTTTATGTGCAGTACACCTACTCTATTTAATTCTGGGACTCTTCGTCCGCAACTATCGTCGTGTTATCTGTCAACAATACCAGATGACCTCAAAGGTATTTTCGAGGGAATAAGTGACGATGCAATGTTATCTAAATTTGCAGGAGGCCTTGGAAATGATTGGTCACAAGTTAGGGCCCTTGGGTCATACATAAAAGGTACTAATGGTAAAAGCCAAGGTGTTATCCCTTTCTTAAAAGTAGCTAATGATACAGCGGTAGCAGTTAATCAAGGTGGAAAACGAAAAGGAGCTATGTGTGCTTATTTAGAGACTTGGCATCTTGATATAGAGCAATTCTTAGAACTAAGAAAAAACACAGGTGATGATAGAAGAAGAACTCATGATATGAATACTGCAAATTGGATACCTGATCTATTCATGAAACGGGTCCATAGCGATGAAGAATGGACACTTTTTTCGCCTAATGACACAGTGGATTTGCATGATTTAACAGGTTTAGATTTTGAGGAGAAATATACTGAGTATGAAAATTTAGCTGATCAAGGCAAGATAAGCAACTTCAAGAGAGTTAAGGCTATTGATTTATGGAGAAAAATCCTAAGCATGCTTTTCGAAACGGGACATCCATGGATAACTTTCAAAGATCCATGTAACTTAAGATCACCTCAGCAACACACGGGTGTAGTGCATTCTTCAAACCTATGTACTGAGATTACATTAAACACATCTAAAGATGAAATCGCTGTTTGCAACCTAGGTTCTGTAAATTTATCAGCACATATAACTGATGATAGGCAACTTGATACGAAAAAATTGCAGAAGACTGTGAAAACTGCAATGAGAATGCTCGATAACGTTATTGACTATAACTATTATAGTGTCGATAAAGCAAAAAACTCTAATTTTAAACATAGACCAGTTGGCTTGGGAGTTATGGGTTTTCAAGATTCTCTATATAAACTTAGAATGTCATATGCATCCGAGGATGCTGTAGACTTTGCAGATAAAAGTATGGAAGTTATAAGTTACTATGCTCTTTCAGCATCAATGGAGTTAGCTAAAGAAAGAGGTTCATATGAATCTTTTGATGGGTCACTTTGGAGTCAAGGGATACTACCGATAGATAGCTTAAGAAACTTAAAAAAAATACGTGGAAAGTATTTAGATGTTGATATGAGTGAGACGCTTGATTGGCAAAAACTTAGAGATCAGATTAAGGAAAATGGAATGAGAAACTCAAATACATTAGCTATTGCTCCGACAGCAACGATATCAAACATATGCGGTGTTTCTCAATCAATAGAACCTACATATCAAAATCTCTATGTTAAATCAAACTTGTCAGGTGAATTCACAGTCATCAATCCATATTTGATTGAAGACTTTAAGAAAGCAAATATTTGGGATGAAGTGATGATTAAAGATTTAAAATATTTTGATGGTCAACTAAGCTCGATAAGTAGAGTGCCCGACGACCTAAAAACCCTCTATCAAACATGCTTTGAGATTGATACTAGGTGGCTTGTTGAAGCTGCTGCGAGGAGACAAAAATGGATAGATCAGTCCCAATCTCTCAATTTGTATATTCCTGATACGGATGGTAAAAAACTAGATAGTGCCTATAAACTAGCATGGATTAGAGGCTTAAAAACGACTTATTATTTACGATCACTTGGAGCAACACATGTTGAAAAAAGTACAACAGACAACAGCGGTTCTGCTTTAAATGCGGTAAGTAATAATACTGAGAGCAAGCAGTGCTTGATAGATGATCCAGAATGTGAGGCATGTCAATGATATATATTATTTCATCAATTACAGTCGTTGTTACACTACTAGTGTATACAATCGTGAATATCAAAAGAGAACTGGAAGAACTCGAAATAACCAAAAAGAATTTGTCTGCGCTGAAAGGATGGCAGCATTTAATGAACAAACAAAGGCGGTAATTATTATGTATAACTGGGACGACCCTATAAATGAAGCATTAAGCAAACCTGAACCAAAAACGTCAGAGCATAAAACTGATAATCTTAGCGAAACTATTATTCAAGTTGATAATACGGTAGCTCAAGAAGGACTTACAGGTATAGAAAATATAGAAAAAGGTGCTAGTAGAATAAGAGTTGATGATAAGGCAATTATTAATTGTAGAGCAGACTTAAATCAATTAGTACCATTTAAATATGAATGGGCTTGGAAAAAATATTTAGATGGGTCAGCTAACCATTGGATGCCTGAAGAAATTGCCATGCATGATGATATTAAGCTATGGAATGACCCGAAAGGACTTACTGAAGATGAGCGAAAAATTGTTGAAGTTAATCTAGGATTCTTCTCTACTGCTGATTCACTTGTGGCAAATAATCTAGTTCTTGCTGTTTATAGGCATATAACAAATCCGGAATGCAGACAATATTTACTTAGACAAGCATTTGAAGAAGCAATACATACGCATGCATACACATATTGCGTTCAGTCGCTTGGTCTTGAAGAAACACGTATATTTAATATGTATAGAGAAATACCTGCAGTAGCAACAAAAGCAGAGTGGGCGTTACCATTTACTCAAAGTCTTGGTGATCCAAATTTCAAAACTGGGTCAAAAGAAAATAATCAAAGACTACTTAGAGATCTAATAGCATTCTATGTTGTATTTGAGGGTATCTTTTTCTACGTAGGTTTCACTCAAATACTATCTATGGGTAGAAGAAACAAATTGACTGGGGTCGCTCAACAATTTCAATATATTTTAAGAGACGAATCAATGCATATGAACTTCGGTATTGATGTCATTAATCAAATAAAACTTGAGAATCCTGAGTTATGGACAGATAGTTTTAAATCAGAGATGGTTGATTTAATTATGACTGGGGTTAAATTAGAAACTCAATACGCATACGACACGATGCCAAAACCGATTCTTGGAATTAATGCAAGTCTGTACGAGGAATTCATTAAATTTATAGCAAATAGAAGACTGGCTCAGGTTGGTTTACCAGAACAATTCCCTGGTGCAACTAATCCGTTTGAATGGATGTCTGAAATAATGGATCTTAAAAAAGAAAAGAATTTCTTCGAGACAAGAGTTACCGAGTATAAAACAGGTGGTCAGCTAAAGTTTGACTAAAGCTCAACTATTTGTAAATTACAGTTTTAGTTCCTAAATATCTAAAAAGTATGTGCCTAAACAGGACATACATTGTTGTTGAATAAAGCAATGTAGATATGAGACTGTATTTTAGGAATGGAATACCTGCAATATAACACTCTATAAGGCCACTGAGACTATATTCGTATATGTTCATCATCTGCCAAACTCCATAGTTGCTCACGAGGAAAAATATAAAAACTGATATGATCGATGTACCTATTATAGATACGAAATTGATTTCTTTTAAAATAAATTTAGATGCAAAAGCTAATAAAATGTATCCCAAATAAACAAAGAATATTGAAGAATAGTAACCTAGAAAATAATCACTTATCAGTTGAGAGGCAATGACAATAGATGCCAAGATATAATAATTCCTAAACATAGTCGATGCAAACACTATCAAAGATATGGTGGGCGTAAAGTTAGGTATAAAAGAAAGACTACGACTCACTACAAGTAAAAATACTAAAAATAATATTATTAAATATCTTGTACTAATTTTTATCGTGTTAAATTCTTTTATCATAACATTTTATACTAGAAATTACTCTTTATGCTAAAGTTAAAAGATCTGCCACCAGTATTATAGTTATGTGCCAGTCGATAATTCTTATCTAGTAAATTATTTATTTTAAATCCCATATTATAACCATGAATATTCTTTAAATAATTCACATCTATCAGAAAATAACTTCCTAATTGATTTGTGTCATATATAGAGTTATCTCTGTTAGACTCATAAGTTGTTGTGATAGCAACACTTTCTGCGTTTTTAAAAAAATGAGTTACATTACCGACCATTCGATTCCTTGGTCTCCTGGATAAAACCACATTGTTAGTTTTATCTTTTGGTTCTTGATATGTATATTGAATGTCATACTTTGTATCATTTACATACCTTGCATACGAGATATCTATACCAGTAATTTCAGCTTTATTTATATTCTGCATCTTTGTTCCATCCGACTCGATGAGGTTTGTAATTCTGTTGTGGAAAAAAGTACCAACAAAGGATTCGTTGTCTGATATTCGGTATCTTAGGCTTATTTCGCTTGTTTTTGATTCTTCAGGAGTAAGTTTGTTATTACCACCATACCCAAATAGATCTGTCGCATCAGGCGCTCTGAAGGATTTCGCTAATGCGCTGGACAATACTAATTTAGGATTAATATAGTAATTTATTCCAATATTCCCTGACGTAAAGTTATTATACGTTGAGTGATTTTGTACTCTTATGCCAAGATTGGTTTGGAGATTATTTGTAGCACTAAAAGTTGAACTTGCATAAGCTTGTTTTATTTTATTAGTATGTTTAAAAGAGGTGCCGTATGAAAGTTCATACATAGCCTCGTCAGCATAATCTATTCCAAATAGTATATGATCTAATTCATTTATGGGGATCATATACTCTAAACCTAAAGCATTTACCTTCGTATGTGTATAATCAGTTGCCGATGGAGCTGCTTGATTTATTTCATTTGTTTTTTTCACATAAAAAAGATCTAAATGAGAATTAGAAAAGATATGATTAATGTTAAATTTAATATGACTATCTCTATGATTTTGATTAAGGTTGGAGCCAAAGCTGTCATATTCTGTGTTACCTGTACTCCTATAGTAATTAGTAGATATTTCGTTATACCCGATATTCATTATATAATTTAAATCTAGATTTGTTGTGTCATACTTATGATTTTTTGTGGAGGTAACCTTTGCTTTATAAGAATCTGACTCTAATCTACTAAAATTAGTAGAAAAATTATGATTCAAATAATCGAAGCCACCCGAATAAACAAAATTATTTGTGTTATGAGTTCCTCTATTTATAGAAATTTGATTACCTTGATTCTTCTTTGTGATGATATTAATAACACCACCTATGGTATCTTTCCCATAGAGTGTTGACATGCTTCCTTTAGAGATCTCTATACTCTCTATCATATCAACGGATATGTGTTGAATAGATGGAACGCCTAATGTTCCTGGGTTTAAGTTGACACCATTTATCAGTACTTTGGTATGATTACTCTCTGTCCCTCTGAGAAATATTGATTTGGTCTGAGCATGGCCGCCATTGCTACCAATGCTGATTGAACTTGATCTGCTAAGTATTTCGTTTATTGATTTGTAACCTTGTAGTTTTATATCTTTTGAGGTTATAACTTGGACATTATTGAAAGTATTGAATATCTTTGTTGGTTTTTTGAGCGGTGTAACGACCACTTTATCTAAAAATGTTTCAGCTGATAAATGAGTGCTTGTCACTAAAAAAACAGTAACAATTACTTTTATAAATTTCCCCACTCTTGAAACCTCCCGTTTCTAGGGACCTTATCATATAAGTGTTCGGACTTTACCGTTACGGGGGTAGTGCCAGAAATTAACTGAGCTTTCCTTATTTCATAAGGTTTAGTTTTTTATCCCAATGCCTTTTTCAAGCATTATTAAACCTATCTTAAATAAAATAACAATAAAAACAATAATTATTGTTAAAGATAAATATATACTAGATTCTTCTAATCCCAAAAACCCATACCTAAATACACTTACAATATACGCAATAGGATTAAATAGCGAAACATCTTGCCAGATTTCCGGAAGTGACTCAATAGAATAAAAAGTTCCTCCAAGATATGTTAGCGGATTTAATACAAATGTTGGGACTATATTGATGTCATCAAAACTTTTGGCATAAGCTGCATTAATAAAGCCAGCAATCGAAAATAAAAAAGCTGTGAGAAGTGTAATAAATAAGACAAAAGGGAGGTTGTGTATAGGGATGTCTATGAAGAATATCGTGACCAAATAAACAGCAAATCCGACGATGAAAGCACGAAGAACTCCGCCGCTGACATATCCAACCAATATTATCCAATTTGGTACTGGTGAGACTAAAAGCTCCTCTGTACTTTTTTGAAACCTCCCGCTATAAAAAGATCCAACTACATTCATATAAGAATTAGTGATAATAGGAATAATTATAAGACCAGGTATGATGTATTCTATGTAGCTAAATTCTTTTATGCTCCCGATCTTATCACCGATAAAATTTCCAAAGATTGTTATATAGAGAAACATTGTTATTACAGATGGAAGTATTGTTTGAATCCAGATCCTCGCAAATCTTAAAAATTCTTTTCGTATTATTGTTTTGAAAGCAACAATATGATCAGCTGTCATTGGCAACTCCGGCATTTGTTAACTCCATAAATAATTCCTCTAATTGATTTCTCTTATTTATTATATTGAGTACTGAAACATTTTTTTTGTTAAGCGCATTTATGATATCAGATATATTAAACTTATTATCACAAGTAATTTCAATAGTATATTCATCCAGAACATTTATGTTAAATTGATCTAACTCTATGTCCGAGTTAATTTTATTACTTGATTTAACAAGATATGTTTTATTCTTTTTTATGTTGTATATATCTGTCATTGAAGAATTTTGAATTATCTCACCTTTATGTATGATTGCTAGATTCTTACATAACCTTTCTGCTTCTTCCAAATAATGTGTAGTTAATATTATCGTTACGCCTTTCTTATTAATATCCTGAAAGAAATCCCACATTGTTAAACGTAATTCAGTATCTACTCCTGCGGTTGGTTCATCTAGAATTAGTATCCTGGGATTATGTATTAAAGCTCTAGCAATCATTAACCTCCTTTTCATGCCACCTGATAATTCTCTTGGCGTTAAATCTCTTTTGTCCCAAATACCAAGCTGATTGAATAATTCATATGTTCTCGCTTGCGCATCCTTTCTCTTAATACCAAAATAGCCTCCTACATTTATCATTGTTTCTTCAATTGGTATAAATTGATTAAGATTATATTCTTGAGGCACGATACCTATATTCTTTTTTGCCCAATCCGGATTATCGGTAATGTCCTCATTTAAAACTTTTACTTTACCTGAGCTTATTGTTACTAGTGAGGAGATAATACCAATAACTGTAGATTTCCCAGCACCATTTGGCCCTAAGAAAGCAAAAAAATCACCTGACTTTATCTCTAGATTGATATTCTTTAGAGCTTTAAATCCATTTCTATAAGTTTTATTTAAGTTTATTATTTCAAGTGCATTTCTCATATAATCTCGATATTTTATGTTTTTTCCTCAAATAAATTGACAATATTACATACTCACGTAAACTTACTGAGTTATAACAGATAAACAATATGCATATCAAGCTTATAATAAAAGTTAATATAAAGGGTAATTTTTAAATGAGTCATACATCTTATCCTAACGCAAAATCGCGCTTACAGAGAAGCGAATTAGCTGTACCTGGTTCATCACCAAAAATGTTTGAAAAGGCATTGAACTCAGATGCTGATTACATCTTTTTAGATCTTGAGGATGCAGTTTCACCAAATGATAAAATAACTGCTCGCGAAAATGTCATACAAGCATTAAAAGAACTAGATTGGAAGGGAAAAGGCAAGACTATCTCTGTCAGGATAAATGGACTTGATACACATTATATGTACAGGGATGTAGTTGAATTAATGATTCAAGCTGGCGAGCATATAGACACAATTTTGATACCTAAAGTTGGGGTAAAAGGAGATGTATATATGGTTGACTGCATGGTTAGCCAGATAGAACAGGAGAGAGGATTGACAAATAAAGTAGGTCTTGAATGCTTAATCGAAACAGCACTAGGAATGGTTAATATTGAGGAAATCGCTCAATCATCTAGTAGATTAGAAGCTTTACATTTCGGAGTAGCAGATTATGCTGCTAGTTTACGTGCAAGGACTGTGGTAATCGGAGGATTGAATCCAGATTATCCAGGAGATCAATGGCATCATGGATTGTCAAAATTAGTTGCTACATGTAGAGCATTTGGATTAAGGCCAATTGATGGACCATTTGGTGATTTCAATGATCCTGATGGTTATGTTCTTGCTGCGAAAAGAGGAGCTGCAATTGGTATTGAAGGAAAATGGGCAATACACCCATCTCAAATTGAACATGCGAATAATGTTTTTTCTCCACCCAAGGAGGAAGTTACAAAAGCAAAAAGGATTATTGAAGAACTAAAAAAAGCAGCAGAGCAAGGCAAAGGTGCTGCACAGCTCGATGGGAGAATGATAGACGCAGCGTCTGAAAGAATGGCAAAAAATGTCGTAAACATTAGCGAGTTAATTGAGTCTAAAAAATAATGAACATACACGAGTATCAGGCAAAAGAAATTCTCTCTAAATACGGTGTATCAATACCAAAAGGTGGAATAGCATACAGCCCAGAGAATGCAAAAGATAGAGCTTCAGAGCTTGGAGGTGAAATGTGGGTTGTGAAAGCACAAATTCACTCAGGCGCGAGAGGTAAAGCAGGCGGCATAATAGTATGCAAGAGCCTCCAAGAGGTATCAGATGCTGCTAACAACCTTCTCGGAAAAAAGCTAGTAACAAATCAAACTGGCCCAGAAGGCAAAACAGTTCAGAGAATTTATATTGAGGAAGGTACAGATATAAAAAAAGAATTTTACCTTGGCTTAGTATTTGATAGGAGCACTGAGAGTATAATGGTAGTTGCATCATCTGCTGGAGGAATGAGCGTAGAGGAAATTGCTCAAGAAAAACCAGAGACTTTAATTAAAACTAAAATAGAAGCTGCAGTTGGTATGCAAGCGTTTCAAGCAAGAGAGATAGCATTCTCGCTAGGCTTGGATGCAAAAGCAATTTCAAGATGTGCGCAAGCTATACTTGGAGCTTATAAAGCTTTCAGTACTTCTGATGCTACTATGGTAGAGATAAATCCACTTGTTCTTACGGGGGATGATCATATATTAGCACTAGATTGCAAGATGTCATTTGATGATAATGCATTATATAGAAATGAGGCTCTAGCAGAGTTGAGGGATAAAACACAAGAAGATCCAAAAGAAACTTATGCTGCTGATCGAGGATTAAATTATATTGCGTTAGATGGTGATATTGGTAACATCATTAATGGTGCTGGCTTGGCAATGGCTTCAATGGACATGATTCAACTTGCAGGTGGTAAACCCGCAAATTTTTTAGATGTCGGCGGAGGCGCTACTCCTGAAAAATTTGTGAAAGCTTTCAAGCTTATATCAGGTGACCCAAACGTAAAAGTCATACTCATTAACATTTTTGCTGGAATTAACCGTTGTGATTGGGTTGCACAAGGTATTGTTGATGCCTTAAGTTCTATTCAAATCACACAACCACTTGTTATAAGACTCGCAGGAACAAATGTTGATGAAGGGATTAAAATCCTAAAAGATAGTAAAATTGATTATATAGAAGCATTCACACTCGAGGATGCTGCTAACAAAGCCGTAAAAGCATTGGAGTCACTGTAAAAAATGGCAATCTTGATAGATAAAAATTCTA
>Ga0163110_10001257_pt1 | contig 12866 bp, 12 predicted proteins | sample CRUFie1St17metaG_FD_108703 | JGI IMG/M metagenome (GOLD analysis project Ga0163110, IMG submission 108703) | Marine microbial communities from the Costa Rica Dome - CRUD Field 142mm St17 metaG | ecosystem: Environmental > Aquatic > Marine > Oceanic > Photic zone | place: Costa Rica: the Eastern...
AAAGAATACTCTCTTTCCACTGTGTACTCCCCGCCTGTGTTAATCCCTGTTCATTCGCGAATCGGACAAGTGCAACACGAGAAATAGGTGTGGATGTTCCGTTAGAGAATGTTGCTCTTACTAAACCGTCCGGACCGATATCAATACCCGTTAATCGACCGACTGGTAGACCGTTTTGCTCTAACGAGGTTACCTCAAAGTTTGATGCAAACTGTGTAGGCTCATCGGGTGTTGCATTCGCCGTATCAAGGGCAAAGTCGAGTGTTAATTGTTGCGTTGTTGCCGCACCGTTGGTGATAGGCGGATTCCCTAATGCTGCGGTTCTTACATCACCCGTTGCTTGCACCTGACCGGCAGAGTTTTGCATTTCTATGAAATCACCACCGGGTGAGAACACCATTCTAAATGCAGCTAAACCAGGCGCGGCAAATGTATCACCAGCAACGTTAGCAATTGGCGGGGCAGACGCAGCAGTTGGTACGTTACCTGCGTTATCCACAATTGGAATTGGCTCGTTATCAACATACGTAACACCAACCCATTCATTCGCATTTGCTGCATCTTTCATGAAGTAATAGGTCATTACGTGCGAATCACCCAATGAATCGTAAATCGTCACTGAGGTTGAAGCATTGTATGTCAGCGGATCGTCTGGATTGAATAACGCAGGGTCAACGCCATCGGCATTCGCTGGCAAGTTCATCTTCATTGCCACTTCAGAAGTCGGTGTCGGTGAACCTGATGAATCGGGAATACGAACTGGTTCGGCAGTACTTAATGCAACAGAAGCTGATGTACCATCACCGTTTACAGGGAAACCTAATAAGTGATCGCCATTTGAGTTCACCACGAAGTTGTTGTCATCAAGCTTAAACTGTCCAGCACGCGTAAATGAAAAGTCTCGTGAACTCTGCTCAGGGACTGTGGCAAAAAAGCCGTTACCTGTAATAGCTAGATCCAGTGCGTTATTGGTGAACTGCAAACTACCTTGTGAAAATTGCTGAGCAACTTCCGTTGTCAAAACACCGTCACCTACCTTTGTTTTACCACCTGATAACAATGACGCAGCGTAAACATCACCGAACTCTGCTCGAGACTCTTTGAATCCAACAGTGTTAACGTTCGCAATGTTGTTTGCTGTGGTGTCCAAATCTTTTTGAGCAGCTGACACACCACTCAGTGCAATATTAAAAGACATTGATTACTCTCCTCTTGGATTCTGCTTACCCGCCGACACGAATTACGTCGCCAAGCCTAATATTTGTATCGCCACCTAAATTCAGTAGCACACCTTCAGTACCACTTCCCGTGACACTCACGCTGGCTACGCGTCTGTTAATGCCGAACGGCAACGCCTCATCGCGTCCATTTACCGTTCCTTCTATTTTTATTTTGTAATCGCCTGGCGGCACCAGCTCACCATCATTATTCGTGCCATCCCAGCCAAATTCGATGTTGCCTGCTCGTTGATTACCCACATCCATAGTGCGAATAACTTGTCCCGCTTGGTCTTCAACGATGATTTGCACATCTTTCATATCTTGTGTTGCCACAGCTGAGCCTGTGACTTGAGCATCCATTCGAACCTGTAAAGGCTGAGATTGCCCATCTACGGTTCCCGATGCTTCAATCTTGTATTTGCCTCTCGGCAAGAAGTTGCCGTTATCATCCGTTCCGTCCCAGCCAAAAGTAATATTGCCAGCGGTTTGATCTCCACCATCAATGGAGCGAACGACACGACCAAATTCGTCAGTGATATTTATCTTCATGTCTGCAACATCAGACTGAGCAACCACCGAACCAAAGACGTTCCCGTTATTCCAAGTTGAGCCCGTATCTGTGTTAACAAGCACATCCTGCCCAATCAAACTCGTTGCTTGCAACGCCTGATTGGAGTTCATCGACTGCGCAAAAGCATCGAACTTGTCATTTAATTGCGACAAACTGTCTGCCATAGTGAAGCTTGTCATCTGTGCAACCATCTGATCATTGTCAACCGGTTTTGTTGGATCTTGATTCGACAGCTGCTCAGTCAGCATGGAAAAGAAATCTTCTTGCGATAACTGCTGATTATTTCCATCTGATACAGGCACTTGTGTTTCTGTTGGCCAGAACAAACTGGGATCTAGGCCAGCGCGATTGTTAACATCGGACATTATTTACCCCTAACGGCCTTGTCCAAGCATCAGAACTCGACGGAATAAACGCTTCGTCGTGTCGGCAACCTGAACGTTAGTTTGATAACTTTTAGATGCAGACATCATGTCTGCCATTTCCTCTACAATGTTGACGTTTGGCTTGTAGATATAGCCATTTTCATCGGCTAATGGGTGCCCTGGTGAGTATTCAATTTGCAGTGGTTTTTGGCTTTCAACCACACCTAAAACTTTAACGCCACTACCCACTTGGCTTTGATTTGCCTTATCTAATTCTGCGGCAAAGACAGGGTGACGAGCTTTGTAAGTTTGGTCATAACTACTGCTGACACTGTTTGCGTTAGCAACGTTACTTGCTGTTGTGTTCAATCTCACATTCTCAGCATGCATACCCGTTGACGCGATATTCATTACATTAAACAGACTCATAATCTCTGCCTCCGCTTGACTTAATGCCTAATTTGAAAGGGCACTTTTAAACATTGCTTTTTCAATATCAGGCGGCAATCAACCATCCACGATAAAATTCAAAGCAAACTATGTACCAAAATTTAATCTAACCGCCGCCTTGGCCACCCGTTAATGCTTTCTTGAATCCTTTAAACTTACCGTCAAGAAATTGCAGGCTAGCTTGATATCTCAGGCCGTTATCTAAAAAAGTGTTACGTTCAAGTTGGACTTCAACGTTGTTGCCATCACCCGTATCCGGTTGTGTGGTCTCTCTAAACTTGATTTCATTCGGGAGCATGCTCGAACTACCTTGTAGGTGTTTTTCATTCGTTCGTGTCATGTTTTGGGATTGACCATAAGTGGCGCTTCTCATCGCTTCTTTGAAGTCGATATCGCGCGCCTTGTACCCTGGCGTATTTGCATTTGCCAAGTTACCCGCAATCACCTCCATGCGGTCATTACGAATATTTACAGCCTTATGTTGGAAAGCAGTTAAGCGGTCTAAACTAATCGCCATGACTCTTCTCCCGTGTCAAAAAATCTAAAGTCACTGGGATAAAGCAATCTTGATGCCAAAAGTTTAAACTTTTTTAATTGTTTGATTTTTATTGTATTTTTAAGATAAAACTTAAAAAAAGTATGAGAAGATAGAGCGAAATAAGAATAAAGGGAGTTAAAAAATAAAAGCGCTAACCTTTGCTAGCGCTCATTTTGGAACATGTCACAACTTATTAAGTACATTTTGCGTGTACTATTTCTTTACGTAATATAAGCCGGAGTTTTTCCTAACTAGTTCAAAGTCATCGGACAAACCCGCCATTGATTCTGATGCCCCTAGAAACAGTGAACCACCAGAAACCAAAGACGATGACACTTTACTGAGTATTTGTGACTTCATTTCTGCAGAAAAATAAATAAGAACATTACGGCAGAATACAATGTCGAATTTTCCGAGCATCGTAAATGAATCGAGCAGGTTCAATGACCGAAACGAGACCATATCCCTAATCTCTTTCTTTACCGCAAGAACCCCCTGACCAACGTCGTCAAAAAACTGACGTTTGCGATCCTCAGATAAGCCTCGAGATAAAGATAAGTTGTCGTAACGCCCTTCTTTACAGCGCTCTAGCATTTCTGAAGAAATGTCTGTTCCCAGAATTTGTACACCGCCTCGAAATGAACCGGGAAACCGACGAGTAAACTCCGTTATTGTCATTGCAACGGAATAAGGCTCCTGACCAGAAGAACAAGCAGCACACCATATCTTTAGAGGTGTTGCCTTGCCTTTATGTTCAGGAAGCAAAGTATCCGTTAATAATTGGAACGGGTAGTTATCTCTAAACCAAAGCGTTTCGTTGGTTGTCATTGCATCAACCACTTCATCCACCAGCCCTCGACACGTTTCGTTAACAACTTCATCAACCACGTCCGACAGCTTTTGGTATCCATGTTTGCGCATTAACGGAGATAACCGACTTCGCACTAAATATTGTTTATTTTCGCCGAGCACGATACCACACCTGCGTTCAAGGAAACTCCTGAAGCGCAAATAATCGTCATCATGAATTTGCTTATTCGGCACTATATCTATTCCTGTAGCCTTGGTTTTCAATTGTTTTTACATCAGTTAGATTTATAGACTTTGCATTCGAACATGGAAAAGCCTATAAACTTCCCGCATATTTAGTTTTCTTCATTATTAAAAATAACTAAAGATAGCACTTTGTTTGCGATCAAAGGACAAAGACGTTAGTCCGTTTCCATCCATTTTTGCACTGATGTTGCCAACTCGTCAGGGTGGAATTTCGCAATAAAATCATCCGCCCCCACTTTTTGTACCATTGCTTGGTTAAACACCCCACTTAAGGACGTATGTAAGATAACGTGAAGCTTGGATAACTCCGGCGTACTTTTAATTTCTGCCGTTAATGTATAACCATCCATCTCCGGCATTTCAATATCAGACACAATGACTGCTACTTTGTCGGTAACGTCCCCGGTCTCAGAAGCAAGCTCTTTCAATTTAATCAGTGCTTCTCGGCCATCCTTCGCAACTTCGATGTTTAACCCCAAACTAGACAAGGCTTTTTTCACCTGGCTACGTGCCACAGAACTATCATCTGCAATGAAGATAATCTTGTCTCTAGGGTTATCCACTTTCACAGAGCTTGCAAACTCTTCACTTACTTCTGCATTTGCAGGAGAAATCTCATTAAGGATTTTTTCTACGTCAAGGATTTCAATCAATTCTTTATCAACCTCGGTTACCGCAGTAAGGTAACTGGCTTTGCCCGTCCCTTCTGGCGGTGGCATGATTGATTCCCAATTGATGTTAATAATGCGCTCGACCGAAGACACGAGAAAACCTTGAACGGTTCTGTTGTACTCAGCAATAATAATGAAGGAGTTGGTGACGTCTTCTATCTTACGCCCCCCCATTGCCATGCTTAAGTCGATAACTGAAATGGTTTGGCCTCGAATATGCGCTACACCACGAATAAGTGAGTTTGATTTTGGAATTGAGGTAAGAGGTGGACACTGCAGTACCTCCCTTACTTTAAACACATTAATCCCAAAACGTTGTTTACCAGGAAGCTTGAACAATAGTAATTCAAGCCTGTTTTGACCAACTAGTTGGGTTCGTTGGTTTACAGAATCTAATATTCCAGCCATAAAATCCTCAGTAAGAGTCAAACAGGCACAAAACTTGCGATACCTTCATTAACCAACGCTAAGAGGTTGAAGACTGCCTGAAAGTTGACGATCTCTATATTTTATTTAAACGCCTTAATAGAAGCATAGCCAAATTGGCTGCAAGTGAACATGAAAAATATATCTGAGATGCTAAAAAGATTAAAATTTCCCGTATTCTTGCTAGCTATTAGCTCGTCGTTGCCTTTGACTGCACAACAACTGTCCGCACATCATGCAGTTACAGAAGCCGCAGAGCAATATGTTCGTAATAATATATCGCCGGAAATTGGTTCAACATTAACGGTTAAAGCCAAAGAAATTGATCAGAGAATAAAAGTACCGCATTGTCCGTTACCTCTGGAAACGTCAAACTCTAACGCATTCAACCAAAGCAATGTCACCGTTAAAGTAAGTTGCCCCAGCAATGATTGGTTTATTTACTTGGTGGTCAAAGTGAAAGAGATGCAGCCTGTTGTTGTGCCTCATTCCGCACTGTCTCCGGGCAGTGTATTGACGTCTTCTAACTTAAAAGTCATCGAGGTGGAGAAAAGCCGATTAAGAGGCACCACCTTTAGAAGCAAAGAAGCATTGATTGGTGCACGCTTAAAAAGGCGCAGCCGAGCTGATCACCCAATCAGTCCCAATATGCTGTGTTTTGTTTGCAAAGGCGATCCTGTCACTATAATGGCTGAAGTGGGCGGGATGACAATCAAGGCATCCGGGACCGCACAACAAGACGGGAATATAGGGGACACTATTTTGGTCCGTAATAAGCGTTCGAAAAAGCGAGTTGATGCGAAAGTGATCAGTGTAAACGCGGTTAGAGTCCGAATCTAGCAATACTCAGTGATCAAAAAACATACGTAACAATCCTTGAAATATTTACGGCAAAATCCTTGCAAGGCCAAAGAAATTCAGGCTATTTAAGATATTTTACTATAATTAAAGGGAGGCTTTCGCTACACTTACTGTCTGATCTTTTTAAGAAAGATCATTGTGGTGGAAAGAAATGTCTCAAAACCGATAAAAAATGGTTATTTTCTCTAAAGTGCAGTGCGTTTCTGCCGATATAAAAGATGAATAATCAAGTAGTGGAAAATAGTTATGGCTATCAATAACGTAGGCAATACAGGGCATAAGCCTCAGTTGGAGAGTCAGAAACTCAATCAACAGCAGGCCCAAGCCGCAGCGAGTGAACAAAAAGCGCAATCGCAGGCCGCCGCATCTGCACCGAAACAGGATTCTGTTTCTTTAACGCAGTCTGCACAGCAAATTTCTCAAGTTCAGAAGAAAGGCTCTGATGCGCCAGTAAACTCTGAAAAAGTTGAGAAGTTGAAAAAAGCAATTCAGAACGGTGAATACAAAGTTAATCCTGAAGTTTTAGCTAGTAAGATCGCTAAATCAGAATCAGAAATCTTTGGACTCGCTAAAGGCTAAGGGTGATTTAAAGTATGTCGTTGAGTGAAGCTCTAAAACAACAAATCACCCAGCTTTCTGAGCTTAAGCAACTTCTCGACAACGAACTTCAACTGATTACTGCGCGTGATGCAGAAGCCCTTCTTAAGCTGGTTGAAAATAAACAGTCAACCCTCGACAAAATTCAAGAACAGGACGTAGTAATTGCATCGTTATATGATGCGAAAATGGCGTACCCTGAAGATGTTCAAAACATGCTTGCGGATGCTAAAGAATTGCTTGAAGCATGTAAGTACGGTACGCAAGTTAATGCAAAGGCCGTTGAACAAGGCCAATTGAGGCTGGAGCATCTAAGGAAGTTACTCATTGAAACACGTAACAAAGAGTCGATGACTTACGATAAGTCCGGCCGTGCTCAAGGTGGGTCATCTTTAGGCAGCATTAAAGCTTAATATTCTCAAGCCTTTACTAAGCTTTTCTTTTCGATTCTACCTTATAATCATCAGTCACTCCCTGACGCTTTATTTACTGATTATTGCTCATTACTTTTTTCTCTGACTCCTTTCTTCAAACGATACCCTCTCTAGGCCAAATTAAAAGTAATGAACATCTTTAATTCGTTTAGGACGAGCGGTAGAAATATAAATATCGTAAACCTTTTTGAAATCCAAACTTAGCTCTGTAGCGTAGGTATCATCGCCAACAGGATAGGTTTTCAACACTTCAGCACCACGAATAACCCCTTGAACCGACGATTGTAGCTGTGTATTCGTCAGAATTAATTTTTCTAAAGATTGGTTACCGCCAATTTTCTGACCATAAACTTGCTCGGTCAGCTCGCGATACGCATCCAATTTAGACGCCTTAATCGCCATAATCATTTTAGTTGAATCGGTACTACCTGGTTGAGCCGAAATAGGCGCATAGCCGACCGCTTTAATAACAGGGTAACTGCTGGGTTGAACGTATTCCCACTCAACTTGTTTATCATAAATTGCCCCGCAACCAGAAAGGCCAAGGAGCCCAATAACAGCAAGTCCAATCTTGGCATTCATAATGCACCTCTTAAGAATGTATCCATTTATACAAGTTTTATTGGCAATTTACATACAAAAACCATGCCGTTATGACACCCTTTCTTTATTCTTACCCATTTGCTCAATCATTCTTATTTTACGCGGACTTTTAAAATAGGTACAAAACGTGCATAAACGCCAGTAAAAAGTCGAAACCAAGTTTTTGACACTGAATGACGACATCCGCGATATCGCTTGAAGCAGTATAAACGGATCGCTCTATTTCATTTCAGTAGCTCAATTACTTTTTAAAACGGTGATTTCTGATGAATAAGATTCTGCTTAGCGCGATATTTGTTCTTATAGTAGGACTCAGTCCGACGGCATCAGCCATTTGGTTTGAAGCAAGCGGTCAAGCCGTGATCAGTAACGGTAACAAACAACTTGCTCGCCAAGAAGCAACGCAAGAAGCGATTAAACAAGCACTATTATTTTCCGGCGCGTCGGTTACCAGTGTGCAAAATATGGCGCAAGGCTTGTGGCAGGACGACCGTTTTGAAGTGCGCTCTTCTGGCGAGGTGTCTGATATTGAGCTGATTAATGAAACGTACGAAGGCGACGTCGTGACCGTTTCAATTCGCGCTGATATTTTCCCCCAAGATATGCAATGCCAAGCCGCGGATTACAAAAAAAATATCGCTACTGCTTGGCTTCCCTTAGCCAACCGACAACAAGCCACCATCGGCAATGTGTTTGGTATTGGCAAGCCGATATCAGGGCTGATCAAAGAGGAGTTTAATACCTACGCTCGATACTCACACATTAATCATATTCAGCCGACTTATCTATCGCCCAATATGCCACAGCTTTCACGACAAGCAATGGATTTGGCACGGAAAAAACAGTCACAGTTTGTGCTTTTGGGCGAAGTACAAAACCTGAGTGTTGACGAACCTAACGAGTCCTATACTGATTACCTAACCTTTTGGAGCAGCAAATCAGTCATGCGTCATATCGCCATTCACATCAAATTGCTCGACGGCTCAACAGGCGATTTATTGTTAGACCAAACTTTTCGTACAGAAGCACAATGGCCTTTTGATCGATTCGAAAGCCTTGATATTAATAGCGCGAAATTGTGGCGTTCAAGCTTTGGCGCTGGCGTAAAGCAAGTTGTTCAATCTATTGCTCAACAAGTGGATGAAACCCTGAGTTGTCTTCCATCCTACGGAAGGATTATTCGGGTTCAAAACAACCAACTTTCGGCCAGTATCGGCTCATCTCAAGGCGTAAAACAAGGTGACCAACTTAAGATATTTCAAATGAAGCAGTTCTTTAATGTGGATGGTACATCACATTATCAATATGAAATTCACCCAACAACGGTACAAGTCGCCAAGGTTTACCACAACCATTCCGTTTTGCGTCCAATCGGCGGTGTGCCTCTTGCCAATATTCAACCTAATGATTACGTTGTAAGGCAGTAACGACTTTTAACACATGGCTTATGATGATCGTTTTCATGAGCCATCACTTTGCGTCCCTATAGTTTAACTGGATAAAACAAGAGCCTCCTAAGCTTTAGATCTGCGTTCGAGTCGCGGTGGGGACGCCATTAATAATCAAACAGATACCTGTTATCATCTAACTGCAACCTCCTCCCATATCACTTGAAAACAAAGCGGGCTTTTCATGATTGAAATACAGGATTTATATTTTCATAGGCAAGAAGGGCAACAAAGTCGCAACGTGATACAAGCGCTTAACTTATCGCTCAACAAGGGAGATCAGCTTGCTTTGCTTGGCGACTCTGGCGCGGGAAAAACAACGTTGCTTCACATCATGGCAGGCATGTTATCGGCCTCAAAAGGCCGTGTTCAAATCAACAACATAGCCTTACATCACTGCACCAAAGCAGAGTTAGCGCTGTATCGAAGAACAATTGGCCTTATTTTTCAACACTATCAATTACTTGAAGCACTTAATGTTGGCGATAACATTCTATTTCAGTGGCGACTGCAAGCGCCAGATGTATCCCCATCCCACATGCAAGAACAGCTTCTTTCTTTGGCTGGCACATTAGGCATTGAACACAAGCTGCGCTCTTACCCACATCAATTATCGGGTGGAGAACAACAACGCGTTGCTATTGCCAGAGCGTTAATACATGCTCCCAAAGTCGTTTTTGCTGATGAGCCTACTGGTAATTTAGACCAGCAGCGCAGCATTGAGGTGGTTGAGTTACTCACAAACCTGTGCAAAAAACATGAGATTAATTTAGTCATGGTAACGCACAGCCACCAGCTGGCTCAGCGCTTCTCGTCAATCAAACAAATGAAAGACGGCCAACTGCAATGTCTGAACTAGTTCTCATTCTGCGCACACAGCTCCAATTTTATCGTCGTCACCCACTGATTAGCACCCTTTTCCTACTTGGGTTAACACTTGGCACAGCCTTAATCAGTGCCATCACACACCTCAATACAGAAGCCGGCCAACGCTATCAAACTGCCAGTGATCAAACGGTTTCTCCTGTGCATTACTTAATAAAACCAATCGCAGGACAAACTTACTTACCAGGCTCATTGTGGTTTGAGTTAAGAAAGCGGGGCATTCACGCCTCCCAACCTGTGCTAACGGGCCGTGTTTTGCTGGAAGACGGCCGCTCTGTGCTTATTCGCGGCGTGAATACGCTTGCCTTATTAACACAAAATACAGCGCTGGCGTCCTCCTCTCCTTCTTCCTCAACATATTCCTCGAGCTTTCCACTCTTTTCAAATACCGCGCAATTCGTTATTGCGACAGAATTGGCATCTCGGCTAGCTCCCTCATCAAACGCCGTCATTTCAAAGACCACTACTTCAAAGGCCATCACTTCAAAGGGAGTTGCTTCAAAGAAATCGACTTCAACAACAGAAACGTCTGACAATAGTCATTCAGGTGAACATCTCTCACTTAGCAGCGCTTCAAACCAAAGCATTCAATTCAAAGCGGTAAATCAAAGTTATGACTACATAACGAAAGATGACATCGGGCCTTGGTTAATCACAGATATCAGCGTGGCTCACCGTATTTTGCATCAACAAGGTGTGCTACCTAGCAACCAGCCTTATGTAAGCTTGATTGAACTAGGCCAGCTCACTCAAAAACAGTACCAACAGGTTTCTGATCTGATTGGAGATACAGCAACATTAAGTGATGTTTCTCAGCAACATTTTGATGCCCTATCTGAATCTTTTTTCTTTAACTTGACCGCACTGGCGCTACTCGGTTATGCCGTAGGACTATTCTTAAGTTTGAATGCGCTAAAGGTGATGCTGTCGGCACGCAACCAAATGCAAACACAACTGGCAACGTTAGGGTGTTTACCGCAACGACTGATGCAAGCGCTTAACATTGAGTTGTTGATCGTTTGCGCAGGTTGTGCTGCTGTGGGAAATAGCTTAGGTTTTTGGATTGCTCAATCATTAATTTTTGATGTGACGACCACCTTAGTTAGCCTATACCAGCTCGACAGAGCACTTGAGGTGCATTGGCAATGGGAGAGTTTTGCGATTGGTTTTGCCATGAATATACTCGCTTTAGCGGCATTATTGGTTAGCTTGCAATGGGAGCAAACCCACACATCTTTAAACAACGATAAAGAAAACCCTACTCAGCGAAATGAAATAAAAACAAAGCAGTACTTATTATTCTTTTTACTGTTGGCCGTTGGTGTCGGCATATACTTCAGTGCAAGCACAAAAGTAGAGGCATTGTTATTATGCGCTTGGCTCATTGTTGTATTTTCTTTTATCTCGCTTCCATTACTTAGGTTCATCAGCAACTTCAAACTATCTGCTCATCTCAACATTAAGCAAAAGGCATCGGCTCAGCATTTTACTTTTCCGCTATCTTCATTCTCCTCTTACCCATTAGCCCAATGGCTCAAAGCCAATACCAGTATGCATTTGCGCGATATTAATCTTGCTATTCTCGCTTTTTTAATCGCACTTGGTGCAGCTATTGGTACGCAAGTTATGGTGCGTAGTTTTGCTCTCACTCTAGATGCGTACTTGCAACAACGCCTGCAAGCGGATCTCTATTTAAGGCCACCAGCATCGAGCCAATATTTCAACGCTAAGCATGCTGCCAAGCTTCAACAGTTGCCTGAAACAAAACTGGTAAGCGGCATGATAACGGCAGAAACAACGGTAGGTGAAGCGCAAGCGAGTTCTCTTCAAGTGATCAGTTATGGCAATCACGCCAAGCACTTTCAACACATAAATCGCACCGATGACCCCCCTGTGAGTCAAATGGATATTCACGATGGTCGCTGCTTAGCCAATGAGCCTTCTCAACTTCGTTACGGAAAAAAGATAGGTGACACTCTTGTTATTAACCAAGGTACAAAACGCTGGCAATGCCAAATTTCGGGCTTTTATTATGACTATGGCACGCAAAGAATGAATGTCATTGTCAGCCAAAACGCACTTGATGCTGCACAGTTCCAAACACACTTTGTGGGTTATGGGATCACACTCAATGAAGGTGTATCTAGCGACACACTCATCCCGTTGTTAATGAAGGACTTTGATTACACCGAAGAAAGCATCATACAAAATGCGACCTACAAACGCATTGCGAAATCTTTATTTAGTCGTACTTTCGCTGTCACTGATGTGCTTAATACGTTGATCGTCACCATCGCATTAATCGCGATTTGGGTGAGCTTTATGAGTATGAATCAGCAGCAGAAAAACCAATTTGGAATTGTGCAGGCGATGGGAATTACCCCCACACAACTGTTCTTTGGGCAACTTATTGTTACAAGCCTTTTGCTCTTGCTTACGCTGCTGCTCGCCATACCTCTTGGCATAGGTTTAGGGCACGTTTTACTCAAGTTCGTCATGCCCATTAGCTTTGGCTGGAGCATGCCTATGATCATAGATTGGCCTAATATTGCGAAACTTTGCGCTACCGTTTTGGCTATCGCGTTTATCGTTTCCGCATTCAGTATTTGGAAACTACAAAAACACCCTATTGCCGATTTAGTGAAGGAAAAGCTGTGAAGATTGATAATTTGAGGATTAAAAAGCGCCGCTTATCCTATTTACTTTCTACAGCGTTAATCGCTGTCGTGATACTTTTTAGC
>Ga0163110_10001258_pt1 | contig 12856 bp, 19 predicted proteins | sample CRUFie1St17metaG_FD_108703 | JGI IMG/M metagenome (GOLD analysis project Ga0163110, IMG submission 108703) | Marine microbial communities from the Costa Rica Dome - CRUD Field 142mm St17 metaG | ecosystem: Environmental > Aquatic > Marine > Oceanic > Photic zone | place: Costa Rica: the Eastern...
ATATTGTCCACCACACTACACGACAACAATGATGAAACCAAAATCTGAAGCACAGGTAGAACAAATCAATGCTTGGATATATGAAAACTGTCATGGCAAGTATTGTATTATTGATGATGTATCATTGGAAGGTGACAATCCTGCATCAAGATTAAAAGTTGGATTTGAAAATCCGGGTGATTTAACATTATTAGCATTAAGCGGATTGATTGGAGATTAATGGCAAAAGAAATTAAATTAGACAGACCGTATGTAAAGCACTCTAAAGCATCAGAGCATGATCCAAAAGTTTGGTGGTACGAAGAACTTGAAGGAGAAATTTTGGAATATGCAAAATATTGTACGAGAAAATCAAATGTACTTAAAGGTGATCCTATACACAAAGCACATTTAAAAAGAATAGGAAGATCTTTACATAGTTTAAAAACCACATCGGCATTGGCTATGGGAAATTTGGAGGATTTGTATGAATACGATGAGTAAAATAAAAGAATACAAAGTTAAAAGAAAGGATCGTAGAGAATACAATAAACGTACGAACAAAGAATTAAAAGAACTTGCAGTGGGTTGTTATCGTGGTGATGTATTCACTAGTTTCCAAGTACACAATTCACAGGATCTTGGCATGGTGTTTATGCCATTAATGATGATGAACCCTGTACAAAGGAAAGATATGGCAGAGGATAGACCGCATATGTACTATTCATTTATGAAAGACGCATTTCCAACAGGAGTAAATGGATATCCTTGTTTTGGTTCTGTGGCACATTTAAACAAAAGAGATGCCGACAAGTTTATGAAATATTACAAAGAAATAGAATCAAAAATAGATGCCCTCTAAACAACTAACAACAAAACAATTTTTTAAACTTAAAAAAGATTTCTATGTATTAGATATAGAAGATGTTTTGGAAAAAGAAGTTTTAGAATTAATCGATAAAGTTTTGAAAGAAAGAGCAAAAGGTTGGTACTACTCTTCAAATGCCTTTTATGCCTTTCAAAAACCTGGAGATAAAGATTTGGTAAAAAGTGCCCTTTCCTGGGATTTCATCAAAAATAAATTACCAAAATAATTCACATTCATCATACGATAAAACTTGCAAATATAACTATTATTTGTTACAATAATAGAAACTATTTGCAAATAGGAGAATAATATAATGGTAGCAAAAACAAAGAAAAAAGCGAAAGCACCAACAGAAGGTGCGGCTCCAAGTCCAGAAGGACAAGCGCCTCAAAATGATTTGAGTATTGGAGATTTAAGAAACCTTTCAACGGTAATTGATGTTGCTTCTACAAGAGGTGCATTCAGAGCCAATGAAATGGCAATGGTAGGAGCAGTTTATAATAAACTTCAAGCCTTTTTGGCTAGAGTGGCTCCGCCTAAAACAGAAGGTTCAGATGAAGGAGCAACGACAACTCCTCCAGCACCTGAATCTCAAGGATAAGGAGAAAGACCATGGCAATAGCAGGACTTCACGATAAAGCGGTTATGGACGCAGATTCACAATCCGCGGATCTTCAAGCAAAGAAAACTAGAATGAAACACATGGGTGAGTTTAAAGAAACTAAAACACCTGTCGTGATTGCGTTTAGGACTTTGCCTAATGACTCTGAAAATTGCTTGGTTGTAGCACCGAAATTTTTACCCGATGTATACAATGAAGCATTAATGAAAGCAGTTGAGTCAGAAGGTGGTCAAGCAGAAAACGAACTTGGTACCTATTTAGGAAGACAAACTTTTCCTAATGGCGAAAATATGTTAGAAATGCTTCACAATCAAAATTATCTTAAGAAGCAATCAACAACGGCAATTATGGTTACTTACGGTGTAGGCAAGGACGGAGAAATCTCACTTGATAAACTTAACAATTTAATTGCAAAAGAAAAAGGCGTCAAAGTTAGCGAGTTAGCGATCGCAGATACCTCAAAAGCAGAGGAAACAAATAAAAAAGTTATAAAAGATGCCAAGAAAAGTTCCAAGAAGAAAACCTAAACATACCTGGGTCACTCTTACACAAGATTTTGTCAAGGAGTGGCCAGAGGTACTTGATGGTGTCAACTTTACAAATTTACCTATAGTATATGTCAAATGGATTAATATCCATTTAAAAAGTTCTGTAACCTTGAGATATGATATAGAAAAAGAATTAAAAATAAAAGATTCTAAAAAAATTGCATCTTTAATTACTGAAGCATTAGATAAACATTATCATCAAATTAAAAAAGTTAATATAAAATTTGATATTCCTAAATTGAAACATGATGTAGAAGCAAAAACATCAAGTATACTGAAAAAGTCTTTTACCTAAAATTACAACTAATTGATACACGTTCTACATCAGACTTGAACGGATAGACATAGTGTTTAAGTTCCGCTGGAAAGAACCAAATATCTTTTTCTTTTGGTATTTGTGTAAAATATGTTTCGCTGAAATGTATACTTTCGCCGTATGTCCATTGTATTCTACCTGCACTAGGTATATTGCTTTTCTTTGAATGTTCCGATTCTACATTTTCAATTTCTATATCCTCAGGCACAGTTAGATATGCTACACAAGAAATAAGACCTGCATGGAAATGACTTGGGTTCCATTCACCTGCTTTCATATAATTTACCCATATAGGTTCAACTATTTTCAAGTCTTTTATTTTTGGTCTTCCAAATTTTTTTATTCTTTTTTCTTTTTTTGCTTCTAGCATATATGTTTGTGCCAAATCTAGTAATTGAGCATATACCAATTCTTTTTCGTTTTCTGAAAATTCTAACTTATATTCTTCTGTTAGGTTTCCTGCTAAATGATGTCTGAAGTCATTATCTTCATTTCTACTATCATTAGCCTTGTTTAATAATGCTTGATGTAACTCGTCGGACAAAACACCTTTCATTAGTATCGGACCAAATGGTGTAAAAAGTTTATTATCCATAGTTTCTATCCAAATAGTCATATAATTTTATTTTAGGTTTCCAACCAATACTTGTTAATAATTTAATATCTGCTTTATTGTCTAATCTTTCTTTATCGTCCCCAACTCTATGTTCTATATTTTTAAGTCCAACATGATTAACAATATCCACTAGAGAATTTGAATCTCCAGTGCCTACGTCCATTACACCTTGCATATTGCTTTCCAATACTTTTAAAACTGCATCACACACATCATCGACGTGGATAAAATCTCTTGTATGATTTGTGTTTACGTATTGAACATTACGAGTCAAAAGTTTTGGAATAAACATATGCTCTCTTGCATTAGGTCCATAAACTGTCGTAAACCTCAAACCTGCACTATTATTTGGAGCAAGTTTTTCCATTGTCATTTTAGAATATGCATAAGGATTTTTATCTGGCTCAGCGGCTGTACTAGAACTTGCGTAAATTACTCTTGCGTTTTTATATTTTTCGAATATGCGTAAACTTCCTAAAATGTTATTTTGAAAATATGCGTTTGGATTTTTTATGCTATCGCGTACTCCTGATCTTCCTGCTAGATGAATTACACAATCTATGTTCTCTGGTAAATCACAAGTTAGGAGATCCTTTCCGTCTAATAAATCTATAGTGGTTACTTGATGATCTTTTAGTTTTGGTAATAAGTTTGAACCAATAAAACCTTTATGACCTGTAAGCAATACATTCATTACAACACTTTCACACCGTATTTTTGTTCAAATGCTTTACCATCTGCAACATCATTCACAATAGGTTGTCCTTTTATGTTTAATGATGTGTTCAGTAGTATAGGACATCCAGTCTTATATTTCCACTCTTTAAGCAGTTCATAGAACCCCGGATTATCGCGTTTAGAGACGGTTTGTACGCGACTTGTGTTATCGTAGTGTATTATGGCAGGAAAGGCTTTACCATGCGTACAAGGCGCTGTAAATTGCATATAAGGGGTGTTTTTAACTGCTCTAGGAAGGGTGAAATACTCGTTTACATCCTCTTCTAGAATGGCTGGTGCAAACGGTCTAAACTTCTGTCTTTTCTTTATTCCATTTACCAAATCCTTTATTTCTGGGCCACGTGGATCTGCCAATAATGATCTATTACCAAGTGCCCTCGGTCCAAACTCTGCTCTTCCATTTGCCACTCCACACATTTTGTTTTCTGTAAGTTCTTTTATGATTGCGTCTATAGGATATTCGCCTTCTATCTTGTGTCCGAGGAATGGGTGATCCCATTGTAGATGTTGTTTCTCCGCGGCGGCTATACAGCCTAGAGAACTTCCTGCATCACCCGGATTTGGTATAATCCATATGTTGTCAAACAATCCCATGTTTGCCAATGAACTATTTGCCGCACAGTTCAAAGCAACACCGCCTGCATATACTAAATTTTTTTGTATTCCTGTCGTGTACTGAGATGCCTTGTGCCAGAGGCTGGCCAAACATTCTATTGTGACTTCTTGTACACTTGCCGCCAAGTCCATTACATCTGCCTCTGGATGCCAATCTTTGATACCTCTGTGAAGATTCTCTTTCAACTTAAATGGCGTTTGTTGTACAAAGTCCTCGTATATGTCGTCCTTGTATTTTGGCTCTCCATATGCACTCATGCCCATTAAAATATATTCCTCTTCTGCTGGTTTGAGTCCACAACGTTGGGTAAACGCAGAATACAATATTCCGAGACTGTGGGGATATTTTATTGTTTCTTTTCTTTCGATTTTATTTCCTATCGCTGTGGATATTGACACGGTATCCCATTCACCTATTGCATCTACTGTCAGTATCACTGCCTCATCAAAAGGTGATGTGAAATAGCCTGCCGCGGCGTGTGAGTCATGATGTAGGACACACTCATCTATTTTAATTCCAAACATGGCACAATGTCTTTGGGGCATCTCTGTATAAGAAAGGGCAGGTCCATATTGTCCTGCATATAGTTGTCTTGTTTTTTTAAGCAAAGGTTTCTCGTAATAAACAACTTTGTCAAACGGACCATAACTCATTGCTTCATTTACTATTGCCTGGTTTAGGTAATGATCATTTTTAACTTTCGAATAACGTTCTGCGTGTGCGGCCCATAGAATGTCTCCGCCTCCTTGTATATCAACAACTGCCATTGCGGCATCGTGATTCATGCAATTGATACCTAATATTCTCATAATGTTTCTATGTACTTTTTTAATTCTTTATCCTGCACATCATCAGGTATTTCGTTTTTATAAAATATTTTGTAACTGTCGCTTCCGTATTTGCCTATTCCGTGTAAGTCAGATGCTTCTTTACGATCCCATGTTAAGAATTGTTCACTCATCTTTCTTAATCTTTTTGTTCTTACGTTCCACATACCCAAAGGCTTCAGCATATTTTCCTGGGTCTTAATTCTTCCCTTAAGAAATGCTTTGGGGTTAGGATACTTTTTGAATAATTTTGGAAGTACTTCTTTGACTTGTTTCCTGTATGTCAAATTTAAACATATGACCCCAACCATGTGTTGCCACACATTTTTAACCTGCTGTTGTACCATTAAATGTTCCTTCATAGTATCACCGTTAATATTGCTAACACGACTCCCACCAATAATAAAAAATATGCAGGTGCTTTCAGTAAAGGTACGTTATCTAACCAATGTAAGAATTTTGCAAACATCAATCCTCATCTCCTATTGGATCCATGTCATCATCCAGACCTTTTAATTTGTCTTCATATTTTAATATAATGTTGCTCAATCTTTGTGCTGGCCAATTTGCCTGTACCATTTCGTTTCTCAATTCTTTTATGTCTTTAAGAATTTCTTCAATCATTTTAATACCTCTTTCGCTTCTTTATACACAAACTTCATACTACAATAACCGCATACTACAAAACCTTCTTTACCTATTTTGTAATATACCAACGGATGATCTCCCAGTTCTCCTGAACAAGTTATCTCTTTTTTATCGACAATAACTTCTTGCATATTACTTGTAGATAAACGGATCTTTTTTCTTAAGTTCTTTAATTCGTTTTCTATATGCAATTTCAGATTTTATTTTTGCAATTAGATTTTTTAACCAATTAAACATATGTTTCTCCTTTCATTATATTATACACTAATTTAAACGATTACAATACCTTTCTTTTTGGTATTTTACTATCAGCACTTGATACACAAGAGTCTGTCATACAAGGCATTGGTTGATTAAACAATTTGAATCCGGTTTCAATATTACCTAAAGGTACATCTCGGCAACTGTAACTTCTTTTTATACTACCGTCGGGTTCACGTATTATGATTCCTTGGTAACCAGAATTGCATAACCATCCTTTGAATTTGTTAAAGTTAAAAGCATTGAATCTTTCTGCTTGGTCCATGTACCATTTTTTACCATGAGAATCTTTAAACTCTACTTGAAAATGTGCTGGTACTGAAACATCATTACGTTCTTCTGTGTCGTGTGGCATGGCAAATCTTGGCTTAGGTCTTTCAACATATTTACGTTTGGACTCTGTGTATGCCCTTTGTGGCATTCCATTATACAATTTGTCTAACATTTCTTTAGAATACCCATCTACCACTTTACTTGCAGTAGGATCAGATTGTGGTTTAAGTGTAACATTGATTCCTTGTTGGTGAAAAAACAACGCATTGTCATAATATTCATTAAATTTTTCTGGAACCATTACCATGTTGATAGTGACCTGTACATCATGCTCTTGACAAAGAACAAGTTTATCTGCAAGGTCCTGCATTTTTTTTGATGTGTTGACGTGTTCTGTGTGTAAACTTGCTGTGATAGATGCTCTGTGAAAAGGTTTTGCATAATCAACATACGTCTCAAACCACTTAATAGGTCTCGAACAATTACTTGTCATGTGTATAGATGTGTAATTTGTGTTAGGCACATCATCTGCGAGATATTTTAAAATATCAAGATATCCAGGATGAAACGTAGGTTCGCCTCCTGATAAACTAAAATGAAAACTGTTAAATCCATTTTCTCTTGCTTGTTTTTTAATTTCGTCTATTGTTGCCAAACATAGTTCCGTTGGTCTGTGATCTTTTTTATCTGATCTTGCATACGGCCAACAATAACTGCATCTGTAATTACAAAATCTACCTAGCAACCAACTTACTGTGAATAAATCTCTATACAGTAATGTACGTTGTCCAACAGATACAAGATCACTGTAAGGAATTTTTGTGAAATCGTAATTACTCCATTTTAAATCCATTACAATACTAATCCTTTATAACTTTCATTCAAATATTTTGTTTGTCTTAAGTCCATTGGGTCTGTACATCTAAACTTCTCACATATTACAGGTTTTGTAGGTAATTGTACAGAGTCATCCATGGTATAAATGTTTGCTAATGGACCTCCTTGGAAACAATTTCCAATAAAAATATCTCCGTTTGGTGCAACTTTTAAAAGAGTAACACCAGCATAGCAAGTCCATCCTTTAAAATTAGTTTTGTATTCGTAGTTTAGACTATTGTAGTGATAAGATTCCTCTTTAATCTTACCTGTGTCTTCTTCTACAAATCCTAATAACCATTTCCTTTCGGCGGCAACACCCTCGTACATTTTTTGTAATACATCTCTATCGTCTTCGCTATACCAACGTTCTTCTCTCTTGTATATTTCTGTTATGTCACTTGCATTAGACCAATCTGGTGCAACTTTTGTTTCTTGGTCAACATCCTTGACACTTGGTTTAGTTTTCCACTTGTAGTTTCCCTTATCTGTCTTGACTTTACTTTCAGCAACAAACATAGATTTTTGAGGACGTATTACTCTGTGTTCAATTTTTTGTATTCCAAAATCTTTGAAATGTGCTGTCATGTCTGCAATCTCTTTGTTAAATCCTGGCAGTACCATAAAACGTGCAATAAATTGTTTAGGTTGTATCTGTCCTATATCCCAGCCTTCTTTATCTTTAGGTATGTTGTTGTTCCACTCTCTTCTAAAAGTTTCTAACTGTAATGCTTTTTGTGTGAAGTCATTTAATTTAGGTGTTATATGTTCAAAGTGTAAACTGTATGTAATGTTATCTACTAATTCATACATTTTATACATATACTCTATTGTCCTACTACCATTCGTACAAACAGATATTTGATACTTTTTATCCTGTAGATATTCTAATAATTTCATAAAGTCTGGATTTAGAGTAGGTTCTCCTCCTGTTAAACTCCAATGAATGTTTGTGCCGTATCTTGTAACAATCTTATCCACAAAAATTTTCATCTTTTCAAAAGGAACGTGTTTGGAATAATTGTCATGAATAAAATCTGCACAATAAGAACAAGCAAAGTTACATCTCTTACCGATGTACCAATCTATCATCATAGTCTTAAGTTTGTTATGCTTATATTTTGTTGCTACTAATTTAGACATTTTCTTTTCTGTACTCCGGTACGTTTACTTCCCCCTCGCTCCATAATCTATCAAATTTTTTCGTTTTATCCCAATACTTGTTTTGGTTACAATTATTGGCACATACTACTGGATCACAAGTATTCCATTTTGTCATTAACATATCCCACCACGGATCTTCCATCACTTCACGTAAAGATCTATAATTTAAATCGTTTTGAAAACCTGCAAAGAAAGGCATAGAGTCAGAACTATGACCAACTTTTGTTCTGATTAGATACTCATCAATTACTTGCCACGAATGAAAATAACAACAAGGCAATACTTTGAATTCGTGTGTGATATACATCATATTCTTTTTCATTACCTTGCAGGCAATTTCTTTTGCCATTACAGTAGTTGCATTGTATCTTATTCTTTCTTTTGGTGTCACTGACGGAGCGTCTGGTACTAGTTCTCCCATTCCTTCATTCCTTGCATAAGAACTATCTTTAGGATCATAATGTCTTACAGAAGGTTCTGATATAAAAGTCATGAACCCCATATCTTTGGCCAGCATCTCTGCTTCTTTTACTTGATGTTCGTTGTGTTTAAATATTATGTACTTCCATTCTGCTATACCGCCAGCATTGATATAAGTTTGTGCGTTTTCCATTATTTTATTGAAGTCTGTTCTAATCCTGTACAAATGATTTGTGTCTGCTAATCCATCAACACTGAAAGTAACCTGCATTTTCCTTCTATCCTTGTCAGGCCCTGACATTTTGCTTATTTGCCCTAATTCTTTCCATACTGCTTTCGATCTTAAAGAACCATTTGTGTCAATTGTAACACTTTTGAATCCTGTTTCAGCACATAATCTAAATATTTCAACTGCTTCCGGATTCATCATTGGGTCTCCACCAACTCCGGCCATATACAAAACAACGTCTCTAGGATTTGGCACTTGGCTGACAAAAGTTTTCATCTGTTGTAATGTAAGATGTCCTTTTTTGAATCCTGGTCTTTCTTGATCTGTACCTAGCATTTGTCTAATACACAACGGACATCTTGCGTTGCAATGACTTGATAGTTCTATTTCAAACTTTTTAACTTTTTCTAAATCTTGCCAACGGTTAGACATCAAACACCTCCTTAAGATGAGGGAAAACTTCTAGAACATTTTGTTTTCGTTTGACATCTAATACTTTTGTATATTCCAATAATTCTTCCTTAGATCCTTCTGTTGGTTTTTCTGTACTTCTTAATGTTTGTTGAAGTATTTTAACCATGTCTTCTGAATCCACAGGACAATAATGTGCATCTTGTAATGATCCAACTAATGGTTCTAATTCTTCAATTGCTTTTTCTCGTAAATGCATTGGCACGTGTTCAATTCTCATTAGATTAGGATTTGTAACTGGATCCATTCTCCATCTCAAATTAGGCAATTCATTCTCTTTAGTGTATTCGTTAAACCATTTGATTAACCTGTGCATTGTGCATGAATTATATGCCATTACAGAACTTGTCACCCATTGTCTCCAGTGCGGTCCTAAACCTTTTGTAAGCAATAGATTTTGTTCAATGTTTTCCCATCTACTATTATGTCTGATATATTCATTTTCCTCTTTATAAGCATCTATAGAAATGCCGATCCAACCACTCTTAAATTGATTCCATAATTCAATATGTCTTGGTTTCAAACTATGAATATTAGTGTGAACGTGAATGTGTATATGTTTGTTATGGCCCGATGCTACTACTTTTTCTAATACTTTCCACAATTCTTTATCTACCGTTGGCTCACCGCCATGTATTTCTATATACTTTATATCCGGCAGTGCTTCAAATAATTGATTTTTAAAATAAGGATTATCCCCTAGGTATCCAAATTTATCTTTTGCTTTTTGTGCCACTTCTGTGAAAACCTTATAATCTTTAGGCAAGTCATCTTTGTATTGAGAAAATTCCTGTAAAATTTTGCTACTTGTCTGAGGAATACACATTCTACAAGCCTGATTACATATGCTACTGAATCTTAACTCCCACCATGTAGGTAAAGTTTTCATATATCCATCATTTTTGTCTGCTTCCTCGACTAGGTGTTTGTTGTCCTCATAATTCATGTCAATAAAAGATCTTCTTTTGCTACGAGCACCCATGGCGTCTTCTTGGTAACAAGTTTCACAGAATTTTATATATTCGCCATTTATTTTTTTCTTTCTAAAATCACGCATGAAATCACTGTTCCATATATCTTTAATATTATGTTTTGTAAGGTTTAGAAATTGTCCGTCTTTTTCCATAAGGGTCTCAACGGTTGTGCCTTTTTTGATCGGCGTCATACCCATAACTTGACTACAAGGTTTAACTTGCCCATTAGGTCTTGTGTTGAGCGTCATAAACGGCAACATACAAAACTTTGGATTTTTCTTGTAGTCTTTCATTATTTGCTTTCCTTTATTACATCAGCCATTCTATGATTTTCTTGGGCATGGCCTCGCTCATCTTCTCTAACAGCAATCACAACATCTCTTAATTTTGCGTCATTATGTAATCCATAATAGTCTTTTGCAATCTGAGGTGCGTCTATGTTTTTAATTTTGTTCAAATCTATTGCTTTCAAATATGATGTATAACTTATTACTGCTTGTTCCTCAAAATATCCTACCATTCTGTGTGCAACTCTTGGAAAGAAAACGTATAGAAACATATAAAAATGCCAGAATAAAAATTGTGCAGTTATAATCATCCAACGTTCGAACCAGTTAGGTTTTGCTATTTCTATGAATATCATTAGATGCATACGTTCATTTTCTGCTTCTGCCAGTAAAGTTTTAATCCACCCTCTGTCATCAGGCTTCATTTTTCTTAGACTACGTAAGTGATTCCACATTCCTGCAACCATTCCTGGTACACCTGCGACAGTTTCTAATACCACTGCTCTATGTCCGTAACGTTTAGCAAAGAAAGTATCTGCCAACCATCTAAGCCTCATCGTGAACCACAATGCACATTTGTCTCCAAAATCTTTAGGTCTTCTGTGCTTCATTAATATAATCCTTTCGGTAAATCATACCATTTTTTCATACTCTCATACAATTCAGGACAAGTTTTTTTCCAATCAGTTTTTCTAATGTCGTCAAGTTTATCTAGATAATGAAGAGAATTACTTCTCCATTTGATTAGTTCTTGTTCTTCGTATTTTGTTGAATACATAAATGTTTCAAATCTGTCCAATATCTTATTTGCATGATTTATTTTTTGTTCCCAAGTTGCATTGTTACTTGACCCGTAATCTTTTTGCCAATCAATACTATTCCATTTCTCTTTATACTCTCTAAATCTTTTAATAATCTTTTGTTTAAATTCATCTTCTAGAATATTAATATTCAGATATGCAGGTCTGTGTACAGGGTGTGGTGTCATAATAGGTGTTTCTTCCCATGGTCCCACTCTACTATAATTGTTTGTCAACAAGTACTCAATGAATTCTGGCAATTGCCATATGTTTAATATTTGTATAGTGCTTGTGATATGCAAATCAAATCTGCCTTCTGCCTGAGTAAACTTTTTAAAGTTTTCTTCAATTTTCCACCACTTGCTTGGATATCTGATTAAATTATTCACTTCTCCAATTCCGTCTATACTCACTCCCATGATTACAAGTTTAAAATGTTTCCAAATTTTCCATGCCCTTTGAGGTATGTTAGTAATATTACTGTTATATTCAAGAACCAGTTTATCTGCTACACCAACATCTATACACTTTTGTAAGAAATCATAGTGTGCATTAATCATTAAAGGTTCTCCGCCAACAATGTATATTCTTCTAAATTGGTTGATATGAGCATATATTTGTTTCCATAAATTCGGATCATCGCTCCATTCAAATATATTTTTTGCAGGTTCCAATTTATTTTTTTTATTTTTAACAAGATCTATTTTTTCCCCACTATCCCAAAAGTTGTTGTACCCCCAAATTTTATTATAGTCATCATACCACTGATTACTGTCAGTAGGCGAACACATAACACATTTTAGATTACATAAGTTTCCAAAACGTATATCAAAGAAAGTTACAGGAAAATCTTTATTGCTTATTGACCCATCTTTGTTTGTTAGTTCTTTTGCTTTTTGATAACTTGGATAAGACTCTGGTTCAGTAATGTCTGCTAATATGTTTCTCTCATAGATGTTTCTGGATTTCATTCCGCTTTTGAATTCACGTTCACATCTAATGCATGGCTCAGGCCATTTTCCTTGTAACATTTCTGCACGTACTTTTCTCATCATTTTGCTGTTTACAACATCCTCCCATTGTGCTGATCCGATGTGTGCGTTGTTACCTTGTTTGTCTTGTACAGTTCCTCTACTTTCGCTGGCCGCACTGTGACAACAAACTCTGTACGCACCATTTCCTTTGATGCTTACATGAGTCCAAGGCAACGGACAAAAACTATCGGGTGCTCCTACGTTTTTGTTAATGTTTGTTCTAAATTTGTTTTCTATTTTTGCCATATCTCTGCTATTTCCGGAATTGCTTTTCTCCAATTTGTTTTTC
>Ga0163110_10001259_pt1 | contig 12842 bp, 10 predicted proteins | sample CRUFie1St17metaG_FD_108703 | JGI IMG/M metagenome (GOLD analysis project Ga0163110, IMG submission 108703) | Marine microbial communities from the Costa Rica Dome - CRUD Field 142mm St17 metaG | ecosystem: Environmental > Aquatic > Marine > Oceanic > Photic zone | place: Costa Rica: the Eastern...
ATTTACACTCGGATTTAAGTCCATGAGAAAAAGCTGATTTTGGTGTGTGGTAACCCAAAGTTCTGCTTTTTCTCTATTTTTTTTTGCCTTTTTCACATATACATAAATCGTCGGGTAGAGTACCTAGAGATTATCTTCTATAAAAGGCTATCAGTAGAACTTATTCTACTGATAGCCTTTTTAGAAAGTCATTCTTTCGACGAGCCGATACGTCTAGTACGGTTCCATCATTCATTTCTACATATCCTCCTCGTCCACGGGTATAACTCTTCAGGTAGTTAAGGTTAATCAAATGGGATTGATGGATACGGAAGAAATTATATTCGGACAACATCTCTTCGTAATCTTTGATCGTTCGAGATACGAGCAGCTTTTTACCTGTGGTAAAGTAAAAGGTTGTGTAATTACGGTCTGATTCACATCGGAGAATTTCCTCGGGATTTGTAACGATAAATCCTTGGGTGGAAGGCAGAATAATGCGATTCAGTTTCTTGGGAGTCCGTATATGTTGGAGAAGTGTTTCTAAGTTAACAGAAGAGGTCTGCTTATCTTGAGAGATTTTTTCGGCTGCACGTTGTACAGCGGTTTGTAGCTCCTCTATATCAATAGGTTTTAGAAGATAATCAATCGCCGAAAACTTAAATGCACGGATTGCGTATTGGTCATAGGCAGTTGTAAAGATGACCTCAAAGTTGCCTGGCTGCCTCCGCTCAAGCAATTGGAACCCATCTGCTCCTGGTAGTTCTATATCCAGAAACACAAGATTAGGTTTTTGCTTATCAATTGCTTTAACGCCTTCATTCACACTGCCTGCGAGTGCTACTACTTTAATGTCTTCACAATACATTTCGACCAATTCTTTCAATAGGTCTCTACTATTTTTCTCATCTTCTACAATGAGTGCTCTAAGTGTTGCCATTCACAAAATCTTTCTTTCTTCTATATAACAAACATCGTTCATAATCGCAAACGAAGACTCTCTTCCCTTGCTGTATGATATATAAAGGCTATTGTTGTTTCATAAACTGGATGAGAACATGTTGAATATCTCTTCTTGAATCTGTCAGATCGTCCTCCTTGGGTTTATCAATGCTAACAACTGCAGGGTTCTTCTCATTGAGGAAATCTAAGTTGCTTTCACGGCCTGACATGAGAAAGCTTCCAATCGCAATATTATAGACCTCATCCTCATTAAGGGGACTTCCATCTATATAGAAGCCCTCTGCTTTCTGCTCGATCTTATACACCTGTAAGTATCCCCCAATTCCTTTATTTTCTCCAAGGCCAACTTCTAGGGTTTGCTTGAGAAGCGACCCTTTCATGTTTACATTGTAGGTAGGCCCTCCAAAAGGAAGAACCCTCAGAACATCTAATTGGGTGATGTTTCCAGAGAGCTGATCATCTATTCGAATGGAGCCACTATTAAGGATTGCTGCATCAGCCCCCTTTTTCGCATTATACATTGCTTGTGTAATCATCTTCCCTAAGTTCGTTGGTCCTTTACGGATACTAGATTCACGGCCGTCAAGTGGTTCTTTGGTTGTATAAATAACTTCTGTGAGGGAGATTCCTTTTGCGGTAAAAATATCTTCTACCTTTTGATTCCATTGGTCTACAGAGGCTTTGACCTGTGGCTCGAATGCAACCCCCTCATCAACTTTCACTAATTCAGAGGAAACTGATACCTTTTGGGTTTTATGATTGAAGGATATCTTATGCACATATGCGCTTTTGGCATTTGCATCCGCCTTTGTAATGGTGGTCTTCCCCACCTTGGAAATCATATGGTGATGATCATGCCCTCCCATAATAAGGGGTAATTGGGGGATAGCACGTGCTAAGTCTTCATCTTCTCCCATAAATTGATGGGTTAGCCCGATGACAAAATCCGTTTGTGCGGATAAGGTGGCGTATGTCTTTTTCGCATGTTCAATTACATCTTCATAATGAACAAAGCTTGTCTTATTAAACGGAAGGCATACGGATAACAGCCCAATTTTTACCTCCTGACCGTTTGCACCTTTTAGCGAGATTATTTCATACTCATTGAGAGGGGTTGATTTCCCTCCTCTTTCTTGTTCGAAGGGGATCAACTTTCCATCTACCTTATGTTTTACATTACCTGCTATCCATGTGAATTCAGATTCATTGATTCTGTTAAGAAGTTGGTACTCCTTGATATCGAATTCATGGTTGCCGAAACAAACATAATCAATCCCCACTTTATTCATGATATCAACCATCTGCTTTCCTGCCAAGCGTTCTCCATCCACCTTTATGGTTCCTATGAGAGAGGGGCTTAGGAAATCTCCAGCAAGGAAAGAGTAGGTATTCGGATTTTGGGCTAATAGTTCTTTTTTAATTTGGGCAACGCGAGCCATACCCCCTACTTTTCCATTCTCAAGGGGAGCAATCTCATATACATCATTGATTTGTAGGAAGACAATATCAGTGATATGCGAATCGCTTTGGGAAGCTTGGTGGGTACGTTTACACGAAACTCCTAAAACTATGAGTATGCTCAGGAAGATGCTTACCCATATGGAATGAAAAGTCACTTTCATAATTAGCAAATCATTATATGAGGAGAAGTGATATAGGACAATGCTGCTTACGTAAAATCAATTTTTATACCCTCTTGTAGGCGCTTAAAACTCTTGACCTTGGCGGGCTTATTCTCTTGCTCATAGCTGTATATGAACAGCCGAATCAGTTCTAGAATCATATAGATTTTGGAAGTAGGCCTGAAATAAGAAGACCGAATCTCCACCTTATGTTGTCGAAGGAAGCCTTCAATATCTTGTTTGGTAATGAAGTTGCCTTGTCCAAAAATGTCAATATAGAATTCTTCGTGTCTATCTTTGTAATATAGAAGAAAATAATTGGGAAGGATAACGCCTCGGAGGTGAATCTCTAGTTTCTCGCAGATAAGTAGATATAGCATTCCAAAGGTGATAGGGCCTCCTTTTTTTGTTTCGAGGAAACGATTGAGGTAGTAATTATCAGGATGAAATACCTCTTCTATATTGGACTTAAATTTTTCCTTACGAAAGAGTAGCTGGCTAATTGTAGAGAGTTTCTGCCGAGTCGTCATATAAGATTGTGAACGAATATCGATAAACGCTCTATGGGCAAGGCGTTTAATGATCCCTTCGTACTTACTCAATTGGATTTCAGGGAATTGGTATTGGCTCACAAGAAACCAACCCTCAAGTAAACTACTTCCGCCCGCTTTCCGCCATGCCAACAGATTTTGGGTAATATCCTGTGTTTGAATAAAATGTATAATCTCTTCTATACGAGACTGAATGATAGGATAACCCGTATGCTCCCATGCTTCTTCAAGGCGAGGGATTACCTCTTGCCCCATTGCGATTAGCCTTCCTTCAACATGTTCAAACACAGTAGGATCGTCATCCTCAAGTAGAGAAATCAATGCGTTAAATTCCGAATCTTTCATAAAATACTGCCGTACTTATCCAAGGGATGTAAATGAAAAGGGGGATACTTATGTTTGAATCACCCCAGGATTAAAAGGCGGGATATGAGGGTTATGGTTTGCTACCTCAATTCCCAAAGAAATAATGCTTCGGGTATCTGTAGGGTTAATGATACCATCTACCCATAGTCGGGCAGCTGCATAATAAGGCTTCATTTGCTCATTATAGGCATTTGTAATCTTATCAAGCATCGCCTTTTCGTCTTTAGGGTCAATCGTTTTCCCTTTTTTCTTGAGAGCAGACACCTTGATTTGCATCATTGTTTTTGCGGCTTGTTTCCCGCCCATAACCGCTATCTGGGCGGATGGCCAAGCGAATATGAGTCGAGGGTCATAGGCCTTACCACACATGGCATAATTCCCTGCACCAAACGAATTCCCCAAAATAAAGGTAAACTTAGGTACAGTAGAGTTAGAGACCGCATTGACCATCTTAGCACCATCTTTAATGATGCCTCCATGTTCAGAACGAGACCCTACCATAAAGCCAGTAACGTCTTGAAGGAATACCAAGGGGATTTTTTTCTGGTTACAATTCAAAATAAAGCGCGTTGCCTTATCTGCCGAATCAGAATAAATCACGCCCCCAAACTGCATCTCTTTCTTCGCTGACTTTACCACAATTCGTTGATTTGCTACGATGCCTACCGACCAACCATCAATTCGGGCATAGCCTGTAATGATAGATTGACCATAGCCTTCTTTGTACTCATCAAATGAACCTGAGTCGATGATACACTCCAAAATATTCCGCATATTGTATGGAGTTGTACGAAGAGCAGGTAGAATGCCAAGGAGATCTTTCTCACTTCGTTTGGGCTTCTTGGCTTTGATACGATCGAAATTCGCTCTAGGGAAGGGGCCAAATTTGGCAACAAGCGAACGAATCTTCTCCAGACACGACTTATCATCAGGCATCTTATAGTCTGTAACACCTGAAATCTCTGAGTGAGTCGTTGCACCGCCCAAGGTTTCAATATCTACCTCTTCACCAATCGCGGAACGAACCAAATAAGGGCCTGCTAGAAAAACAGAACCTGTACCTTCTACAATCAATGCCTCATCGCTCATAATAGGCAGGTAGGCACCTCCCGCTACACAGGGCCCCATAATGGCTGCGATTTGGGGAATCCCTTTACTGCTGATAATCGCATTGTTGCGAAATATACGTCCGAAATGCTCTTTATCTGGGAAGATATCAGCCTGCATAGGCAGGAATACCCCTGCACTATCCACCAAGTAAATAAGAGGGAGGTGATTTTCAAGGGCAATTTCTTGGGCTCGAAGGTTCTTTTTCCCTGTCATCGGGAACCATGCGCCCGCTTTTACAGTCGCATCATTTGCGAGTATCATGCATAACCTACCTGATACCCGCCCAATACCTGTTACCACCCCAGCAGAAGGACACCCTCTTTGCTCCTGATACATACCATGTGCCGCCAATGCGCCCAATTCGAGAAAGTCGGTGCCGTCATCTAACAAAAGTTTGATGCGTTCTCTGGCAGTGAGCTTCCCTTTCTTCTTATGTTTTGTGATGGCCTTTTCGCCTCCGCCCAACTTAACCTTCTCCAATTCATATCTGAGTTTGCGCAACAGCTCACGGTTGTGATCTTCATTCTTATTGAAGGTGAACTCTTCCGATGTATATGTGGGTTTTCGCACAGTTATCCTTCTTAATTTTTCAATGGGTAATGAAATTATCTACAAAAACAATGATATACAAATTTGTGGAGAGGCTTTACAAAGAATCTTCTAGCCTCTAGAACCTTATTTTATTGAGGATTAAGGGTTTGTGACCAAACCTCTTTCCCGTTTGTATCATAGAGAAAGAGGGTTAAGGCGCGTTTCCCTTTTTCGCCTGTCATTTCCATGATGCCGAAGTTCCTTTTGCCATATTGGCTTCCTTGTACCCTGAGGGCATTGGGTTCTGATTCTGATTCATAGGCTCTGGAAGTTAAAGGCGATACTGTAAAATCGTATACCTTAATCCCTTTATTTTCATATAGGGACAACTCAGAATGGTGTCGATCTCCTGTCAGGAAAATCACATTCTTAATCTCATTCTCAGTGATTGCATCCAAAAGGACTTGGCGTTCATCTGGGGCAATATTGATATGGTTCTCATACTTAACGAAGGAGTTAATGACCTGCCCTCCTATACAAACGAATTTAAAGGTCGCACGTGAATTTATCAGTGAACCAATCAACCAGTCTAATTGCTTATCGCCAATGATTTTGCGATCTGTGCCCTTTTTGTGTGGAGGCGTTCGGTGGTATCGATTGTCCAATAGGAAGAAATCGAGGTCGCCCCATTGGAACATACTTTCTGTACCTGACTCACCGTCTAATCCGTAGGTAGGATTGCCCCAGAAGAGCTTGAACGCCTCTAATGTGAGGTGCTTATCTCGGTAGGTTCGGTCGCTATTGTTGGGGCCAAAGTCATGGTCGTCCCAGATGGCATAGTGGTGAGTTGAGGCTAGGAGAGCCTGCATTTCGGGCAACTTTCGGGTGTGGGTATAGCGATGTAAGATACCTGTTCGGCTATACCAATCTGCTTCTCGAAGGTACATATTGTCGCCTAGCCAAAGCATAAAATCGGGCTTCTGTTCATGTATAGAAGCGAAGATTTCATATTGGCCTCCATAGGGTTTCCCAGGTCGGTCGTATCGTTCTTCACTGATGAAAGCACAACTTCCTAGGGCAATTTTCATATCAGGCGGATCACTTCGCCATTGCCATAGGGGTAAACTTTGGAAGGTCATGGGGTAAGATCGCTCAACCTTCTTATCATTGATGAAAACCGAATATGCATATGTATTCCCTGGTTCGACCTGATTGGCTATAAGGCGCGCAGTGAAAGCCTCCTCAGCTTGGGTTTGATACGCTTGGGTTGTGTACATCTCCTTGGGCTTATCAACAGGATGATAGGCAATATGAACCTTTGCCTCCTCTGTGGTTTGCACCCAAATCATGACCTCCTTCATTTCAGCATATCCCAACATGGGGCCTGATTGTAAAAGGTCTTGGCCTTGACATATGAAAACCGAATAACATAAGAATAGGAAAAAGAAACTATATCTACGCATGTGGGTATGGAATCGTTGGTAGGGGTAAAGCTAAGGATTCTTTGGTAGGGAAGGCGTGAAATGGGGAAGTTTTTTTCGACCTTAATGGAGAATCCAACAAAAGCCATCTCTATTTGTTTCTCCCATGGGGAATGCCGAATTTTCGTGCTGAATCGACTCTAATTAACAAATTTCATGTCTCAACTCGTTCAAAACCTGCAAGCTATTCAAGACCGAATTGCAGAAGCCGCAAAGAAAGCCAATCGTTCGCCTGAAGAAATCACCCTTATTGCCGTATCGAAAACCAAACCCATGAATATGATTCAGGTGGTATTTGAGGCAGGGCAATTGGATTTTGGGGAGAACAAAGTACAGGAATTGCGGGAGAAGCACCCTCAATTGCCTCAAGCACAATGGCACCTTATTGGGCATTTGCAGCGCAACAAAGTGAAGTATATTGCACCCTTTGTGCACTTGATTCATTCGGTAGATAGCGAACGATTGTTAGAGGAAATCAACAAACAAGCGGCTAAAAACAATCGGACGATTGATTGCCTATTGCAATTGAATATTTCGGATGAGTTCAATAAGTCGGGTTTGGATGAGGTTGCGGCAGAGAATTTATTGGGCAATATCAATCAATACCCCAATGTGGCCATCAAGGGGCTTATGGGAATGGCTGAGTTTACGGACGATATGCAAATTGTTCGTTCCCAATTCAAACGACTCGCAAAAGCCTTTCAAGCCTTTAAGGCAATCGAACACCCGAGAATTCAGATGAAAGAACTCTCTATGGGAATGTCGGGCGACTTCGAATTGGCGATTGAAGAGGGGGCAACGATGGTTCGGATTGGGAGTTCGATTTTTGGCTACCGCAATTACCTCTAAACAAGTGTGGAGCTAGATGCCGAATCGCTGATTGACCCATTTGCGCATGATTCCTCCAAAATTGTGAGAAAAAGCCCGATAGGGGCTCAACTTTGGATTGGGGGTTTTGCCCAGCCCAAGGGTGCGAATTTGGTATTCGAACCAGAATAGTTCCAAGCCTGTTTGGGCATCCAATGCAGCTACTCCAAACTTCGGAGGGGTAATATGAACCTCCGTTCGTTTGCCCGAAAACAGTTCATTTACCAGATTTGGATAAACAGCAAAGGGGCGAGCGAGCCCAATGATGTCCAACTTCCCTTCAGCAATTGCTTGTTCCATAACAGACTTTGAGCGGAAACCGCCTGTAAGCATGAGGGGGATATCTGTGAGGTTACGAATCTTCTCAATATATTCCAAGAAATAGGCTTCTCGTTCGCGGGTGCTTTGCTTTTGTCCATCCCCCATCATAGAAGCTTTCTCATAGGTTCCACCTGATATCTCAATGAGGTCAATGGCTTCATTCGAAATCATTTGAACAACTTCCATTGACTCCTCTTCGGTGAAGCCTCCTCTTTGGAAATCCGCCGAATTAATCTTAATCCCCACAGGAAAATCTGGCCCAACCTTTTTGCGAATTGTACGATAGACTTCCAGTAAAAAGCGAGCACGGTTTTCTAGGGAGCCGCCCCAACGGTCTTTCCGAATATTGGTTCGAGGGGAAAGAAATTGGCTGACGAGGTAGCCATGTGCACCGTGAATTTGTACGCCTGTGAAACCTGCTTCTTTGAGAATGAGGGCAGTATTTCCATATCGCTCAATGATTTCTAGGATTTCTTGTTCCTCCAATGCGCGTGGTGTCTTAAACATGAATTCCATGCGGGGAACCTTCACAGGAATAGGAGAAGGCGCAACAACCTCTTGGTTGAGCAATCCGACAGCTTGCCGACCAGGATGATTGATTTGAGGCCAAAGGTGGGTGTTCGTTGCTTTGGCAGTCGCCGCCCAACGTTGGAGGAGTTCGAAATGGCGTTTGTCCTCAACTACGACATTCTTGGGTTCGCCCAATGCCCGCTCGTCAATCATGACATTGCCCGTAATAATGAGGCCAGCCCCTCCTTGTGCCCACGTCCGATAGGCATTCATATACAATTCATTGGGGGCATGATTGGCATCAGCCATATTTTCACTCATAGCCGATTTGGCCATACGATTTGCAAGAACGCTACCGTTGGGGAGGGTAAAAGACGATTGGAGGATAGACATAGGGATGATAGGGTGAGAATTAGTAGAGGATTAATTGGGTGCAGGTGAAAAAGGCGACTTGTTTGCCTGTAAGATCGCTTTTGACCGATATGTTCCATACCTGTGTGGTTCGGCCAATGTGAACAGGAATACTTTCGGCTATAAGACTGCCCTCTCGTGCTGCCCGCATAAAATTGGACTTTAGTTCGATGGTGGTAAAGGACTTGGCTCCTTCGGGCAAATTAGCAATTGTAGCGTAACCCGCAATCGTATCGGCCAAAGAAACAATACTCCCTGCATGCAGAAATCCATTAGGGGCAAATAGCTTTGGATCGATCGGCATTCGGCCTATAAGCGTCAAGCCTTCTACCTTTTCTATGACAATGCCGAGGTAGTTGGGAAAACAATGGCTCCCTAATTGATTGAAATATGTAGCGTCTTTAGGCATAATCGTTTTTCTTCTAAGATTTCAGGGCATCAATAACCGAACGAGCCGAACAAGCCGTTGTGTCAGGATGTGGGTCTGTTTCCACAACTTTCATGTAGGTAACCCGATAAGATTGTTGATTGTTTCTATATGCTTGAGTTGTGATCCAATACACAATAATATGCTCCTGAAACATTTGGCTAAAGTGACTTTGAATGAGAGTAGGCGAGTCGGTCGTGAGTAGGAGCTGACGAAGGAGAGGCTGCTCTTCTAATGCTCCATTTTCGTAATTGAGAGGGGGATTCGGGAAAGAATTGAGCAGGCGTTCGAATAGAGCCTGAATGCGTATATCGTCAATCCCTTTCTCAGGATGTTCAATCGTAAAGGTTCCCCCATAGACATGGTCTTGCGCCATCGTAGCAAATGCAATTGCTTGTAATTGCCTATCATCCAATGTATCTGCCGAGATATACTCCCCCTCTTGATTTGCAACTTTGAGAAGAATGCTATTGTCTGAAGCATTCTCTTCTATATGAATGGCCGAAACAAAAGGGAATACCTGCGATACATCATAGGCGATATGCTCCAACATAGACAGATTGGGGCGAGAAAGTCGATAGAGAGTTGCGGCTAGGTTGTTTCCTAGGGCATCTATATGAGGGAGACTTTGTAAGGTGGAGGGCTTACTGAGCGTATCCGCAGACCATTGAATATGCTGCCAGCGCGAAAGAGCTTGTTTGACAGCAAGCGCATGTATGAACCTGAGGTCGATAACCTTGCTGAGAATACTGGAACGATCATCTGTAACTGTATGCTCTTCCTTAAACTGATCGTCATAGCTCCTTACGAATCCATCATACGACTGATCTGCTATATCGATGAGGAGCGGTAAGGCTTTCGCAGGCTGATTCACCCAATTAATCGGATAGCGTCGGCTCCAATCATCGGTAGACTTTGGGATAAATAGGAGGGATTCGTATATGATCGTGGGTAGCGGACTCCAAAATATAATAGAAATTTCGTAACGAAGTCGATGGTACCGTAGGAGTTCGACCGAACCTCTTGGCCCTTTTATATAGGGATCAAGCAACAACTCCACGGCAAACTCCATGCTCACATTGGTCTTCAAATTACGATGAGGCGAAGCCACACTTTTAGGCGTAGGATGTACCGAATGGAATGCTTTGAGGGCATTGACTTGCGTCAATTGAGACAAAAGCGTAAGAGCCTCAAATAAGTCTTTGCTCCCTGCTTTATGATTTCCTGTAAGTAGGGTGAGGGGGGCTAGGTCTAGTTTGAATTCGTGAAAGGACTTAAACCCATTGATTTCGATACGTGTGATCATACTGCGATTTTGTTAGGGGATACATAGCGCAGGCCGAAGATAAAAAATAAGTGCGCAAAAGGTAAACAGAAGCGTAAGGAAAGGACGCTTTTGCGGTTCATGTGTGGGTTTGTTGGTTGTCTTAGGGGGAATTGGCTTGTTTGTGTAGGGAAGGAGGAAGATGGGGCTTGTGCTTTTTGCTGTTATTTTTAGTGCTAATTGCGCAAAATTATTGCTGTATAACACTGTGCATCTAGATTCCACTACTGGGAGACCCACGGGAAGGTCTTCCCGTTACGATTCCAGCACTGGGAGACCCACGAGAAGGGCTTCCCGCCACGATTCCAGTACTGGGAAACCCACGAGAAGTCCTTCCCGTCACGATTCCAGAACTGGGAGACCCACGGGAAGGTCTTCCCGTTACGATTCCAGTACTGGGAGACCCACGAGAAGGGCTTCCCGCCACGATTCCAGAACTGGGAACCCCACGGGAAGCTATTCCCGTCACGATTCCAGTACTGGGAGACCCACGGGAAGGGCTTCCCGTCACGATTCCAGAACTGGGAACCCCACGAGAAGGGCTTCCCGTCACGATTCCAGTACTGGGAGACCCACGGGAAGGCCTTCCCGTCACGATTCCAGTACTGGGAGACCCACGAGAAGGCCTTCCCGTCACGATTCCAGTACTGGGAGACCCACGAGAAGGCCTTCCCGTCACAATTCCAGTACTGGGAGACCCACGAGAAGGCCTTCCCGTCACAATCCCAGATCTGGGAGACCCACGGGAAGCCCTTCCCGTAACAATTCCAGTACTGGGAGACCCACAAGAAGCGATTCCCGTCACCTATCAACTTTTTTCTGGATAGAACACGTTCTTATCCTCCCCAATAACTTCCCATCAGATTCCTTAAAAATCCCTATCTTTAGGGAAGAAATAGGTAAAGCATGATAAAGATACCATACGGCATAAGTGATTTTGATAAGTTGAGAAGGGACGGAGCTTATTATGTAGATCGTACGAACTATATAGAGAAGCTAGAGGCTAGCTATACAGGAGATTATGTCCTTTTTCTTCGTCCTCGTCGATTTGGGAAAAGCTTGTGGATCTCGACTCTTCATCATTACTATGGAATTGAGTATCAAGCTGATTTTCAACGTCTTTTTGGAGATTTGTATATTGGTCAAAATCCTACACAAGGCGCCAATAGCTATCTGGTATTGCGGCTGAATTTTAGTGGGATTAAACGGGTTGAATTTGAAAGAATTGAAACTGTTTTTTTAGAACTACTTCGTGCTTCTATGCATGATTTTTTTCATGCTTATACGCCTACTTATTTTGATCCTTCCGATGCTGAATTTATCGATGGACAAGAAGATGCTTCCGCTCTTCTTCGACATTTCTTTCAAATCGTTCGAAGTAAGAAGTCAAATCGAAGGGTGTATGTCTTGATTGATGAATATGATCATTTTGCTTCAGCTTTATTAGTTGAGAGCAAAGAGGCTTTTTTGAAAACCATTGGAGCAGGAGGTTTTGTACGCGCATTTTATGAAAGCTTGAAAGTCGGTACTGAATCTGTTATTAAGCGTATATTTATCACGGGGATATCTCCTTTGATGATGGATAGCCTTTATAGTGGTTTTAATATCGCTACAGACCTGTCGCGAAGTGTTTTATTTCACAATATGTTAGGCTTCAAAGAAGAAGAGGTTTCTGCTTTACTGAAAGCTTTAGGTTTCGAAGGACATGATTTTCTGAAGCTATTGTTTCAGGTTCGGGTTTGGTACAATGGGTATCAATTTGTAGAAGAAGATGCCCCCAATCGTCTGTATAATCCTGATATGCTGCTTTACTTTGCGAATGAATACCTGCGAGAAAAGAAGTTTCCCAAAGTATTATTGGATACCAATATTGCGAGTGATTATAGTAAGATTGAATCTGCGGCAAAGTTAGGAGGAGAGAAATGTATAGAAGTGTTAGAGAGATTGGTTCGAAAGGAGGACTATACAGCTACCCTTACTTTGAGGTTTAGCCTAGATCGACGTTTTACGTCTGATGACTTCGTGAGTCTATTGTATTATATGGGGCTATTGACAATTAAGGGAACGAAACGTTTCCGTGCGAACTTTGGCATGCCCAATTATGTGATTGAAACCCTATATTATGCTTATTTCCTTGAACTCATTCGCAAACGCACCCAACTTTCCTTAGGAACAAATGAGTTAGATGATGCAGTGGTTGATATGGCATTGGACGATAACCTTAAGGGCTTCATTAGCCTAGCTGAAAAGGTGATGCAAAACCTCTCCAACCGAGATTCGCTTAATTTTGGGGAGAAGCATGTACAGGCAATTCTATTCACGCTATTGTATCCCACGAATATCTACAGCGTCATCACCGAATATGAAGTTGGCCGACGA
>Ga0163110_10001264_pt1 | contig 12807 bp, 6 predicted proteins | sample CRUFie1St17metaG_FD_108703 | JGI IMG/M metagenome (GOLD analysis project Ga0163110, IMG submission 108703) | Marine microbial communities from the Costa Rica Dome - CRUD Field 142mm St17 metaG | ecosystem: Environmental > Aquatic > Marine > Oceanic > Photic zone | place: Costa Rica: the Eastern...
AATTCCTTTGCAATCCCATCAATTGCCTCTCCAACACGATTAGCTCGCATGACTGAATCTACTCCCTCAACCTCTGTTCGCTGCTCCTTTACAGATGCATGATAAGGTGCTAATGCCTCTTCATCCAACAGAAACCTCACACATTGCTCAGAAAGCTCATCCATCTTCTTCCCAACCTCTATCTCTAAATCAGAGACTATTTCTAAATCCACATAACGGAGCTCCTTCAAAGAAATGGTTTCCCCCCGTAAGCTTCTTAAATCTGCTAGATAATGAACAAACTCATCAACTGAGCGAGGCTTACGACTCCGAATCTCATACAATAAATTTGTTACTTTCTCCCGAACAAACTCAAGTTGCTTATTCGTATTCTCCTTAATACGTCTGACCTTCTCAAACTCATCTATCGCAGCTTCCGCAGTTTCTCGTATAGCCTTCAGCGGATCATATAACTGAAAGCACTCCTTATGATTCAGCCAATAGTAGGTATCTAAAATATCCCCCGCCTTTTTAACCAAATCTACATACAAATCAGTATAAGACTCATCATTCTTCCCCAATATGGTCAAAAGCTCATTACATTCTGCCATACCTCTCACCAAGGTCTTATTCCCAACCTTATGCAAATAAGTATCACTATGCTCTTCTGGTAAATACTCATCCTCAGTATAAGGAGTTTGCCATATCTCAATACGATGTGACTTACTATCTTCCTCTTCTGCCTTAAAGTAGCACAACTCGCCATCCGAAAAAATGGAATAACCATTACATACAACGACCCCTTCGACCTTCTGATCCACCAAATTATAAGGCATCAATACATAGATCCCTGAAATTTGGTTATAGAAAACATATAAGAAGTCTTCACCATTAGGAGATAACAGTCGTTTCTCGAAATGCATCTCCCCCATCTTATTATCAAAAATCTTATACTCTCCCGTTTTCAGGTAATAACCATCTGAAAAGATAAGACCATGATCATCGGGCAATAATACACAAGAGTTCTCCAAAGAATCAATCCGTAAAGCTTCTTGAATCTTCTCGTTGAATACAATATAACGAAAGTCTCTCTCTTGATAAGGGCGTATTTTCAAGACAATAATATTCCCCAAATCCGCAAAATAGATCTCCGCATCATCCAACTTTTGATTCTTATGCTCCACTTCCTCTGAGTAAATACCTCTACCTACAGAAGTATTATCCTCCACCTTTATCGTCAAATCCCCCCCTATCGTCTCAACAAAAACACGATCTTTAATGGAAATATGGGGATGAAGCCCTCGGCGGTGCATATCTCTATTTGTACGCTCCCACTTAAATTCATGTTGCTCAGGAAATCGAAACTCATGATCAAACCGATTCCCTAAATACTCAATCTCGTTCTCTCGAATACGCCATTTAAAAGTCTTAATGTCAGAAACATTAGTACTAATCTGAAAGACCATAAATAAATGAGGTCCAATTACTGCAAACTTAGCAAAAACAGTATTCTTATAGTACCGATATAAGTTATGCAAATCTTCCTCAAAACGTTTATTCCCCCAGATACTCTGATAGAAAGAGTCTTCTTCAGGCAATAAATGAAAAGAATGATCACTCTTCTCAAATCGATAGACACTAAACACATCTGAGACCTGCAACTCCGTACGTAATCCCAAATGAACATTATAGCCGAATAAGAAACAGTCCCCTACTGGCACCATATCACGGGGAACACACTTATTAGTCGTCGTTACCAAAGCATTCGCAATCAACTGCGTGTCAATCGCTCCAAATATCTCTTTTCGTGATGCATTTAGCTTCTTTATACGCTCATGTAAAGATTGTCCATGGTTTTGAAGACGCGAGCGAATAATCTCATACGTCCCCCCTTCTAATTTTATATCGTTGGTATGTTTTTCCTCTTTCATCATGAGATTCAAATTCCTTAAAGCTTCGTCAATGTCTCTAATTCTTTCAAACGCTTCTTTATCTCTTCAACTACATCCATTTGTCGTTTGTCACGGAGATAAGCCAACTCAAAAAACCTCCCCTTTCCATAATCTATCAATATCGTCCCAAACGCTGGACACCAATAACGAATATAATCCGTAATCTCCTTCTCCTCTTCTTCATGCCCAACATCTTCATGCCCCTCTTCTTCTCCATGACGCTCTCGCCCTATCAATTGAAAAATCTCATACTCTGTCCCACCTACCTCCATTCTAAATTTCCCCTTTAACAATAAATGCGCAACATCTTCTTCCTTAACCCAAGCAGAATCCTCTCCAACTACCTCCACCACATAATCCACAATCTCCTGATCATTAATCGTATCATTAGGATTTAGCAAAAACTCTGATACATAATACTCATCTGTCTGCGTCTGCGGGTTCTGAAACAAATTATACACCTCGAAATCATGATAGCCCTCCTCTAAATCACTCAACAAAACTCGATGCTGCTGATTTACAAGAACGGTTCCTTTATCCAAGAAATGATAGATATGAGTCGGATGTTCTAAGGATCCCAACTGCAAAGCCAAACGAACCCGAGGATCAATAAAGTCTTCACTTGTTTCCTGATTTGTTTTTTGGCAAGCCAAAAACATCCCTATACACAGAATAAATGTGAGCAAAAGGCAGAATCGGCACATAATAAAAAGGGAAATTAAAAGGGATAGATGAATGAAACATAAACCCTACCATCATCCATCTACCCCCAAATGAAATCTATTACTTGATACCTAAAATCGAAGCGGCTTTATCTGCAATGCCCAAGGACTTTGCTGTACTCAATAATTGCTGAAGCAATCCCTTATCCCCCTCATTACTAGGCTCATTCATCAACTTAGCCAATAACGCAGAAATAGTCATATTCTTAACCGACTCGGAGGTGATGCCCGTCTTCTTGACCAAACCTTGCAATCGATCCAATAGATTCTCATCATTTGTATTAAGCAAGTTCTCTTTTACATCTTGTAAATTCTTGCTATTACTCATCAATCGATCAAATGCCTTTCCATTCGTAACGGATTGGATAATACGATCAAAGAACGTCTGATCTCCCCCCACAATATCAATATTCGCCGATTTCAATGCTTCTGCAAGCACCAAAGCTTGCGCTTCTGCAATATCCTTTTGGATACGAATCTGAGCCAACTCAATCTTAGTCTCTTGATCCAACTTCAATTTGAACTCTTCATGATCACGGCCCACTCCATCCAGCTTCTTCATTGCTTCCGCTTTTTGCTCAATTCCCTTGGCTTCCGCAATCGCTTTTCTCTCAATAATCTCTGCCTCTGTCAAACCTAACTTTTGCTTTGCAATCGCTTCTGCTTCCATAGAGCGAGCTTCTGCCAATGCTTTCTCTTCCAATACCTTCGCTTCTGCTAAGCCTTTCTTCTCCAAAACCTGAGTTTCGGCCAAACCCTTCTCAATAGACAACTTTGCAGAAACCAATCCCAACTTCTCATTTGCAGATGCTTCAGCCTCCCCTTTCATCTCAATACCTTTAGCTTCAGCCTCTGCTTTTTGCTCCAAAATAGATGCCTCTACACTACCTTCCTTCTCTTTTGCCCTTGCCTTCGCTTCCATAATTTGAGCCTCTGCCAGCCCTAGAGCTGCATGCTCTGTCGCAATTGCATCTGCCATTATCTTCTTAGCTTCTGCTTCCTTATCTACCGCAGTACGCTCCGCATCAGCCTCTATCAATCTCTTTTGAGCAATCATCTCAGCCGCCTTTTTATCTGCTTCCGCCGACTTGATCTTCTGTACCAAGTCCTCTTCTGCAATCATCTCAGCATGAATAATCGTCACTGACTTCTCTCGCTCTGCTTGTGCCTTAGCTTTTGTATCCTTAATCTTCTCCTCTTCCTCTACTACTTCTCGCTCAACTGCCACACGTGCCCGAATCACATCTTGGATATTACGCTTCTCTTCTTCAATCGCTTTCTCCTTTGCAATTCTAGCAAGCTCTACAATTCGCTCCCGCTCTGTCACTTGAAGCTCTCGCTCTTGCTCTACCAATTCTACCTGAACAGCATCCGAACGTTCTTTATTTCGCTGTGCCGCAAGAATATCCCGCTCCTTATTTTGCTCTTCAACTGCAAGCGCTTTCTCTTTCGCTAAACGAGCCTTCTCAGCTTTCTCTTCTTGTTGCTCTTGAATCTCCTTAATCTCTGCCTCTTGTCTAGCCTGAACTTCTTCAATTTGACGCTTTTGCAACGCCTTACGCTCTAACAATTGTCGGTTCAATTCAAGTATAGCTTCTTCAGCATCTACATCTTGACGTCTGATTTCCTTTTCTTTCTCCCGCTGAATCTTATTCGCTAAAGTGATCTGCTTCGCAGTTAATTCACGGATACGCTTGATACCCTCAGCATCCAAAATGTTATCTTCTTCTAGATCTTTAATACTTGTCTGCTCCAAATAGTCAATAGCACAGTCATCCAACGCATATCCATTCAAATCTTCTCCAATGATCTTTAAAATCTCTGCCTTAAAGGCTGTTCGAGAAGTATACAACTGCTGGAAATCAAATCCTTTACCTGCCGTTTTCAATGCCTCCGAAAACTTCGCCTCAAACAATTGATTCAATTGATCGTGATCTGATGCACGCTTACAACCAATCGCCTGTGCTACTGTCGCAATATCTTCCTCTGTCGGATTCACACGAACGAAAAATACTACCGTAATATCTGCTCGTAAATTATCCTTACAAACCAATCCATCTGTTCCTTTTCGAGTAATCGTAATACGCTTCAACGATATATCCATATACTCGGCACGATGCACAACAGGAATCACAACCATCCCACTTAAACTTACCTTCGTGTTTCCTCCTCCTGTTCTTACTAGAGCTTCTCCTTGAGATACTTTCTTATAGAAAGTGTTAATAAATACGCCAATACATACCAATAATACCAGTACGCCGACAATAATCGAAATGGCCAATTGCGCAACAAAACTTTCTAACAATATCATAATGTAATCTTCTTGATGTTAGCTAATCGGTCTTACCTTAAATTGATCTTTATTTTCATAATACTTTTCCAATACAACACGTACACCTCTTGAATAAGGAATAGTTGAGGAAGTCGTAAAATCAGCAAGCAATCTATGATTTATACCCAATACCTCCAATTCAACCAATCCACTATATCGATCTTCTACATAAACTATTTTCGCTTCCATACCCAACAAATTCTCTTTCGGAACAACAATAAAACGCTCTCCCTTCAAATACCGAATCGATGTTAATTGAATATGGTCAAATGCACAATCATCTAGTACAAATCCATTCAAATCATGTCCAATATGATTCAATACCTCATCTCGAAAGGAGCCAAGATTCGAACGTAAATCCTCCCAATCATAATGAGATCCCACAATTCGAATCGCCCCAATAAATAGCCGTTCAAAGAAACCCTTAACAAAAGCAGCATCATTCGCATCATCTACCCCTAAGGTCTCAACAACTCTCTTCACATCTTCTTTCGTCCGATTAATACGAACGAGAAATACCCCACTAATATCTACAAGTTTCCCATCTCGCAACCGTAAAGCGGTCTCTTTCTCTAGCCGAATATCAAGCGTATGTGCCTTTAATGAAACGCGACTCACAGTGTGAACAAAAGGAAGCACAACTGTATGAGAGAACCTGATGCGCAAAGGTTGCTTAGGAACTCCTATAACCAATGCCTCTTCTGCTTTTACCTTGTTCAAAGAACGGCCTATAGTAAACACTATAATTCCTGATAACAATACAACGACTAAAACAAGTAATAGAGCAATCTCAGGCATTATATTTCAATATCTTCCGTCGGATCAACATAATAAATACCTCGCTCCTTATCATAATGGACAATCAATGCCTTACTTCCTACCTCTAATGTTACCCCCTCATCTACTGCCAAAGCTTTCAATCGTAAAGATCCACCTGCCCACAACTCTATCTGACCCAAATTGGTTGAGCTTATTGGCAATACCACTTTCGCAACTTTACCGACCAAATCACTGGAAGTTGTAGCTTCTGAATTCAAATTCTTGAAAACACCCACCAAAGGAGTAGTCGCAATCTTTGTCAATACCAAACCAATCAGTAAATTCGGCAAAACCCAAATCAGTGCATAAAAAGGATTCATCCCTCCAATAAAGTGATTCCATAGCAACGAACCAGCCCATAAACTCATCCCCAATACACTCATAAAGATCATAAAAGGCAGCTTACCCAAATTGAAATATGATAAAAACTTCAAGACACCAAAACCACCACTCTTACCTGCCTTTACGCCATCTCCTTCCACATCTGCATCAACGTCTGCGTCAACATCTGCATCTACATCTAGATCCGCATCCACATCAACGTCCACGTCTACATCCACATCTACATCGACGTCTATATCCAAATCGGCATCAACGTCCACATCCACATCCATAAAATCTAGATCCAACGCCCCAATCAAAACCGACATCCAATACACCCCTACTATCATCAATAGAACTGTATATGGGAGGTTTAATAAGGCAAATGCTTCTCTTATTAGTTCCATAGTGAGGGGAAATTATTCATTTTTCTTATTACTTAACACACTTAATACCATCTAGTAAATTATCCGTACAAGATAATCATTTACCATTTGCTGATCGCCAATTTTAAATAATTATTTTCCAATATTTCTTACACTAGGCTCTACCAAAACCTAATGATAGAGTCGGGCTAATTATGTAACGCATATTTGTCGAATCAGGTAATCTTACTTTTTTATGATTTTTCTCTAGGTTATAGAAAATGTTTAATGTTATTCTCATCTTTTTGCTTTATCAGTCTCACAACAAATAAAAGTGTTACACTTTTTTATAAGTTTTTTTATTTTTTCGCCAAACAACACAAAAACACCCCCATAAAGCAAAGAATAAGCACCCAAATACGAAAACAATTCACTGCTAGCCAGCACATTATCACAAAAATCCTCTCCCCATCGAACCAAGGATAAGTCAAACAAGAGATATTACGAAATCCGAGGTAACCTTTCATTTGCTCAAGGTATTATTAAGAGTAAGCTACTTCTATAGCTCCAATACAGATTTAATATATACAATCGTCTGATGACGATATAAGAAACGATTGCCCCAAACCTAACCAAAAACAACGCATTATGGACAAACTAACTGGTTTTGACATTGTAGCAGCTTTCTCCGAAAACACAATCAACGGACAATTAGTCCTCCTCACCAACCAAAAGAAAATTCATCCCCCAGAAAAACCCATCGAAATGAGAGGCTTTTTCTCCGCAACACTAGATATCAAAAAAATAGGATATCCGCAGGTGATATTCAACCCAGAAAATCCCAGTTACAAAGACCTTATCCTAGTCTTAGAGTTCAAAAAGGGAACCTTCACCGCAGGCTCATATACATGTAGTATCAATGGCTGGAAATTCGCCTTCCAAACCAACATGAGCCTAGCAGACATCCCTTTCTCGCATATCTCCGAAAATCCCCATACAACAAAGGAAGCAGCCAAAAGTATACAACAAAAAGCCCAATCACTCATTGGAAAAAAAGTAGTAGACATAGACAAAATATTTGATATCCAATATCTATTCATGAATTTCGAAGATGCAAATCTTGCCCAATACAATAAAAAACATTCTTCCTTCCACTTCAAAGACCTCAAGGATACCTCTACTGGCAAAATAATCACAGACCAGTCAGTAAAAGAGAGTATGAAAACCCAATTCGCTTCCCTCCTTACACAATGGCTCGACACAAAAAAGGGAAGCAAAAATCCATGGATTCTAGGCTATGCCCTAAATCCCAAATCAAAAATAGACGTACCCGAATCAGACCTTCCAACTTTCTATCCAACAAATGCAACCTTCTCAACCTTCCCAGCAAACAAAGGCCTCGGTACATTAAACTGGCTATTTGTAACCAATAGCAAAGGCAAACTCCCCACAGACAAAAGAGCAGGTATCTTCGAAAAACCTTGGCTAACGGATAACAAAACCCAAGGAATCATGGCACTCGACCGACAACTCGTCGTTCGCAAGCACATGCTATCTCCCCTAGCAGATTCCTTTAACCTAACAGTAAAAGACTTCAAAGACCATGGCACATATTTCGAAATCAAAAATGCAGCTGTCGAACACCTAAAGGACAGAGGCGACAAAGAATACTCCAAACTAAACGGAGGGAAAGTATCAATGAAGGTACAGCACAAAGCAGGAGGAAATGAAGTAACGGTAGATTACACATACATCAAGTCACAAGAGGTAAAACTAGGAGCCTTAGAATTAGCCAAATATACCCTCACGGCAACCTGGTCCATGACCTTCTTCTTCAGAATCGATGCGCACGGAAAGATCTCAACAACCCATAAAGTATCAGAAATACAAAAGTCAGTTGATGCAAAAAAAGAATGGTGGCAATACCTCCTTGATTTCTTACCAGGAGTATCTATAGCAGAAATGGCAATTACAATAGGAACCCTCAACCAATTCCCTAACGTAGACCAAGGCGTATGGAATGTAGCTGATAATAAGCTAACCCTAATCCTACCAGGCGGTGAAATCTTCGCATTCAAAGATGCAAAATTCGACAAGGAAGGTAACCTCCTTACAACTTTAGCATACAGTTCATAACCTATAACTCATTCAAAAACAAAAAAATGGCAATCCCTCAAGGAAGCAAACTAAAAGTCACCAAATTCAAGGCGAATACGAAAAACAAAGCCCTGAATACAGACAAAGTAACCATATATGCAGGTGCAGAACTCATGGAAGACCATATAGCAGGTCTCCCTCTAAGCGCAGAACACCCATTCCAAGTAGCACAAGACAGCGATGGAAATCCCCTCATCGTATCAATTGGAACACAAAACCAACTATACATCTTATACAGAGATCCCAACAACAGATCAGGATGGAGCCAAGCCCACATATCAAAAAGGTTCGAGGAACAACAAATACATGCCTTTAACCTCGCCCAAGACCCCGAAAGTGGAAGTCTCTTTTTCACAATAGCGGTCTCAAATCCCAAAAACGAAAAGATAAGCGACCTATACATAACCAATCTCCTCTCCAACAAAGTAGGAGCAATTGATTGGCAAAAGTTCCATCACCAATGGATACACAGAGCCAATGACACAAAAAACAAAGATTGGAAGGTAAACAAAATTCAGCTCCTAACGCCTTACGAAGTCGATGACGACCTTCCCCAAGTCTTAATCACTACAGAAGCTCCTGACCAAAAGAAAGCCTCCTATTTCATCATCAATACAGATACAGAGGAGAAGAATAATTTGTGGGATGAATTCGCACCCGATGCAGACGATACAAAAGCAATTGCCTCAGTATTCGGACGAATATCCGATGTAGGAAACAGTGGGCTATACCTAGCATATTCGAACAATGGAAAACCCTTCCTCGAATTCAAACCCTTCCCTATCCTACTCCCAAATGGAAACCATGCAAACCTACCCATACGCGAATTACAAGCCCCCGAAGGCATCAAAACCCTCGCAATTGGCGCAGGAGATGGAGACACAACCGAACTATTCGTAGGAGGCGACGGCCTATTTGTCTTCTCTCCTGATAACCAAGCCAAAAACGCAGAAGCACAAGAAATAGGCAAAGGCGTATTCACAACCATCGATGAAATAATGGTACGCCAAGACGAATCAGGCACAGCCCTATGGGCACTTGACCGAACCCAAAAACTCTTTTACACCTTCCGAAAAGCAGGCAGTCAAGATTGGTCAATGCCAATCCCCCTACACCAAGGAATCGGGCAAATAGGCGCATTCGTAGGAGCAACCAGAAACCAACAGCGAAATACCAACCAACTATATGTCCTCGACAACCAAAGCCACCTTATATATATGTGGCAAGATCCCCAATCCACCATATGGAACGAGAAAAAAATCCCACTCAGTTCCACCAAACACCATATATCCGTCCATAGTTACGCAGTTACATTCTGCCTCTTAGACCAAAGAAACCGCCCTTTCAATCCAAATGACATCCCCCTCTCAATCTCGGCCTCCGAGTGGACATATATAACAATCAATGGAGAGTCTCATATCCTCGACCAAACGCCTACAGAAGGATTTAAGTTAAACCTCCAAGGAAAACTCCATTTCACCGTACACGCAACAACTTCACACGCCCCTGAATTCACCATCCATAGCGATGTCCTCGAATCCCGCGTTCACATAGATCCCTCTGGACATATACACAACCAACTAGCCAATATGTCTAAGCACGATTGGCTACATACCTCCTTTACCCAAGGCAAGCATAAAAGTGCCAAAGTCCTCAAAGGAGACAAACGAGATGAACACGCTAATACCCTAGCAGCTTCTCTCTCCCAACTTCATAGTATCGGGAACAATAGCAGAACCAAAAGACTGCAAAAACAATATGGCTCAACCGTAAACATTACGCCTATATCATCCAATGTCTTCCTCACAAAGGACGGAAAACACAAACGAACCGTCCAAAACGATACACCTGCGGTAACCTCTTTCGGAATGCACTTTGGCAATGAGCACCCGACTTACCACCATGGCGAGGAAGGAGAATCGGCTCTTCTCGACAAACTCGATATCCAACCCCGAGCCCTCCATATTGCCATAAAAAAACAAAACAATGCCCCGCAAGAAAGAGGCATTTGGGATGGAATAGACAAAGCACACAAAGTCGTAGGAGGCGATCTTATACATTCCCTCCTAAAAGGACTCAAAAAAGCCCTTGGCTTCATCGCAAAATTCGTAGAAGGGGCATGGCATTTCTTCGTCAAAGTCGGCACAACAATATTCCACTTCGTCCTCGAATCAATAGCCCTCGTCCGTAAGGTCGTATCATGGGTACTAAAGGAAGTCGCTGACGTATTCCTCTACGGACTCCTATCCCTATTCGGATGGATCATGGACTGGGATGAAATCCGCAAAACGCAAGCGGTCGTCATGAACTTCGTAAACCAAACTTTCAATTGGGGTGAAGCCAAACTCGACAAATTGGCGCATACAGTTCACGATGACTTCGAAAAGGCAAAGGATTTTATCCGAAAACTAATGCCTGATGCCACTGCAGGACAACACCCCCAACAAACAGATGATAAGGCACAAAGCAATTCCAAAATAGCCAATATCCTTGAGTTCTTCATCGGAAACCCTGTATCCAATTGGATCCTACAAAAAATTGAAGACCTCATATTCTCTGATGGCGATCTCGAAAAACCGAAACCAAAAGGCCTAGACAGTGCCCTCGAATTATTCGATCAAGATGTCATGCAACCCGTATTTAATGGAATGACAGATGACATCTTCGAGACCATGCATGACATCAAAAGAGCACACAAAGAAAATAAGTCGTTCAAGGAAATCATCGAACTAATGGCCGTTGACCTAGCCTTATCCATCGTAGATATCATCGAACAACTCGTCGTAGGCCTCATAAAGTTCTTCCGAGATGTCCTAAAACTCGCCCAAGAATACCTCAATGCAGACCTCGACCTCCCATTGGTAGGCAGCCTATACAAAGAAAAGATTGGAGGAAACTTCTCCATACTAGCAGGCTTCTGCATGTTCTGCTCTTTTGCAGCAAACGCCCTCATCAAACTCACAACAGGCAAATATCCTTTCCAAGATGGAACACAAGGGCTTGATACAATATCACACGAAACCCTATTCGCGGCACTACAAGCTCCAGTTCCCAAAAACAGAGGCCTTAAACGACTAGCCAAAAGAGAGAACCACGATAAAGACGATCAAGTAGCACATAACTATGCAAAAATCGGTGGGGTTATCTTCCTATTTGCAGATGTCGCATTCCGCATCCTAGCAATTACACGATCAGCCCTAAACATAGCAGGCAAATTCAACAGGGTCGGCCTCGGACTAATGAACGGCTTAATATTCACCTTACAAGCCCTCAAAATATCCTGTAGCTTTCCCGTAAATAACCCCAAACCCGCACAATACGCAACCTGGGGAGTACTCGTAGGCCAAACAGTATTAAAAGACCTCATTGCAATCATCATCCAAAAACCAAACGTCAAAATAGGCGCAGCCAATGAGAATACGAATCTACTAGCAGGCAAAGCCAAAAAACTACCTGCACGTGCAATCTGGCTAGGGGTAATTGGCTACCTCGCAGCAGGAACCCGTTTCATCACCACAACCATCACCCTAGTACAAGAAATCAAAGAAAAGACAGATCCTGAACAATGGTATATCGAAAGATACAGCCAACAACTATACACCGTCCTATTCGGAGTATCAACAGCAACCGCTACTTTCCTCAAAGACCCTGAAAGCAAAGGAGTGGCATTAGTACTAGCAGCCGCATTTGGATTCGGAGCAGACGCCTCTATTGCAGCCCGAACCATATATCACCTAACAACAAAACAAGACCATAATTCACTATAGAATATAACGCACACTAAACCATAACGCATCCTAAACCAATAGCAGGGCATCTAACCATAGATGATCCTGCTTTTTCCTTATCCCCAACCCCATACAAAAGATAGGAGCTATATATCAAAACATAGGAGGGACATATCGAAAGATAGAAACCTTACCCCAAAACATAGAAGCTATATATCGGAACATAGGAGGGACATATCGGAAGATAGAAACCTTACCCCAAAACATAGAAGCTATACATCGGAACATAGGAGGGACATATCGAAAGATAGAAACCTTACCCCAAAACATAGAAGCTATATATCGGAACATAGGAGGGACATATCGGAAGATAGAAACCTTACCCCAAAACATAGAAGCTATATATCGGAACATAGGAGGGACATATCGGAA
>Ga0163110_10001266_pt1 | contig 12798 bp, 15 predicted proteins | sample CRUFie1St17metaG_FD_108703 | JGI IMG/M metagenome (GOLD analysis project Ga0163110, IMG submission 108703) | Marine microbial communities from the Costa Rica Dome - CRUD Field 142mm St17 metaG | ecosystem: Environmental > Aquatic > Marine > Oceanic > Photic zone | place: Costa Rica: the Eastern...
GACAGGTATTTCTGTCAAAAAACTTGTAATCATTATGGCTTGTGAAAATGGAGAATGCGTCGTCTATGAAGAACGAGACAAATCAAAGTACATTAAACTTCTCAGCAAATACATTAGAAAATTTGTTAGAGATAAACTGGAGCTCTATGGAACCGAATAAAGAACTAGAAAAGGCAATTGAGAACAAATTTTTAACACCATCAAAATTCGCTCTTGAGATCGAAAAAATTGTTGCTGAAGAAAAATTTAACTACATTGATGCCATCTGCTACTATTGCGAAATCAATGAACTTGAGGTAGACTCTGTAACGAAACTCATTTCAAAATCTTTGAAAGAGCGTCTGAAGTGGGATGCTATCCGTCTCAACTTCATGAAGAAAACCTCTCGTGCTAAACTTCCCCTATGATTTCACGCAATGAATTAATGCACCATCGTCTTCAGGCATGGATGCGTGAAAATAAATGTGATGATCTTGAATATCTTGGAGAAAGACCAGATATTTGTGGTGAAATTAAACATTGGTATCTTATTGCTGGCAAACATGAAGTCAGCGTTGATTGTATTGAAGGACTTGATTTAGTAGATGACGAAAGTGACTCCATTTGATGCGTATCAACATTATCTGTCTTTAAAAAATCACTTTACCAATCCAAAGTATGATTTTTTCAAATACGGTGCAAAAACACGCGCAAGTGTATCTTCTTTTAATAAGAGAAAAGATAAATATTGGTTTGAAAAAACCTCCAGAAAATATTCTGATAAGGAAGTAGTTAATTTCCTTGTATCCAACTTTGTTTCCACCGATAGCCCACAAAACTTATGGATTGGCGAAATTATCAATTCTGGCGAAAGAAACTACGCAGAGTGGATGAAACGACAGCAGAGTTTGAGTTACTTGTTCAGAGAACAAAGCAGCGAATTACTCTCGGAGATAAAATTGGAAGAATTATTCAAATGTCCCAAAGGACATCCGATTATTCTAAAAAAACTTCTAAGCGGGAAATTATCTCTAGAAACCTTCGTAATATACGAGAGAATCTTCCATTTTTCAAAAAATTTCGATAAAAAATTGAAGGATCCCGTATGGGAAACGATCAGTTTAAAGATAAAAAAATATGATCCCTTCATAAATATTGATGTATTCCAATACAAGAAAATTTTACGGTCAATAGTTCATGAGTGATTTTTTTGATTCTGAAATAATTCAAGAAGAGTTAAAAGAGATTAATGATCTTCAAGAAGAGATCTATGGAACTTTTTTAACATTTTCTATGATGAGCCGTAAAGAGCAATTGGAAAACGTTGAAAAGCTAACACGCTTGCTAGAAAAGCAAAAAGTGATGTATACTAGGTTATCTCTTTCAGACGACCCTCAAGCGGTTGAGATGAAAGAGAATCTACGTAAATCGGTTGCTTCAATGGGATTCCCACCTGAAACCGATCTGAATATGCTTTTCGATAGTATGAGAGAAACAATTGAATCGCTCAAACTTCATATTGACAGTTGAGCACATCCTTGCTATGCTATCTAAGTAAATCCACCAAATCCAAACCATCCGAGGTATCTAATGTCTTTCGCAGACCTTAAAAAGCAATCTAAACTTGGCTCTCTGACTGCCAAACTGGTTAAAGAAGTTGAGAAAATGAATAACACTGGCGGTTCAGGAGATGACCGTCTCTGGAAACTGGAGTGTGATAAGAGCGGCAATGGATATGCCGTTATCCGTTTCCTTCCTGCCCCCAACGGCGAAGATCTTCCATTCGTAAAACTCTACTCCCATGCCTTCCAAGGTCCTGGTGGTTGGTTTATCGAGAACTCCCTCACCACTCTGGGACAGAAAGATCCTGTCTCCGAATACAACTCACTGCTGTGGAACAACGGCACTGATGCTGGCAAAGATGCTGCACGTAAGCAGAAGCGTAAACTGACTTACATTGCTAACATCTACGTTGTCAAGGATCCTGCCAATCCTGAGAACGATGGTAAAGTCATGCTTTACAAGTTCGGTAAGAAGATCTTTGATAAGATCACTGCTGCCATGCAACCCGAGTTTGAAGATGAGGAAGCAATCGATCCGTTCGATTTCTGGCAAGGTGCTAACTTCAAACTGAAGGCAAAGAACGTTGCTGGTTATCGTAACTACGATTCTTCTGAATTTGCAGCACAATCTCCCCTACTGGATGATGATGATGCAATGGAAGCAATCTGGAAGAAGCAGTATTCTCTGGAAGAGTTTGTTGCTCCCGATCAGTTCAAGACCTATGATGAACTGAAGAAGCGCCTTGATTATGTTCTTGGTAACAAAGGCACTCCTAAGTTCCAAGATGAAGAATCAGTACAGGAAGAGCGTCAGTTCAATGACGAGCGCCGTGGTGTTGCCCCTGCAGTAACTTCTACTCCTGGTGATTTCAACGCAGAAGACATCGTTACTTCCAGTTCTTCTGATGAAGATGATGATGCACTTTCATATTTCCAGAAACTCGCTGAAGATTGATGAAAGATCTTAAGATCCCGTTTGCTATTGTCTCCTTCCTGTTAGTTCAGGGAGCAGGTGTAGTGTGGTGGTCTTCTCAACTTGACGGTAGAGTAAAGACTCTCGAAGCAGAGAGTCTCTCTATTGCCAGAGAAAACCGCCGATATATTCAAGAAGTAATCATGCCTTCTTATGAAATTAGTGATTCGTGGGATAATCCACATCACAACAATTGGTTGAAATCTGGCGGTTGGAAAGATTGATTAGTGAAATCTGATTATACGATAGATCGTGTAACCAAATCCGAAGCCGCAGAGTTACTTCTGCGGTTTCATTATTTGAAGGATATATCCAAAACCTTTAAATCTGGTTATAATTATGGTCTATATAAAAACAATGAATTTTGTCCGCTGAATATAGGCGGCATTCAGGGAATTTGTATCTTTACAGGTCTCCCTGTTCCCGAAATTGCTAAAGGTGCCTTTGGATTAGAACGTCATGAACAGCAAGGACTTTTTGAATTATCAAGGTTATGCATCCACCCCGACACTCAGCAGAGCGAGTATAATATCACTTCTTGGTTCGTCTCAAAGGCGATTAGATGCCTTAGAAAAGAAACCAATGTTAGGGGGATTATCTCATACGCTGATAGTGACCATCATGCTGGTACAATTTATCGCGCTTGCAACTTTCAGTACTGCGGTTTATCAGAACCAAAGAAAGATTTTTATTTTGCAGACGGAACTAAACACTCTAGAGGAAGTGTTAAAGGTCATGAAGGTGAGTGGAGAGAAAGATCTCGTAAACACCGATATGTAATGGTGTTTGATAAGAAACTAGATCTCTTATGGTGATTTAGTACGAATATTATCGCTTCTCTTAACTATATTACCATCAGAAGTTCTAAAGAACTGAGATGATTTACCATAACGCATCAGATCACGAGTATCATTTAGAAATTGTTGAATATAAGAAGGTCTTAGTACATATATTCCTCTTTTCTTTTCATTCTCTTCATTTTCATACTCATAGTTACTAACAGGTCTTGTTATATCAGTTTTAGTAACCATCTGATCTAAACCACTATCCCAAAACTTGACATATGATGATGTAGTGTCAACTTTTGGTTTTGGTGATTTGAAGTTATAATCAACAACCTGACCCTTTGGTAGGATAATTCTACCTTTACTATCTTTTACTTCTTTGGTTTCATAGTAAAGAGTTGCGTTTAAATCACTACCATACTTACTAAAAGAATATTCGTAAATATCTTTACTAGAAAGTGGCCATTGATCTCTTACGTTTGTAATACCAGCAGTAATTAAAACAACCCAATCAAGATCTACAGATCCATATAGTTCTTGTGCAACATGCTCGGGTCTTTTTCCATCACGAATCTGATATAGTTCAAAACTAGTGAGAGAGTTTTGGACATCATCTCTTAGTTTCACTCTCTTAAAAATATTTTTCGCAGAAATATATTCTTCAGAAAGATTTCTTTCTGGAAGGGGTGATAGATATTCTATGTTTGGTAGTTCTCTAAAGTATCCCATTTTAGTATCCTACTCCTGTAGCTCCTTTTGGATCATTCGCATAATCATTTTGATAAATTGGCACCAATTCCTGGAATGATAAATCAAGTATCATAGAAACAGGTGTTGAATCACCATATACAGCATATACATTTTCACCAGTATAATTCACTTTCATATCTGTGAGAGCACATTGCTTAAATTTGTTTAAGAATGGGTGTATGGCAGAACCTCTCATATATGCCAACTCAAAAACATTTGGCGATTTAACGAATAGATTTCCCTGATCAATGAACGTTGGTGCCATATTCCTTTTCAAAGACCTAATAATAAGTTTAGTTTGACGAGATTCATCATAATCTCTTGGAGTCATCTTAAATTGAAAATTAAAACTTCTTAATTTAACACCATCAAATAACAACTCCATATTAGGATTGAATATTTTATTGTCTTTTCTCGCTAATAGTTGATCTAAACTTACATTAGCACCAAAAATATTAACCGCATTAACAGCTAGTTGTTGTTGAATTAGAGTTGCTGCCCTTTCTGTTTTAAGTCCAGAGGCATCGACCGCCTTACCCAAAAACTCTTCCAGGTTTTTAATCTTTAATGCTCTAAGACCATCACCCATCATATCTGGAACTGTTTGTAACGCGGCACCCGTTATATTATTCATTGTACCAGCATTATATGAAACCGAATTGCTATCATTAACATTTGATGGGATTGGTAAAACAATCATTCCACCAGGAGCAAGAGTTGTTTCAGATAGAACTGCTTTATTTGAAATTGATTTTGCTTGTGTTGTATTTTTGAATGCAGTAGGACCTTCGAGCACTCCACCGTTTTGTCTTCGCTTGATAATTATTCTGAAATAATCAGTATTTTCTGTTAATGATTCATATGGATATCTTAAGAGAGAATCATTAAGATCGGTATCACCATCTCCACTGACTGCTTTATATTCTTCCTCATTAACATTTTTATAGGATGCTAATAGTTGTGCCGATGCCACTGCTTGGGCGTGACTATTGCCGCCAGCTATTTGAAGTTCATACTCAGCCTGTTGTGCTGGTACTGTGTAAATTATAGGAATTGGTTGCCCTGTGGCGGGATTTATAGCCATTAACTATCGACCTACTTTATCTAACTATTTAGACCGAATTTTGCAAAAGGGAGTTCTCGTACATCTGCGAGTTCATCTGCATAGACTTCATAGATTCCTCCAACTATTTCACTCCATGTATATTGCCTTACTTCTCCCCAATGAAAGTTGATTCCTCTAAATCCCCAGGAGAAGACATCACTAACTGCTACTAAAGGATTTTGATCGAATTTAATATTTGGGGTTTTAGGGAGATACACAAAAATATAGTACTTACCAGATTCGGGAACTTTTCCACCTTCTTCTAATACTGAAATTAGTTTAATCATCAAATCGTCAGGATCTTCAGTTCCATTAATATCATTCAGTACAGAACGAATACGATTTGATTTATCATCTGTTGGGTATACCATTATTTAATACCTAGTTCGTCTTCTGTTAGAACTTTAAACTCCCACATACGATCTTTACAAAACTCTTCTGCTGCTTTCCATTTTGCTATGTTCTTAGCATATTCTGTAACTTCATAGATATATGCTTTTGTTTTTCTTTTTTGAACTTTGGGTTCTTTAGTTTGTTTCTTTGGTTTTACTTCAATCAAATATTTTTTCAATTTTCCATTATTTTCTTTTACTTTAATATAAAAATCTGGGAAGTAGCGATGAATACGATTATCTAGAGGAGATCGATATGGTAATGCGATTTCTTCAGATCCCCATTCAATAATATTTTCATTCAAATCACAGTAAACCATGAACTTTCTCTCCCAAAGAGATCGATATATGATATTTGTTGGATCTCCTTTGTATTTCTTGGGATGAGATGGTTGATATTTTCCCTTATATGACATCTAAATAATAATAACAAAGGTTTAATATTAATATTTAGATATGGGAACTCCACTTCCAATCCAAAATCTTACGATGAACAAAATCCTCGCAAAAAACGAGGGTGGACTTGCAAGGGCCAATCAATACCAAGTTTCTATTGTTAGTGGATGGGGTGCAGATCAATATGGAACACCATTTATAAGACATCTTAAAAATAATTATGGTTTAATATGGAACGGAGAATTCCAGGAGAAATTATCTATTGCTTGTTCAAATGTAAATCTTCCATCTTCAACATATGCAACTGGGGAAGTAAAAGATAATTACATTGGTGTTGGGCAAGAATATGCACATACCAGAGTTAATACTGATATCGACTTCACATTTTATCTTGATAGGAATTACGAGATTTTAACTTTCTTTGAAGCATGGATTGATTTTATTTCTGGTAATGGTGTATCTAATACTGAGGATAAAGGATATTTCCGTAGATTTGCATATCCAAAATTCTATAAAAACTTTTCTGGACTTTATATTACAAAATTTGAGAAAAATTGGAATGCTCCCAATGCAAGGAACATGACCTATCAACTTATTAATGCATTTCCAAAATCTATGGCATCAATACCATTACAATATGGTGAGGCAGAAGTAATGAAGGTTTCCGTAACAATAAACTATGATAGATATAGACTTTATAGATCTATTAGTGGAACTCAAATAAAAGATCTTCCCGATAGCGCCACTAAGTTCTTCCCATATAATATTGACTTAGGATTGGGTATTGATTATTCTAAGTTGATGGGGCAGTATGGAAATTTCACTCTATAATCCCTAATAAATAAAAATACTTGAATTGTAACGGAGATTATGCCTTTACCAAAAATTAATACTCCAACTTATGAGTTGGAGATTCCTTCTACTGGAAAAAAGATTAAATATCGCCCATTTCTAGTAAGAGAGGAAAAAATTCTTGTCATGGCATTAGAGTCTGAAGATATGGCTCAGATTACGAATGCTATTATAGAAATTCTAACAGAATGTATTAGTACACGCGGTGTGAAAGTTGCAGAACTTTCTACCTTTGACATTGAGTATTTGTTCCTTAATATTCGTGGAAAATCTGTTGGTGAAGTTATTGAAGTTAATGTAACCTGTCCAGATGATGGTGAAACACAGGTTCAACTAGAAGTTAACCTTGATGATATTAAAATACAGACTAATAAGGAGCATACCAATATCATCAAGATTGATGATGCATTGTCTATGAAGATGAAATATCCATCAGTTAATCAATTTATTGAAAATAACTTTGAATATCAGGATGTTCAACCTGGTGTTGATAAATCATTGGATGTTATTATTTCATGTATAGATATGGTATATAATGCTGATGAGTGTTGGTCTGCAAGTGATTGCACAAAAGAAGAAATGACAGGATTCATTGAACAAATGAATACACGTCAATTTAAACAAATTGAAACGTTCTTCTCTACGATGCCCAAACTTGCACATACTGTGAACGTTAAAAATCCCAATACAAAAAAATCTAATGAGGTTGTTCTTGAGGGATTAGCGTCTTTTTTCGCTTGATAATGTCGCATACCAATCTTGAATCTTATTACAAGACAAATTTTGCCTTGATGCAGTACCATAAATACTCTTTGACGGAGTTAGAAAATATGATGCCGTGGGAGAGAGAAGTATACGTTACTTTACTCCAACAATATATTGAGGAAGAAAACTCGAAACAACAACAGTAAGTGGCATTAGGAAATTATACAGCACCATCGGTTCCGAAAATGGGAAGAAGCACAATTGCTTCTTCTGCTATTTCTGGTGCTGGTAAGATTGGTCCCAATAAACCAAAATTATCTACAACTAGAGTTAATTTTCAAAATATAAAGGGTGGTGACATTGCTAGTTCACTAGCAGAAACTAATACAGTTCTTGTAGAAATACAAAAGCAATTAACACTAGATTTTGCTAATAGAATTGTAGAGAGAAAGGAAAAAATATCTGCTATTAAAAAGCAGAGAGAAAATCAGAAAAAGATGGCGAGAGAGTCATCTATAGAATCTCCTTTATCAAAGATATCGAAAAAAACTAGTGGTGCCTTGAATAAGGTGATGGCACCTGCCAAAAATATTTTTGGTAAGATCATAGAATTCTTATCTTTGATTGGAACTGGAATACTTGTAGAAGAAGCATTTAACTGGTTCTCTAAAAAAGAAAATAGAGAATCTATATCTAAAGTATTTACTTTTTTAGTTGATAATTGGAAAATACTTGCTGGTATTTTTATTGGTGGAAAAATACTTAGTGGTATTTTAAAATTAGTTGGAGCAGCACGAACTGTTAGAAGTCTGCTCAGAAAAATTGGACTATTAAAGAACACGGGTATTTGTGGTTGTGGTGATGGTACAGGAAGAAAACCAACTAGATTACCTCGTGGATTTACAGCCGCTAGAGGTTCTGGGATGGCATTCTCCAGATTCTTTAGAGCAGGAGCAAATCAAGCACCCATCGGTAGAATGGGTAGTCTCATTAATGAATCTACTGGACGAGCAACCAGAATGCTCGGTCCAAACAAAGCAGTTGATGCACTTGCTCGTTTAAAAAACGCTGGTGTTAGCAATGCAAACCGTGCTAGAGTCTTGGCAGGGCAATTAAGTGAAACACAAGCACTTAATATTGCAACAAAAAATACAGGTCTGTTTAGTGGTATTCGCCAGAATTTTGGTGGAATATTGGCGCAAGGAAACAATCTTCGTAGAGGATTGCTAAGTCAAGGACAAGAATTAATTGGTGGCGCATATAGAGGTGTAAAAGGTTTTGGATCCGATGTGATGAATGTCGGCAGAACTGTTGGTAAAGGTCTTATGGATGCTGGTGGCGCTGCTGTCAGTGGTCTTAAATCATCATGGAATAATGTTGGTAAAGCAATTTCAAATCTTGACCCTCGTAAGTTACCAGAAATAATTAATAATGCAGTTAAATCAGAAGTTGATAAATTACAAAAAGCATCACCCATCTTTAAAAAATTAATCAATCTAGTAAAGAATCCAAAAGATATTGCTACTCTTGTTACAGATATAGCAGGTAAAGCTAAACCTGCTGTACAGGCAATTAAGCAAGCAAAGAGATCAGTTCCATTCAGAATTCCTGGTGTTGATGTTCTTATTTCATCTTTGATTGCTGCAGTAGAGATTGGAACTGGTGGTCCAGCTGGTAATGCTTTGATGGGAGCACTTGGTGGTGTGTTAGGATCTGCTGCTGGCACAACAATCGGTTCCTTTGCTGGTCCACCTGGAGCACTTATAGGTGCTATGGCAGGTGGTGTTGGTGGAGAATTACTATTCCGTGCAGCTGCGGATAAGATAGGTGAGCAGTTAGCAGCAAATGGTAAGGGGGATTTTGGTAAAGGAATATTCAATGACTCTCCACTTTTTGTTTCTGGATATGATCCATTTTCAATGTTTGGGGGTGATGAAGCACCAGAAGGTAAGAAGTTTGGTGGAATGATGAAAGGTCCATCACATGGTGGTGGTGGAGTTAGGATGGGTGGTAGTGAGATAGAAGGTGGTGAATATGTTGTTAATAGATTAGAAGCCTCCAGAAATAGAGCATCTCTAGATGATATTAACTTCAACTCTGGAAGACAATTGAAAAAGTTTGGTGAAGGAGTCAGAACGCAAAAGGTTCTTTTAGCAAAACAAGAAGAAAATCAAAAAGATTTTAGTGAAATAACAAAGAAATTAGTTGAAGAATTTGAGAAGAAAAAACGTATACAAGAGGCAGAAGCAAGAAAACGTAGCGGTGATGTAGGACTGACTTTACTACAACGGATGGGTATGACTGGTAATGGCAGTGGAGGAGGAAATCTAAATCATGCTGGCGGTGGTGGATCTAATAATGGAAACAACATTAGACCAAGTGGTGGTCCAAGTCCACTACGATTAAAACCAGATATTCAATACAACGATCCATCTGTACTTGTTCTTCCAGCAACAGATACCGCACCAGAAGAACCAGTAATTATACCAGGTAATTCTGATTCTAATTTGGGAGGACAAGAGATTATAATTGATACTTTCGATTCGGGGAATGAATATATTATTCAAGCATATCAAAGATACGGAATCTTCATGTGAGGTAATAAAAAATGGAAATACAACAGGTTAATTCTTTAAAACTAAATGCAAAGAAGATCAATAGTGTATTGATCAAAGGGAATAGTGATGTAAAGAAATTAAAAGCAGATGAAAAAAGTTTGCTTTTAAAAATTGATGATCAGAGAAAGAAAAAAATAGAAGAAAGCAAAGTAGAAAGTAGGGGTAAATTTAAAATACCAGGACAAGGAGTCTTGGGTAAAGTAACAAAACCTGTAATGGGTATTTTTGATAAGTTACTAGATTTCTTTGGTAATATATTACTTGGTGTTCTTATTGAAGAACTTCCAAGAGCAATAGCAGCAGCACAAAAATTCTTTGATGATAATCCATGGATAATACCAACATTTAAAAATATTTTCAAGTTCCTAGGAAATACTCTGATGGGAATGATTGATCTTGCCAATACTATTAAACCATCTGTTATAAGTGCATTTGAAGCATCTAGAGGTGCAGTGATTGGTGCTCTAGATCTTTTTGGATTTGAGACTGATGCCCTATTGGGTGAAGATGCGAAGTCAGCAGAGAAATCTGTAGATGAAGCAATTGCTGCAACACAAACTGAAGCTAATGAATCTCCTGCGGGAGAAGTACAACCAACGGGAGAAGGTCCAACATCAGTACAATCAAATCCAGATATTCCATCATCATCTGTTGCACCAGTAAATAGTGCTCCCGAAATACCAGGTCAAGAACCAAGAGAAGTACAGTCACCATCTGCAACTCCAGATTCATCAACTCCACCATCACAATCTTCTCCTGTACCATCAGTAAAGGTAAAACCTACACAAACAACACCTCAATATAAGTACGGTGGATTGACTAAATCATCCACTAATAAACGTGGAAGAAAAATCAAACCTAGAAGACGCCCAAGGATGGTTCAAGAGATTGGAGCAGAAAGAAGTGCAAGAGAAGCACTCATTTCTTATAGTGATTTTCACGATAATATAAAAGCTACAAAAAAACTGGAGGATCAAAAAGAAGACTCTAATGAATCATTTAGAAAATTCTTAGAACTTTATACTAGTGTTCATTCTACTGTCGGTGTAGGGACAGGACCTGGAGGAGGATCTCCAGATGGGTTGCCTGATGCAGGACCAGTAGGACCAGCAGGACCAGGATCTCCACTTGTATCATTTGATGCTAGTAATGAACCTGGATTTGATTTTACACCACCTGGTGGTATGAATCATGCACTATTTGATGGTGTAGTAAAACCAGATCCATATGGAACTAACAATCAAATTAATGGAAATAGTGGATATGGAAACTTCATGATTATAAGACATGAAGATCCCAATCGTCCTGGAACATTTTTTGATGCATTATATGCACACTTTCCAAATAAAAATTTCAAAAAACCAGGAGAAACAGTTAAGAAAGGAGAAGTTCTTGGAAGAATGGGTACATTGAATGATCCTTTTGATCAAAGAGGAAGTATAACAGGAACTCATATGAGTGTGGATTTTTTCCCAGTTGATGGACCATATGGGAAACCTTATTCATATCCTTATTGGCGTAACTTGCATCAACATATTGATCCGATGACACTTCCAACTCATAATTCAAGTGGTCTTACCCCATTCCAAAAAAAACAATATACAAATAATAAAGGCAATGGTAATTTTAAAGGTATGTTGAGACGTCATACAGGATTAAATCAATCAATGGATTCTACTGGGAGTAAAGTTGTATATGTTGTTCAACCGATAGTTAAACGAGGAAGAAGTACCATTGTTGTTAAACATATAGATAGACCTATAACTGTTCCAGTATCAGATTCTAGTAATATTATAAGACCAAGTTTAGCATAAAAAAATGTCAAATCAATTAACTACTGTAGTAGACAAATTAGAAATTATATCAGAAACTGGAGAAGCAACAGATGTATCTGGTGGTTTTCAGGTATTTAAATACTATGAAAGTTTATTCTCTCCACATATTACTGCATATTTGACACTGATTGATACTGGAAATGTAAAGTCTAAAACTGATACTCAAGAAAGACCAGCAGATATCGTTTCGGCAATACCAATCAGAGGTAAAGAAAATCTCAACCTTGTTTTATGTCATAAAACAGGAAGACTTTCTTTTGGTGCAAACCAAGCAGGTGATTATCCATTAAGAATAGTCTTCGCAAATTCTTCCACTGCGAAAGGTACATCCATTATAAGCCTACAATTAACATCACAAATTGCAGTAAAAAATAAGAAAAAAGTTCTTGCCGGTGCATATAAAGGTTTAATATCCAATTCAGCATCTAAAATATTTGACTCACTGTTAAGCGAATCTCCAAGTAGAGTTAGAGTAATTGATCCAACAAAAAATGCACTAGATTTTAAAGGTTCTCAAATAGAAAGACCCTTAGATAAACTTATTGATTTGGCAACCCAATCTATTTCAGTCAATAGTGACGGCACTCCTGGTTATTTTATTTTTGAAACACAGGATGGAGTAAGTTTTAGATCAGTGCAAGAAATGTGCAACGCTGGATCTGAACTTGTGTATAGTCATGGTGAAGGACAAGTTGCACGAGAAGAAGGTGATTTTAGAATTTTACACTTTGCAGAGAAGCAAGACTTTAATCTCTTAAAATCAATGGAATCTGGTGCATTTGGAGCACGTTTTATTGAATGGAGTCCTTATAATCTTGAGTATAAGGAGGAGATAGTTAAACTCGA
>Ga0163110_10001267_pt1 | contig 12794 bp, 13 predicted proteins | sample CRUFie1St17metaG_FD_108703 | JGI IMG/M metagenome (GOLD analysis project Ga0163110, IMG submission 108703) | Marine microbial communities from the Costa Rica Dome - CRUD Field 142mm St17 metaG | ecosystem: Environmental > Aquatic > Marine > Oceanic > Photic zone | place: Costa Rica: the Eastern...
ACGTTCAAAGACGTTATCAAGCGACCGTCGTTGGATTCGGAGGCCGTTGGCTGTGGGGTCAAATCCTGGGCAAAGCAGCAGAAACTCACCATGGGGGCCAATGTCAAAAAAGTGGTTTTCATGAGAATTGATTTTATTGTTTGACACCAAGATAGACCATAGACGAGAACCACGTTTTTGGATGTTTGCGCCGGTGGCGATGCCGCGTCGCAAGAATGACGGGGCGGCATGCCTACCCTGACAAGCCTACCCGCTCCGCCTCGCGGAGGGGGCGCTTTCTTTTTGGGAAGTCGCCGGGCGCTCAAACCTTCGGCTTGGCGGCGGATTTTCCCAAAAAGAAAGCCCCGCAATCTCGTGCGGGGCTTGTTGGGTGGGTGGCTAATGGGATTTGAACCCACGACCCTCGGCACCACAAACCGATGCTCTAACCAGCTGAGCTATAGCCACCATGTGCCTTCGTTTGGACCGCGTGTGGTCCAGAAGGGAGCGCAAAGATATTCAAGATGTCTCAATGTCAAGCCCCTCCCTTGGGGACTTCTTTCGACCTTTGAGGCATGAGCGCCCAACTCAAGATTTTGCACGTGGCGAGCTGGTATCCCTCGGAGGTTCATCCCAGCTTGGGGAACTTCATCGAGCGGCACGTGGAGGCCGTGGCGACGGCATGTGAGGTGGAAGTTTGGGCGCCCGTGCCGGTGCTAGGATCGGCAGGCCGCGTGGTGAAGATGCGCGAGAAGAATGGAACGGAGTTGCGGGAGGTGGAAGGCCAAACCTTCACCGTCCGCCGCCTCTACCACGAAGCCACGCGACCGCAACTGGTCGGGGTCGCCCGATCGGTGGCGAGTGCGGCGTCGAAGATGGATTGGACGCCCGATGTGGTGCACCTCCATGTGGCGTACCCCGCCGGGTCCGCGGCCGTGGCCTGGGCCAAGAAATGGGGCGTGCCCGTGGTGTTGACCGAGCATTGGACGGCGTATCAGGATTTTGGGGCAGTGCCGTGGTGGCGTCGCCGGGTGATTCGGGACGTGGTCAAGCGCGCGGATGCGGTGTGTCCTGTGAGTGCCGACCTGAGAGAAGCCATGGCCGCCGCGGTGTCTGGCATGGGCCAGGTGCACGTTGTGCCCAACGTCGTGGACACGGCCCGGTTCAAGCCTGCAGAGGAAGAGACCTTGGCCGGGGTGCCTGTGGGTGCCACGCGGCGCCGTTTGGAAGGCCATGCCATGCAGCGACTGCTTCACGTCAGTTCCATGAACGACGACCAAAAGAACATCACCGGCCTTCTTGAGGCCCTCTCTCCCCTGTTCAAGGCGAATCCTGCGTTGAAGGCCACGTTTGTGGGGGGCGAGCAAGCCCGCTTGGATGGACACCGGTCGTGGGTGGAGGCGCAAGGTCTCGAGGGTCGAATTGTGTTCACTGGGCCTTTGGGAACGGACAAGGTTGTGAAGCACATGCAAACCCACGACGTGTTGGTGTTGAACAGCCGGCGCGAAAACTTCCCCTGTGTCATCGCGGAGGCTTGGGCTTGCGGGATTCCTGTGATGAGCACCGATGTGGGCGGCATCCGAGAGCACCTCCCTTCTGGCCTCAGCGAGCGCGGTTTCCTTTTGCCGGCCGAGGCTGGAGAGACGGATTGGGCGGAAGCTTGGGCGCAGGTGAGCCAAACCACATGGTCTGAGGAATCCCTGCGCACGTATGCAGAGGCGCATTTCAGCATGGCCGCAGTGGGTGCGGCGTACAAGACGGTGTACCTAGACCTGTTGGGTTGACTAAGGTCGCCGAAGAGATGTATTTTGGGGTCATGAACGTGTTGCGCATTGGATGGCTGGGATTGTGGACGATCAGTGCCTGTGTGGCGCAAGCGCAAGGCTATGCGCTGTACAACACAGGAGCGACGGAGGACGGGGACTTCCAAGCCTCGGGCGGCGTCTGCTTGATGGGCGGTGCCTCTGAAAACGACGAGGCCATGGCGTGGTTTCTGGAACAGGCAGGTGGCGGAGACATCCTCGTGCTGCGGGCCTCGGGTTCGGATGGCTACAACGACTACCTCTACAGCGACCTAGGCGTGAACGTCAATCGGGTGACCACGGTCGTGTGCCAAGGCATCAGCGCCTCCTCCAATGCCACCGTGTTGGGGTTGATTGAGGGTGCAGAAGGGATTTGGTTTGCGGGAGGCGACCAGGCGGATTACCACAACCTGTGGCAGGGCACACCACTGAACGACGCCATCAACGAAGCTCTCACAGAGCGCAACATTGTCATTGGGGGAACAAGTGCGGGCATGGCCATTTTGGGCGGCCTTCGGTTCACCGCGGCCAACGGAACGGTGTACAGCGAGGAAGCCCTCGAAGATCCATACAACGCCTACATGACCCTCGACAACACGCCGTTCATTGACGTGCCGGTGCTCGCGAACACCTTCACCGACACGCACTTCGACAATCCCGACCGACGCGGCCGCTTGTTGACCTTCATGGCACGTGCCTACATGGACTGGGGCATCGAAGCTTCGGCCATCGCCTGCGACGAATACACGGCGGTTTGCATCGATGAGGACGGTGTGGCGCGCGTGTTTGGGGAAGCGCCGCAATATGCAGACAACGCCTACTTCGCCAAGGTCTATTGCGTGCTTGACTACCCCACGCCTGAAGTGTGCGAGGCAGGACAACCGTTGACCTGGAGCCAGGGCGAGAACGCCGTGCGCGTGTGGCGCGCCATGGGCACCACCACGGGATCACCCTCGATGCACCTGTACGGCAACCCCATGCATTCGGGCGAGAGTTCCGAGCGCTGGTGGGCCGAGAATGGCACATGGTTCAGCGCAGCCACCTTCAACGCCGACTGTGCCTTCAACCCACCCTTGCCTTGCACCGAAGACATCGACGGTGACGGCATCATTGCCACCTCTGACGTCATTCTGATCCTCACGGAATTTGGGTGCAGCGTCGATTGCGCCTTTGACCTCGACGGGGACGGAACCGTGGGGGTGTCGGACGTGCTGTCCGTGTTGAGCCGGTTTGGGGAAATCTGCTGACCCGCAGCCCGCTCAAGCCAAATCCAACAGCGAGTCCGCACCCACGGGGCGGCGGACTTCAAAGCCTTCGCCGTGCATGAACCCAGCGGGACGCCCAAAAGAGGTGGCTCTCCCCCTCACGTGATCGAGGAATTCGGGGCTGCTGATCGGCGTGGCGGGCTCCTTGGAATTGGGGTCATGAAATTGTGAGCCGAAGGCCAAAATCGCCTTGAACTTCGTGTCGAGGTGCCCCGTGATGTCCACGACGACGTCCGGCGTGCGGTCGTAGTCCTGGATGTAGTGGTACACGGCACGAGGGCGCCACGCAGCCTCTGGGGCGTCGTCGGAACCGGTCACAACTTTGGGAAGGCCGGCGAGGAAGGCCGCACGGGCCACGAGCTCGGCGCCACGGCCGTGGTCGGGGTGCCGGTCTTCGAGGGCGTTGGCCAAGACCACGGAGGGACGCAAGCGGCGGATGGCAGACACCACCAAACGCAGGCTGTCCTCATTCACTTCAAAGAATCCATCGGCGAGGCCCAGGTTTTCGCGGTGGACCAAGCCGAGGATGGATGCCGAAGCGGCGGCCTCGCGGTCGCGAAGCTCGGCAGAGCCCCGCGTTCCGAGCTCCCCTCGGGTCAGGTCGACGATGGCGCATCGCTTGCCTTGGCTGGCAAGTTTGGCCAGGGTCCCTCCCGCCGACAACTCCACGTCGTCCGGATGGGCACCAAAAGCCAAAACATCTACGGCTTCCTGAAGGGTCTTGAGGGTCTGCTGCGCCATGGTGCAAAGGTAGTTGGTGACTGAATTGCCATGAGAAATCAACTCGTTCTCGAAAAATATTCACTCATTCCCGAATCAATGCGCCTCATTCCAACTACCTTGAAGCAGCGATGGTTGAACATCGCCCCCTTGCAAGTGGTTGTTCTATGGACCCAATCGCATCGACATGAACGCAGCATCCACTTCATCCCCCGACGAGGTTTTGGTCCTCGGAGCCGGCTTTGCCGGCCTTGCCACGGCAAGCTACTTGGCCAAAGCCGGACACCGCGTACGCGTTGTGGAAAGACACGACACGCTGGGCGGACGGGCTCGGAAATTTGAAGCGGAAGGGTTCACGTTTGACATGGGCCCGAGCTGGTACTGGATGCCGGACGTGTTTGAACGTTACTTCAAGGATTTTGGAGCCGACGTAAACGAGGAAATGAACCTCGTTCGCCTCGACCCCTCGTATACGGTGTGGTTTGAGGATGGGCCGCTCGAGATCCCCGCGGGGCTCGACGCCTTGGCCGAGGTCTTCGAACAGATTGAAGCCGGCGCAGGCCAAAAGCTCAAGGATTTCATGGCCGAGGCCGAGGTGAAGTACAACATCGGCATGAACAAATTCGTGAACAAGCCGGCGCACAACGCCCTCGAGTTCGCGGAATGGCAAACGGTGGTCGACGCCACCCGCTTGTCGCTCTTCACGTCGTTCAGTGCCTTCGCGCGAAAGCATTTCACCCACCCCAAGCTGCTCCAGATCATGGAGTTTCCGGTGCTGTTCTTGGGCGCCAAACCCGAGGACACCCCTGCCCTCTACTCCCTCATGAACTACGCCGACACGTGCCTTGGCACGTGGTACCCCATGGGCGGCATGAACGAGATTGTGCAAGCCATGGTCCGCGTGGCTGAGCGCCAAGGGGTCATATTTCAAACGAGCTCGGAAGTCGCCGCCATCCTCGACGACGGCGACCGGGCGTCGGGCGTGGTGCTGTCCAACGGACGACGCATTGAAGCGGCCGCCGTCGTGGCCACGGGAGACTACCACCATGTGGAGCAATCCTTGCTTCCCGCCAAGTGGCGCCGCTACGACGAAGCGTATTGGGACAAGCGGACCATGTCGCCGAGCTCATTGCTCTACTACGTGGGACTGAACACGCGGGTGCCTGAACTCCAGCACCACAACCTGTTCTTCGACACGCCGTTTGGGCCGCATGCGACGACGATCTACGACACCAACACGTGGCCGGACGATCCGTTGTTCTACGTGAGTGCCCCTTCGCGCACCGACCGCAGCGTGGCCCCCGAGGGATGCGAAAACCTCTTCTTCCTCATCCCGCTCGCCCCAGGCCTGACGGAGGACGGCACGGAGCGCGACCGTTACTTCGAAGAGATCTTGACGCGCCTCGAAACGCACCTCGGACGGGACTTGAGGCCGCACATCACCTACACCCGCAGCTTTGCGCACAGGGAATTCCAAGAAGAATACTCGAGCTACAAAGGCAACGCCTATGGACTCGCGAACACCTTGCGTCAAACCGCGTTCTGGAAACCCAAGATGCGGTCGAAATTGCCGGGACTGCACTTCGCGGGCCAGCTCACGACGCCCGGCCCTGGGGTGCCTCCTTCCCTGATTTCAGGGGAAGTGGCGGCCCGTGAAACCGGGCGGTACTTGAACCGTTTGGGCATCATGCCTCAGGAAGCCACGTCTGTGGACCTGTCCGTTGAACATGAACCCTCCTTCCAAGGTTAATCTCCCGTCATGGACGCACTGAAACTCTACGACGACGTTGCCTCGGAATGCGCCAAGCGCACGACCAAAGCGTACAGCACGAGCTTTTCGCTGGGCATCCGCTTTTTGGCGCCCTCCTTGCGTGAGGCCATCTACAACATTTATGGTTTTGTGCGCTACGCCGATGAAATCGTGGACACCCTCCACGGGTCTCAACAGGAAGCCATGTTCGCGCGCTTCAAAGAGGACACCTATTGGGCGCTCGAGCACGGCATGAGCAGCAACCCCATTTTGCATGCGTTTGCGAAGTCCTTTGCCAAGTACAACATCGACCGAGAGCACGTGGATTTGTTCCTCCGCTCTATGGAGTGGGACCTCGACCGCACGGCTTACGACCGCCAGGGATACGACGATTACATCGTGGGATCCGCCGAAGTGGTGGGGCTGATGTGCTTGCACGTGTTTGTGTTTGGGGACCGTGAAGCGTACGAACGGTTGTTGCCCAACGCGCGCAGCTTGGGGGCGGCCTTCCAGAAGGTCAACTTCTTGCGCGATTTGAAGGACGACTACGAGGACAAAGGCCGTGTGTATTTCCCTGGCGTGGACATGGGACGCTTTGACGCCGAAGCCAAGGCACACATCGAGGCTGAAATTGCCGCCGATTTTCGCCATGCCTACTTGGGCATCCTGAAGCTCCCGAAAGAGAGCCGACTCGGGGTGTATGTCGCTTACGTCTACTACCAACGCCTGTTCCAAAAAATCGCCGCCTTGCCTTCGAGCCGCATTTTGGAAGAGCGCGTGCGCATCCCCAACCGCCGCAAGGCGACACTCTTTGTGGGGTCTTACTTGCGACACAGCTTCAACCTTCTTTGACCCTGCCGTGATGCGCATGTGCGTGGCATGGATGGGATTGCTTTGGGCCCTGTTCGGAGTCCTGCCAGCCTCTGCCCAACAGGATGTCAACCTCGCGCAGTGGCGCGCGTGGTACCGCGATGCAGCCACCCACCAAACCGGCAGCGTCATGGTCGACCGCATGGCCTCTGACTGTGGCACATGTGAGGGGCATCCCCTCGCCCATGGGTTCATGGCCGTGTCCAACCTCATGGTCGCCGACGAATTGTGGAACCCCTTTGAAAAGTTGGAGATTTTCAACGCGTGGCAGCCCGTCCTGGAATCGGCTGTGGCCGCCTTGCCTGAACATCCCGACCTCGCCCTCCTGCGTCTGGGCGTCCAAAACCACGTGCCGTCCATCCTGAACTACAGCCACAACACCCTAGCCGACCGCCTTCTCGTGGAGCGCGCGTTGGCGGAAGGGCATTGGTCCTCTGACCGCATCCATGCCGCCTTTGTGCGCGACTTTCTCACGTACCTTAAGTCCCTCTAATGTCACTCACACTCAAAAACAACCTTCCCATGGTCGAAAATGTGGTCCTCGTAGATCCTGAAGACCGTCCCTTGGGCACCATGGAAAAGATGGAAGCCCACCGCCAGGGTGTGCTTCATCGGGCGTTCAGTGTGTTTGTCTTCAACAGCAAGGGAGATTTGTTGCTTCACCGCCGTGCCAAGGAGAAATACCACAGCGGCGGCCTTTGGACCAACACGTGCTGCAGCCATCCTCGTCCCGACGAGACGGTGGTGGAGGCCGCACAGCGCCGGCTCGTGGAAGAGATGGGGATGCGGTGTCAGCTGGAGCCCAAATTCTCGTTCGTCTACCGTGCCGACCTCGATCACGGCATGATTGAGCACGAGCTCGATCACGTGCTCATTGGGTACAGCGACGTGCCGCCCGAGCCGAACCCCGAGGAGGTCTGTGAAACGCGGTACATGCCGGTGCGCGAGGTCGAAGCCGACATCGCCGCCCACCCCGACCGTTACACGGCCTGGTTCAAAATTTGCTTCCCAGAGGTATTGTCAACCCTACTGCACGCATGATTGGTCAGGATTCAACATTCTTGGCAAAGTTGAATGGGGAAGAGCTTTGGGGAGCTGTGATTGTCATTCTACACCTTGTCGGAGGTACGGCTGCAGCATTTGGACTCACCCATCATATTTTGCCCCTCACTCCATTGCACCTTGCCATTTGTGCGGGAATTGTCATGGCTTTCACTGGATCGGAGAGCCCCTGGAAATGGGCATTGACCATGTTTTTGGGATTTGGCGTAGAGGTGATTGGGGTAGAAACTGGCCTGTTGTTTGGGGACTACGAATACGGCTCAGGTCTTGGACCAAAAGTGCTCAAAGTTCCCATGCTCATGGGCGTGTTGTGGTGGATTCTCTTGTTGGGAACGCACCATTGGTCCGCGCGGTGGCTGTCCCTTTTTAAAACAAAAAAGATGCCCGTTCTGAGGGCGGCCATGGCTGCGTCTTTGATGACCGCGATGGACATCCTCATCGAACCTGTGGCCGTAAGGGCAGGTTGGTGGACATGGAGTGCTGGTGACATTCCAATCTCCAATTATGTGACTTGGTGGATCGTCGCCTTCGCATTGGGTCTGTTGTGGAGAGACGAAGACGACTTAAAAACAAATCGATTGTCCGGCTTGTTGGTTGTCGCATATGCCCTTTTTATCGGACTTTTGAATTTGTTGTCATGGACGTTGTGAGTTTCTCAATTGCCTTTTTTGTGGTCGTTCTGACCTTTCTTGCCATGGAAGGTGTGGCGTGGTTGGCACACAAATACCTGATGCACGGAGCCATGTGGTACTTTCATGAAGACCATCATTCCCATGGGCCCGGTTTCTTTGAAAAGAACGATGCCTTTTTCGTCATTTTCGCGGTGCCGAGTGCCTATTGCTTTATCACGGGCGGAGCTGCTTCTGATGCAAGACTTTGGATCGGTGTAGGGATTGCCCTTTATGGCTTGGCCTACTTCATTGTGCACGACGTCTTTATTCACAGACGTTTCAAATGGTTTAAGAAAACCAACAATGCATACCTCATGGCCATCCGCAAAGCGCACAAAGTCCACCACAAACAGCTTCAAAAAGAAGGAGGCGAGTGCTTTGGGATGCTGTTTGTACCTCCAAAGTTCATTCGCGAGGCAAGACAAGCTTTGCAGAACAAAACGTGATGAACGATTTGACATACCTCTGGGTGAACCTTGCTGTCATTTCCATTCCATTTGTTGCAAGTTTTGACAAACGGGTGGCCTTTTTCAAAGAGTGGAAGGCCTTTTGGCCCGCGTGCGTGCTGACCATGGCCGGCTTCGTTGCGTGGGACGTCATCTTCACGGCACGAGGCATCTGGGGCTTCAACAGCGCCCACCTCGCCGGCATTGACCTGTTGGGCTTGCCCATCGAAGAGTGGCTCTTTTTCATCACCGTGCCCTACGCCTGCGTGTTCACCTACGCCTGCTTCAAGAAATACATCCCGAACTCCCCCCTCGGCTTTGGGCACCGCGGACTGACGGTGGCCATGACCGGCCTGTGCATTGGGATTGCGTTGGGCTTTTCTGACCGGGCCTACCTGGGTCTGACCTCCGCCCTGTGTGCGGTGTGGCTGTTTGGCACCCTGCTCCGTTGGCGCTCGTGGATGGGGCATTTTTGGTTTGCCTACCTCGTGCTCCTCGTGCCCTTTGTGATCAGCAATGGCGTGTTGACGGGGCTCGACTTTTGGTCTTACCCTTTCTTGCACAATCAGCCTGAGGCCATCGCCGACCAAATCGTGTGGTACAACAACGAGGAGAATTCCGGATGGCGCTTGTTCACCATGCCGGTCGACGACCTGCTCTACGGCCTGTTGCTCATCGGCATCAACGTCAGCTTGTTTGAGGCGTTTTCCGCCCGCGGCACTTCGTCAGTCCAAATCCACGCCTGAGCTCACCCACGCCGACACAGGATGGTGGTCGCTCAGCACCACGCCATGTGTTTGCTGCTGATGTACGACCAGGGTCGTGTCCACCAAAATGCCGTCAATTCGAACCCCGGGCACCCTGCCTATGTGGGTTCCACCGAGCCCCAAGGTGGCCGCATCAAACGCGTCCCGCACCCGCTCCTGCCTCAATTGTCGCACTGCGTAGGACATCGGTGTGTCGTTGAAATCTCCGGCGAGGACCACGGGATGGGGACTTTGGGCCATCTTCTCGCGCAAGATGTGGGCTTGCTTGGCGCGCGCCTCGGACGCTTGGGTCACCAAACTCAGCAACCTCAGCCCTTCCTGACGGCTGGGCCCATCCTCCACCGCGGCATAGTCCGCGTGGCTGAAGTACAAACTCTGAAGGTGCACGTTGAACACCCGCACCGTGCCTGATGGCGTCTTTACATCGGCTTGAAGCACCCGGCCGCGCCCTGCGTCCTCGGGGAACATCCACGTCTCCCACTCCACCACGGGCAGAGACGTCACCAACGAAGGCCCCGACCCGTTGGGCCATTGAAGCAGCTTGCGGCGTGGCGAGGACCACGAAAAACCGGCGTTTTGGAGGACCGACTTTCCGTCTTTGGGAAACTCCTGAAAGCACCACACAGTCTCCTGACGAGCGTCCAACCAGGTGGCCAAGTCCCGGCGCGTGGCGTCCCCTTGCAACCAATTGAATTCGTCAAGGCGCCTCACGTTGAAGGAAAGGACACCCCACGCGTCGTCGTCCGGAATTTCGCTCGCCCCGAGACCCAAGGAGAACACTAGCATGAACGACGGCCACGTGGCGACCAACACCAGAGTGGGAAAGGCGGCCCGAATCCAGCGAAAGGACAAGACACGCCACACCACGCCGGCAGCCAACAGCAGCCAGCCCAAGCCGTACGTCAATCCGAAGGGAGACAGCCAAGGAAACCAAGAGGGAGACACCCGCACGGCCAATTCGCCCAACACGACCAGGGCCATGCCCGGCAACGCCAGCATGCTCGCCGAATCGATGTTGCGCCGTTTGGCACGCGGCTTTTTCTTTTGGGCCACGGTCAGCGCTGGCTTTCGTCAAACAAGAACCGCTTCTCCTCCGGAGACAAATGGTCGTAGCCGTGCTTGGAGATCTTGTCCAAAATCGCGTCCAACCGCTCCCCACGCTCCGCACGGGCGGCATTGAATTCGTCGTCGGACATTGGCGCACGCGAGGCTTCGCGCTCTGCAGCCTTCCATCGGTTGGAGGTCGACGCCTTGAACCGGCTGCGCTTGCGCTTGGGAATGGACAGGGACCGCGAAGTCAGTGCGTCCAAGATCCATTCCAGCCAGCCCACCAAGTTGGTGCCCTTGCGGTCTTGCATGACGAGCAACACCCCAAACAACGCGCCGCCCAAGTGCGCCACGTTTCCACCGGCATTCACGCCACGGCTCAACCCGAAATAATCCAACACCACATACCCCCAGAACAAATGCTTCAGTGACACCGGGCCAAACAAGATCAGGTTGAACTTGAGCTCGGGACGCAGCGTGGCGATCGCCCCAAAAATGGCCATCACCGAAGCCGAAGCCCCCAAAGCGTAGGTGCCCGTTTGAAGGGGTTTGAACCCGTTGGTCAAGAAGAAGTAGGCGGCAAATCCCGCGAGTCCTCCTGCGAGGTAGGTGCTCAGCAACCGCCGCGACCCCACTTCCCCTTGGTACACCCGGCCCATCCAAAACAAGAGCAACATATTCATGCCCACGTGCCACACGCCTTGGTGCGTGAACATGTGGGTCAGCACACTCCACGGGCGCTTCGCCAAGACCTCGAGACGCCAAGACGTGGCCAAGGTTCGGGCTCCCTCTGCGGGCAACACCGCAGAGACCACCCCACCTCCGATTTGATCCACAACATCCAGCGTCATGAGCACGACAAACACCGCCGCATTCACCCACACCAGGCGGGTCAGCATGCCGCCGTCACGCCACATCGCTTTCAGATTCTCCCACATGATTCAATAAAAATGACCGCGGTCCTGTTGCCACCGCTTGAGCAAGAAATAGCCAAAAATCATCCCTCCGAGGTGCGCGAAGTGCGCCACATTGTCGCCGGGGCTGTTCTGGAACGCCAGCATCAATTCGATCGCGCCGTAGCCCATCACGAAATATTTGGCGCGGATGGGAATGGGCGGAAACAGCAACATCAGTTGGGTGTTGGGAAAGAGCATCCCAAACGCCAAGAGCAAGCCAAACACCGCCCCACTGGCCCCCACCACGCGACCGTACACCATTTCAAGCACGCGTGCGCGCTGGAGGGGACTGGCGTTGGGGGAAATGAATTGCTCGGCGGCCGGAAAGAAAGTGCCGAGTTCGCTGTAGAACTGCAGTCCCACCACCAACTCGTGCAGGGCAAAGGCGCCGAGGCCACAGACCATGTAGTAGGTCAGGAAGCGCTGAGGACCCCACACCCGCTCGAGTTGCGAACCAAACATGAACAGCGCGAACATGTTGAAGAAGATGTGCCCCAAATCCCCGTGCATGAACATGTGGGTGATGATTTGCCACGGCTGAAAGAACGGCGAACCAGGGTACGTGCCCGCCAACAGCGGCACGGCCACAGAATCGCCGATGAGTCCCGACCCCAAGTACATGAGCACGTTGAGGATGATCAGGTTTTTGACGACTTGAGGGGTGTTCTGCAACATCAGCGGAAGGGGTTTTCAAGGTCCTCTGCAGCCCAAATCGACAGCGCCTGCCGTCCATCCGGATCCACGTTGGGGTGATCACAGGCCCAAAGGTCGGCCACCAAATGACGCCGCGCCTCCAGAGGCATGGGCGCCTCACCGGTCACTGCCGCGCGGCTTGCCCACGCCTTCGCCCATTGGGCTTGACGCGCTTCGTGGTCGGTCCACAGGCCGTCGTGGTAGGTTTCCAACACCGCATCCAGCGCCTCGCGCACGTGGGCGGTCATGTCTGCCGGCACCGCGCGGAGCTGCACGGTTTGGTCGTCGACTTGGGCCAAATCCATGCCCATGGCCAACAACGCCTCCCTGGCGTCGGTCAAGGCCATCACCTCAGGCTGCGTCAAGGTGATGTCTTCTGGAATCAAGAGCGTTTGGGATGCCACGGCTGCCGCCTCTCCTGCACGCAATTGCGCCATGAAGCGCTCGAACAAGATCCGCAGGTGGGCGCGCCGGATGTGCACCACCGCCACGCCTTCCTCCACGGGCACCATCAAGTACTTCCCGCGCCATTGCAGGATGTCGAGTCCCTCTGTGGATGCCGCCTCTTCGCGCCCCATGACTTCCTTGCGAGCTGTCTCTGCAGCCGGACGGGCTGCGGGCTCCTCCATGACTTGGTACAAATCCTTCCAACCGGCCGATTTGGACCACCCTCCATGGGCTTGTCCCAAAGACGGGCCCGACGACCGCGTGCCCGACCCGGCACGGCCGCCTGATGGTGAGGTTGGCGCGATGGGGGCGTCGAAGG
>Ga0163110_10001269_pt1 | contig 12790 bp, 13 predicted proteins | sample CRUFie1St17metaG_FD_108703 | JGI IMG/M metagenome (GOLD analysis project Ga0163110, IMG submission 108703) | Marine microbial communities from the Costa Rica Dome - CRUD Field 142mm St17 metaG | ecosystem: Environmental > Aquatic > Marine > Oceanic > Photic zone | place: Costa Rica: the Eastern...
AGATGGGATGTCCTATCCGCAGGAAGTAAATATAGCAGTAGCTGTTGCTATGGAGGGAGGAGGCTTGATAACGCCAGTTTTAAAAGATCCATTTAAAACAGATTTATTTGAACTTTCACGCCAATGGAAGGATCTTGTGAAAAGGTCTAGGCTAAAGCAGTTAGAGCCAGATGAGTATTCTACTGGTACTTTTACATTGTCAAATTTAGGAATGTTTGGAGTTGATAGGTTTGATGCGATTCTTCCTCCTGGCACCGGAGCAATATTAGCAGTGGCATCATCTAAGCCAACTGTTATAGCAAATAATAATGGTTCAATATCAGTTAATAAAGTTATGCAGGTTAATCTTACTGCTGATCATAGGATTATATATGGAGCAGATGGAGCGGCCTTTCTAAAAGATCTTGCTTATCTAATAGAAAATGAACCTGAATCTTTAGTATCTTAAGATTAATTGGATATAGATAAAAAAAAAGTTGATTTAGACCAAAATCTGAATTCATATGATTACGATTTAAATCCCTCTTTAATAGCGAATCAGCCTTCAAAGATTAGGCATCAATCTAGAATGATGTTAGTTAGGAATCCTTTCTCAAATGATAGTTATGCCTTAGATAAAATTACTTTGAATATTGTTGATGAATTAAGTTTTGGTGATGTGATTGTCATAAATGATACCAAGGTTATGAAAGCGAGAATTTACGTTGAGTTAGAAAGCGGAGCTCTTATTGAATTATTTGTTTTAGAACTAATTCAAAATTCAACTTGGTTATGCTTAGCTAAACCAGCAAAAAAATTAAAAATAAATAAACTAGTTCATTTAAATTCTCAGAATTATGAAAGTATTCAATTGAAAGTGGTTGGGGTTGATAAGAAAACTGGTGGAAGATTAATAGAATTCCCTAATCATATTAATAACCTTAATGCTATGAGTAATTTTCTTGAAAGATATGGACAAATTCCTTTGCCGCCATATATAAAACATAATGATTCTTTATCATCTCATGATGATTTTTATCAGACAAGATATGCAAAAAACCCAGGAGCAGTTGCTGCTCCAACAGCAGGGTTACATTTAAGTGATCTTATTATTTCAAGACTGAAAGGAAAGGGAGTAAAAATTTTGCCAATAACACTTCATGTTGGCTATGGCACTTTTAAACCGATAGATAAAGTTAATTTACATGAATTAAAGTTGCATGAAGAATTTGTAAATGTAGATGAAAATGTTATTGAACAAATAAAAATAACAAAAAATAAAGGCAAAAAAGTCATTGCAATTGGTACTACGAGTGTAAGGGCAATAGAGAGTTGTTATTGCCCAGTAAAAAGGGATATTTTGCCAATATGTAGAAATGTTGATTTGGTAATTAAGCCAGGATATAAATTTAAAGTAGTTGATGGGTTATTGACAAATTTTCATTTACCAAAAAGTTCCTTACTTTTTCTTGTGAGTGCAATGATAGGTAGAAAAAGATTACTTAGTTTATATAAAATCGCCATAAGAGAAAAATTTAGATTTTTCTCTTATGGCGATGCTATGTTTATTTCCCCAGAGGCTTTTTTAAAAGAAGCAAGATTTAAGCTTTAATAGGTTCCTGAATAATTCCGGTAGGAACTTCTGTAAACATAACCGAAGATAAATATCTTTCAGCAAGATCTGGTAAAACTACCACAATTGTCTTGCCAGCATATTCATCTTGCTCAGCTAATTTAACAGCAGCAGCTGCAGCTGCACCACAAGAAATTCCTACAAGCAAACCTTCTTCTTTAGCCAATCTTAACGCCATATCAATTGATTCATCATTTGTTACTTGTTCTACTTTATCGACAATTGATAAATCAAGATTCTTGGGAATGAAGCCAGCTCCAATACCTTGTATCTTATGTGGGCCAGATTTTACTTCTTCTCCATTTAAGGTTTGAGTTATTACTGGACTGTGTGAAGGTTCAACTGCCACTGAAATAATGTTCTTACCTTTTTCTTGCTTTATGTATCTAGAAACTCCAGTAATAGTACCTCCAGTTCCAACGCCTGCGACCAGTACGTCTATCTCTCCATCACAATCGTCCCAGATCTCAGGCCCTGTAGTTTTAAAATGGATTTCTGGATTAGCTGGATTATCAAATTGGCCAGGCATAAAATATTTTGATTTATCACTTTCTGCAATTTCTTTGGCCTTTGCAATTGCACCTGGCATACCTTTAGATGCTTCAGTTAAAATAATTTCTGCTCCTAATACAGCCATTACTCGCCTTCTCTCTATAGACATGGATTCTGGCATTGTTAGAATCAGTTTGTAACCTCTAGCTGATGCTGTAAAAGCAAGTGCTATCCCTGTATTGCCTGAGGTAGGTTCGACAATTACTTTTTCTTTTGTTAATTTGCCACTCTTTTCAGCATCCCATATCATGTTTGCACCAATTCTGCATTTAACACTATATGCAGGATTTCTCCCTTCTATTTTTGCTAGAACAGTTGCTTTTGCATTTTTAGTAACTGATTTTAATTTTACTAGTGGAGTATTTCCAATAGCAAAACTATTGTCATCATAAATTTTTCCCATTATTTGAAAAATAAATATAATTCAATAATAACTATTTTTCTTAAGAAAAGTATATAAATTTCTTTACAAACCCAACTAATATATTTTTAATTATTTAAGGCATTAGAAAAGATATCCCATAAATGATCAATATTTTCAAGTCCTACTGAAACTCTTATTAGATGTGAAGGTACGCCATAGCTTTCTGCCCATTCTAATTCTTTATAATGAGCCAATTGAACATAAGGGCAAACTAAAGTGAATTTTGTACCAAGACTTGGTCCTTTTGAAAGTTTTAATGAATCATAAAATCTTTTAGCTTTTCCTAAACCTCCTTCTAATTCAAATGAAAGTAAGCAACCATATCCTCCCTCTTTTCTAAGTATTGAATTGAAATTTGTACAATTCTCTGGGTGGTATATATTTTTTATACTTTTGTGATTTTCTAATCGGTGTTTTAAATCTAAGCAAGATTTATTTTGATTAATAATTCTATCTTCAAAGTTTCTACTTGCCTTTTCTAAAGAAATAATATCTCCATCAGAAAGTTTTGGGAGATTTAAATCTTTCACGGATTTTTTAAATTTCTCAAACCACTTTCCTTTTGAATTAATTACTAATGAACCTGCAAGTATATCTCCGCTACCAGAGAAAATTTTGGTCAATGAAGAAAAAATAAGATCAGAATATTCTAATGATTTTATGTTTACGTTAGAACCAATAGTATCGTCAGTAATAATTGGAATATTTAATTTATTTGCTATTCGGGCAATTTTTTTTATATTTGCGCATTTAAGCAATGGATTACTTGGGAGTTCAATTATTAGTGCAGAAGGATTCAATTTTTTGATCTCTTGTTCTAAGTCATCGCAATCATCTTCAATTATTAAATTCGCACCATAAAAAATATTTTTTGGTAATTTAAGTACATCTACATAAGGGAAACCAATCTGTAATGTAGGCCTTTTTGGAAATACTTTATATATTATTTCTAAGGCCGTATATAGAGCTGACATTCCAGAAGAAGTTATATAGATAAGATCTGATTTTGTATTTGAATATTTAGATATTCTGTTAACTATTTTTAAATAAGATTCTTTTACTAATTTTTCTGAAGGTGTGTATTTAGAATTGAAACTTATTTCAGCCTCTCTAGATGAGGCCCCAAGACCAGTATGCTGCCAAAAAATTCTTGCATATTCACAAGCCTCTCCAGTTGTAATTAAAAAAGAAAGATTTCTTTTTTGTTTAATAAAAGAATCTCTAAAATTTGTATTTTTGTCACAAAAACTTTTTGCTTTTAAAGCTAAATAATTATTAGGATATGGCCAAGCCTTATGGCCACTTAATTTATGATCAGAAAGTATTTCTTTTTCTAAGATTTTCAATAATGGATTTAATCCAAATCTGGGATAAATTGATTGAAGATAATTTATACATTTTGGATCTTTTTCTTCATATGCAATTATGTCTTCCCAAGTAGGAAGTGCTACTGAAACGGCATGTTTACTATCAGGTATAGGAAAACCAAGTTCTGATTTTTCCCATACTGGTTTTTTTAAAAGATCTCTCACGATTAAAAATCTTGCAGAGCAAATAAAAGATCAGATATAAGATCTTCATAATCTTCACATCCAATGGATAATCTAATTAGTGAATCATTAATTCCTAATTTGCTTTTGGTATTTTTATCAACAGAGGCATGTGACATTGTTGAAGGATGGCAAATTAAACTTTCAACCCCTCCAAGACTTTCAGCTAAAGTAAAATACTTAAGCTTCTTACAAAAACAAAAAGTATCAGCCTTATTTAATTTTAGTTTTAAAGAAATCATAGAACCACCCATTTCCATTTGTTCTTTTGCTAATTCGAATTGGGGATGATTTGGGTTAAAGGGATATATTAATTTCTCAATAAGTTTATGAGATTCTAATTCTTTAGAAATTTTTTCTGCATTTTTGGTTTGTTGATCTATTCGTAGAGAAAGAGTTTTTAAACCTCTCATAATTAACCAACAATCAAACGGTGAGGGATTTAATCCAAGTGATTTTTGGGCAAATATCATTTTCCTACTCCAATCTTCGCTATTCGTTAGAACTGCCCCTCCAAGAACATCGCTATGGCCATTAATAAATTTTGTTGTGCTTATTAATGATAAAGTTGAGCCAATTTCTAAAGGTTTTTGGATTATTGGGGTGCAAAAAGTATTGTCAACAACGACAGGAATATTTTTTGAGTTAGCTTCTTCGCAAATTGCTCTTAAATTTAATATTTTCAAAAGAGGATTAGTTGGACTTTCTAACCAAATTAATGCTGGATTAATTTTACAAATATTTTGAATAGATTCACTTTTTGTAAAGTCACAATAATGTGTATTAAGCCCGAATTTTTTAAAGACTCTTTCAAACATTCTTATAGTGCAACCATATAAATTTGATTCGCAAAGGATTGTATCCCCTGATTTCAAACTAGAAGTTATTGCAGTTACTGCAGCTATTCCTGAACTAAATACTGTGCAATAATTAGCATCCTCTATTGCCTTAAGAACATTTTCTAAAATTTTAAAATTTGGATTACCAGATCTTGTGTAATCAAAATCACCTTGATTCCCATGTTGAAAGGTCGAAGTTGCAAAAATTGGAGGCGTTACACATCCAGTCTCTTGAGAAAAAGATTCACCATGATGGATAGAAATTGTTTTAATTCCTGCAGCTTTTTTTGTTTTTCTATTCTTTCTCATCTTATTAAAAAAGAATTAATTTAACCCCTTACAGGGGTTAAACAAAGATAAATAGATAATTATACTTTTCTTGAATAATACTCAACTACTAATAATTCATTTATTTCTAAAGCCACCCATTCTCGATCACATTTTCCAATTATCCTTCCTGATAATTTAGCTTTATCTAAATCAAGATGAGGGGGGACGTTAGCTAAACCTGGGAATTCGATGTTACCTTCCACAAGTTTTTTACTTGCTTTATTTTCCTTAATACTTATAACATCACCATTTTTGCATTGATAACCGGCAATGTCTAAAACTTTTCCATTAACTGTTACGTGGCCATGATTTACAAGTTGTCTTGATCCAGGAACGGTTGGTCCGAACCCTAATCTAAAACAAATATTATCAAGTCTGTTTTCAAGTAAACTTAAAAGGTTGGTACCTGTTGAGCCTTCCTGAGCCCTTGCTTTTTTTACATATCTAACAAGTTGCCTCTCGGAGACTCCGTAGTTAAATCTGAGTTTTTGTTTCTCTTCTAGACGGATAGCGTATTCTGATCGCTTGCGACGGGCTTGGCCGTGCTGACCTGGAGGATTTGACTTCTTTGAAGCTTTCCTAGTGAGACCTGGTAGTTCTCCCAAGCGACGCGTAACCCTCAATCTAGGGCCGCGGTATCTTGACATAATTTAAAAAAAATGAAAAATGCAATATAAAATTGTTAAAATTGATTTACAATTAATACTGCCTGGACTATTAGTTTACAACATTAAAGTGATCAAAATCATCAACAATTTATTAAGTTCTATTTTACTTCTTATTATTTCTTTTTATAAAAAGTTTATATCTCCATTTTTTGGACCAAGATGTAGGTTCATTCCAAGTTGTAGTGCGTATGGTTTTGAAGCAATAACAAGACATGGACCTTGGAAAGGAGGTTGGCTAACTTTTAAACGTATTTGTAAATGTCATCCTTTTACCCCCTGTGGATGTGACCCTGTCCCTGAATAAATAACCAATGTTATTATTAATTTTTGTAAGAAGAGGCTGTTGCATCTGTGATTCATTAAAAGATAATTTAAAAAAAATAGATCTTGAAAATATTTTAGAAGGTTTAAAAATTCAAGAAATTGATATTGATAGATTTGACCTTTATAAAAATAACTATAAAAAATATGATCTTGAAGTCCCAGTACTTGCTCTGAAAAATATCTCATCTAAAAAATTCATTGAGCTACCCAGGGTATCGCCAAGATTAAAAGATTTGCAATTAGAAAGTTGGTTAAGGAAAAATATTAAAAAATTTATTATTTAATTATTTATGAAAAATATTTACTTACATTCTTTACTTAATTCTGTAAATATATGCCCGCCATCTAAACTTATAAATTCAAATATTCAAAATATAAGTTTTAATTCAAAAGATGTGAAAAAAGGTACATTGTTTTTGGGCTTAATAGGAACAAAAGTTGATGGAGGAAAATATTGGAAAGAAGCAATTAAAAATGGTGCTGAAGCCGCAATAATTAGTAAAAATATAGAAAAAATTTATGGAGAAATAAATCATGAAAGAGTATTGGTATTAGATGGTCATTTAGATTATATTTTTGGACAAATAATATCTGAATTTTGGAATAGACCCTCGAGAAAATTAAAGCTTATTGGAGTCACAGGTACAAATGGTAAAACAACAATAACTTTTTTATTAGAACATCTTTTAAAAAATTTAGGAAAAAGAGTAGCTTTGTTTGGAACACTATATAATCGCTGGCCAAACTTTTCAGAGATCTCCTCTCACACTACTGATTTTGCAGATAAATTACAACCAAAATTGAATTCAGTAAGAGAGGCAAATGTTGAGTTTGTAATTATGGAAGTTAGTTCACACTCTTTAGCTCAACAAAGAATTTCAGGTTGTGAATTTAATGCAGCAGTATTTACCAATTTATCTCAAGATCATTTGGACTATCACGTTGATATGGAGTCATATTTTCAAACAAAAATGAAATTATTTAAGGCACCCTTCTTAATATCTGAAAATTGTTTTAGCGTTATAAATATTGATGATGATTGGGGAAATAAATTATCTAAAAAAATTAATTCTTCATGTTTAGCTGTCTCAATTAAAAATAAAAAGAAATCACATAATGATCAAAATTATTTTTATGTTTCCAAAAAGAAATTAACAAAATATGGTTCGTACTGTGTTTTTCATACTCCATCTGAAGAAAGTGAAATTTTTATCCCTCTGGTGGGAGAGTTTAATTTAATGAATGCTATCCAGGCAACCATTGTTTTATATAATTTTGGATTCCCTTTAAAAGATATCTGTAACTCTTTAAAAGCGTTTCCAGGTGTACCTGGGAGAATGGAAAGATTAAAAATAAGAGATAACGATTTTCAAAATTTGCTGCCAAGTGTGATTATTGATTATGCTCATACACCCGATGCTCTGAAAAATGTATTGGAGTCAATAAGTGATTTTGCAGAAGGTAAAATAATTGTAGTTTTTGGATGTGGAGGGGATAGAGATTCCCAAAAAAGACCATTAATGGGATCAATAGCAGCAAATTTGTCAGATCACATATTTATAACCTCTGATAATCCTAGAACAGAAAATCCTAATCAAATTATAAATGATATTTTATCTGGCATAAAAAATAAAAATAATATTAATATTGAAATAAATAGATACTCAGCAATTGAAAAGGCAATAAATCTTGCAAAAAGTGATGACACTATTTTAATAGCAGGAAAAGGTCATGAAAATTACCAAATTTTGAAAAACAAAACGATAGAATTTGATGATAAAAAAGTAGCTTCAGATATTTTGATTAAAAAGTTAAGATTTTTAAAATAAATACATTTTTAGTAATCATTTAGCAACGCGTTTTCCCGAAAAATATCTTAAAAATAAAGTTAGTAAAATGATTTTATTAAATGAATGGTTTAGCTTTAGTTATTGGATCTGGTGGAATAGGAACTCAAATTGCAGAGAAACTTTTTTCTACAGAAAATGAACTAGATGTTATTTTATGTGGAAGAAAGAAAAATAATTTTTTAAATTTTTGGGAATTTGATATTGAGAATGATAATTCGCTTGAAAATTTAAAAAATAAAATTCATGATTATCCCAAGGATTTAAGAATCGTAATAAATGCTACTGGAAGACTTCATAGTGAAAAACTAATTCCTGAAAAAAGACTACAACACTTAGAAAAAGAAAATTTATTAGAGAGCTTTTCAATCAATGCAATAGCACCAATTCTTCTTGCAAAAACTGTCGAAGAATTTATTCCTAAAGATTCTTCTTTTAATTTTGCCTCTATAAGTGCAAGAGTTGGCAGTATTGGAGATAATAAAACTGGAGGTTGGTATTCTTATCGAGCAGCAAAATCAGCTCAAAATCAATTGTTTAAATCTTTAAGTATTGAATGGAGTAGGAAGTTTCCTCATGCGATAATAACTCTTTTACATCCTGGAACAGTAAATACTAATTTATCGAAACCATTTCAAAGATTTGTTCCTGAAAATAAATTATTCTCAACTGAGAAAGCATCAAATTTGTTGCTTAATCTAATTAAGCAACAAAAAGCTACGGATACTGGTAAATTTTTAGCCTGGGATGGATCAATAATCCCATGGTAAAAATTTTTATATTAAAACTTTAATTTGATCAACAAGTAAATTTACATCTTTTGTTGAGGTCATTTGATGAATGCATACTCTAAACCATTTGGGATCCTCGACGACTCTAATCCATATATTTTTTTTACCTAGCTCATTTATTAATATATTTTTATTAGTTAGTTTTTCAATATCAAAGCTAACTATTCCATTATTTAACGGATAATTTAAAATTAAATTTATAGAATTTAGATCATCTAATGCAAGCCATAGTTTATTACTTAAAGATGTAATAGATGACTGCCTATGCTCATTAAATTTATCTATCTCTAACAAAGAGAGAGATTGCCTGAGACCAGATAATAGTGGGATACATGAAGTTGCTATTTCAAATTTTCTAGCATCTTCTTGATAAAGGTCATTAAACGGTTCATATATGCCCTGTTCTCTTTTAAGAGATTTCCATCCGATTATAGTGGGATTACTTTCATTAATGAATTTATCTGAGACAAAAAAAGCACCTAATCCTTCTGGACCGCAGGCCCACTTATGAGAAGTCACTGCATATACATCTGAATCAAGTACTTCTTCATTAATATCTATATGTCCAAAACTTTGTGCGCCATCAACAATTAAATAAGGAACAGTTTTTAATCTATTGATTTCTTGCCGTAATTCTTTTAGAGGAACTTTAAATCCAAAGTTCCACAAAACATGAGAAATTATGATTACTTTTGTATTCTTATTGATATATTTAAAAATTTCTGTAATAAAGCTTTTATTATCTAGAATTTTTAATTTTTGTAATGGTAAAATAATAAACTTAAGATTATTCCTTTGGCATAATTCTCTGCAAGCTGCAACTATTCCTGGATGCTCGCAATCACTAATTATTAATTCATCGGTTGAACTAAATTTAATGCCCCAAAGAGGCAAAATTATACCTGTAGAAATATTTTCTGAAAGAGCTAAATTTTTAATATCAACTCCTAATACTTTTGATAATAATAATTTTGTAGATATTATTTCTTTATTAATATAAGTCCAGACATTGTTAGTAAAAGGTCCGATATCTTGTATTATTTCCCAGCTTTTTATAATTGCTTCAAGCGAAGACTTAGGTAATGGTCCTTGACCACCATAATTAAAATAAATTTTATTCTTTAGAGCGGGGATTTGGTCTCTTAAAACTTCATACATATAAAATATAAAATTAAAGATTACCAGTTAGAGTGATAGTTCTAAATTCGATATCTTCTATAATTTTCCATGGTTTTTCACTTCTTTCTGCAAAAGTAAGATTTTTAAAACCTAAACTTTGAAAATCACGTATTAATTCTGGTTCGTACCATGCGCCGCTAATACAGCCACTCCATAAATCTGAATCATTTTGAAGTCTTAAAGGGACTTTTTTGTTTGAAACGATATCACTAATAGCTATTCTACCATTATCTTTAAGAACTCTTTTTATATTATTTAATAAATTTTGTCTTAATTTGGGATCTACTAAATTTAGAACACAATTACTCAGAATAATATCAATAGAAGAGCTTTTTATTATCGGCTCATTATTTTTATCTAATTCATCTAACTTTTCAATAGAGCCCTTAATGAATTGAGTGTTTTCATAACCAATTTTTTCTGAAAATTCTTTTATTGAATTCCTTGAAAGGGATAACATATCAGGATTTTGGTCGACTCCTATAATTTTGCCCTCTTTACCTACAATTTGTGCACAAATAAATGCATTTTTCCCACTTCCACTCCCTAGATCAAGAACTACATCATTTTTTTTAACCCATTTTGTAGGATCTCCACAGCCATAATCCCTTTCAATAACTTCTTTTGGAATTGCTTCTAAATAGATTGGATCGAAAGATACTGGGGTACAGAGGCAATTTTCTTTTTCAATTGCTGCGGCTCCATATCTTTTTTGAATCGCTTCCTTATGATTTAAATTATTATTTTTTGGGTTAACTTCAGATGGTTCGCAGCAATTATTTAACATAAGAAATTAATAAATATACTTAACTATAGCCAAAAAAAAACCCCCGTTAAAAGGGGGTTGAAATTTTAAAGTTTTATATGGAGTAATTAACTCCTCTGTATGTAAGATTTATTTCAGATGTATTATTAGAAGATTTAATTTGTCTACTAGAGTAAACATTTCTTCTGTAAGTTAATTCAATAAATTGCTTATTTGAAGCTTTTTTGTTCTGAGAGTAATTTTTACCTCTATAAGTAAGTGTAGTCATGATTCGATTTTAACAAAACGGCTATCCCCCGTTCCATGGTATAGCTCGAACTGCGCTCTAAAAGAGTGAACGAATTGTAGCTAAAAGCTACCTTCTACAATTATACAGCAAATATTATTTGTTGTCTTATTCTAAAAAATTAAAACTTTGCTTTTTTAACTTTTCTTATATATTATTTTTAGTAAATTTTGTACTCATAGAATCACCTTAAGTATTATTCTTAAAATAAGAAATAAAGAATTTATTTTTTCAATGACTGGATTTTTATACTTTTTGGGAAATACTCTTAGATGGCCCGCTCTTAAACCTAAAGAGTTTTTATCTCTACATTTATATCTCACGGTCATTTATTTAATTACTTTTGCTTTGAGCCAGAATCAAGTTAATCAAGCAAATTTGGTATTCACGTTAGGTATACTTGCACCACTCTTAATAGCTATAGGGCAAGGTTTGCCTACAGATTGTCTTGACTATAAAACAGCATTGCTAAAAGAATTAGATGGCCAATAACTATAAAAATTAAATTTATAAAACCTGAACAACTTCACTAATCTCAGGGATCATTTCCTTTAATTTTCTTTCAATCCCCATTTTGAGAGTCATGGTACTGCTGGGACAACTGCCACAAGCACCTTGAAGCCTGACTTTTACGATTGGGCCGTCAATTTCCGCTATTTCAACATTACCTCCATCGGAAATAAGAAATGGTCTTAGTTCATCAAGAACTTTTTCAACATTTTCATTTGTAAGAGCAAGAGTATCAGAACTCATAATTTTAAGTTAACTTATAATAAGACTAGAAAAGAATTTCATTCTTTGCAAAAAAGAATATTTAATTATTAAAGTGAAAGTTGAAAAATCTGGTAATAATATTGATCAATATGATGCAGTTTTAGTTGGCGCTGGAATAATGAGTGCAACACTTGCAGTATTAATTTCAGAAGTTTTACCATCCGCGCAAATTTTAATAATTGAAAAATTAAAATCACCTGGATTAGAAAGTTCAGGAGCATTAAATAATGCTGGAACTGGTCATGCTGCAAATTGTGAATTCAATTATACCCCGACTAAAGAAGATGGAAGCTTCGAAATGGATAAAGCCTTAAAAATAAATAGATCATTTGAAATTTCTTTAGAATTTTGGGCTTCTCTTTATCAGGCAGGCAAAATTGATATCGATAAATTCTTAAAATTTGTACCACATATAAGTTTTGTAAGCGGAAATAATAACGCTGATTTTTTATATAAAAGATATATACATATGAAGAGATACAAGGAATTTGAGAATATGGAATATTCAACTTCTTTTAATGAAATTGAATCTTGGGCACCTTTATTAACTTTAGAAAGAAATAAAAAAGAACAAATTGCGGCTACAAGAATAAAAAGAGGAACTGATATTAACTTTGAAGCCTTAACTAATGAATATTTTTCATATCTTAAAACTAAGAAAAATATAGAATTTAGATTTTCTACAGAACTAATTAATTTAAAAAAAATAAAAGGAGATAAATGGGAATTACTTTTGAGAAATAATAGTAAAGAAATATTTTTATTAACAAAATATATTTTCCTTGGTGCAGGAGGTAAGACAATTAATTTGTTGCAGAAATCTAGGATTCCAGAAAGTAAACTTTATG
>Ga0163110_10001270_pt1 | contig 12782 bp, 5 predicted proteins | sample CRUFie1St17metaG_FD_108703 | JGI IMG/M metagenome (GOLD analysis project Ga0163110, IMG submission 108703) | Marine microbial communities from the Costa Rica Dome - CRUD Field 142mm St17 metaG | ecosystem: Environmental > Aquatic > Marine > Oceanic > Photic zone | place: Costa Rica: the Eastern...
GTTTGTATAAGGGCGTACCAGTAAAACTCCTTGTTCTCCCCTACCAATACGATAAAGTTTGTGAGTTTCTGGATCTGTAAAATCCATGTCTTCATAAGGAAGCTCATAACAAAATTCCAGCATATGATTATTCAACTGCTGTCATTCTATCATATATTATTTGATTGTCAACCTGGCGGTGTTGGATCTGCGTTCTCGTATGGTATCGTACCGTCTGGTTTGATGACGTATGCTCTTATGTAATGATCTGCGTCTGGTAAATTCTGTGGTTGTGGGAACCAATCAAAGCAAATGTCTGTTGCTTGTAGTTCTGTTACAAAGTAATAGTATATGTGCTCTAGTTCAAATATCCTATCAATCTCTGCTTCTGGTAATATAGATGTATAATATGCAAGTACAGTTGCTTTCTTATCTGCTGATAGTGTATGATATTTACTGTTGTCAATCACTACAACAAATTTGTCAGTTGCCTTTGCATAATCAGCAACTAGCATTTCTTTAGATTTTGGATTTAATGATATTAATGGCATAGTTATTCTCCGAAGTCACCTTCGTCAATCATTTTAAGTATATTATCTAGTGTATTATCTCCTGTATTTGGTTCAATACTACTATTTGGTCTAGAAACCCTCAAAACAGGCATTTCATCAATGTCTACTGTACCAATTGCCAATGCAAGATAGTTTACTATTCTAGTAGAGAACTTACTGTACACTGATTGAGGTATAGTATAGAAGTGTGTGGCATCACTTAGATAGTCTAAACCATCTGCCATCACAGCATGTTTTGGTGGTGTGACAGGAAATATAACTGAGTTAGCTGGTCTACTATTTTGATCTGCAGGAAGATCTCTTAGTTTCTGTCTGTATGTAACCCACTGTGCTTTTTGCTCTGTAGTTAATTGTACATCACCGAGTTGTGTCCAGTCACTATCCATTAATAAGAAGTTTCTGATCAATATAACTTTATTCCAGTTAATTATTGCTGACCTTGAAAATTCTGCTGCGAGTGCACGTTCTAAATCATTCTCTTGTCCTATTCTATACTCTGTGAACTTTTCAATTAATCTATTACTAAGGTCAGTAATTTCTGATCCGAATGGTGATAAATCAAACTGATATGATACCCACTTAAATGCTCCTGTCTTCTGGTTGCGTGAGTATTTTGTCTTGTTCATTTTTACAGTATCATCTTTATATTGGATGAATACTTCTAACTTATCCTTATCAGAATCCCACATAGGATATAATATTGGAACTACCTCTTTAGTCCAATAATCATCATCTATTGTTTTCATCACACCGTCATACTGAATGGTCTTGTCAAAGGCATTCAAATATAGTTTAGTTTCTGATGGTGATGCTATAGTTGCCATTTATAGTGCCTTGATTAAATACTTTACCCTATGGTATTTAGTGATGAGAGGAATGTTATTCTCTGCTGATACTGTTGCAGTCGTAGTTATAGGTGTAGATGATGACATTGTAAACTCACCATCTGTTACTGTCAATGCTGCACCAACTGCTGATACTTCTCTTCTTACCTGATCAATACCATCATCAGAGTTAATTTCTTGTCCACCCTCATCTAAGTTTCCTTGTAGTGTTGCACCACCAGTAGATATGAATGTAGTAACAATAGTAGAGTCGTAGAATAGTGTGATTGCACCTAAACCATAGTTATCGTCAAATGCTGGTGCTGATTGATATACAGGTCCTCTATCCTGTTCTATAATAAATGTTACTTGCGAATCTCTAATGGCATCTCCTTCAGCAATATCTAAGTCTATTGCTTGCCACTGTGGATTATTATCAGATCCCAATAGTATCTGACTGTATAATGTTACAGTATTGGATGATCCTTTTTTATAGAATAGATTTAATGCTTGATCTGGATTCTCACCACCATTTTGATCACTACCACGAATGATGGTGAATCTTGCTTTGTTGGCATTTGTCAGGTCAAATGTTCCTACTTCTAATTGTCTTTTACCACTTGCATCGTTAGCAAGACCTGTAAATGGTATGTACTGTTGGATTTTACCAGTAGCATTATTTGGAACAGCATTACCACCAAGGAATCCTGCAGTTGTTCCAGATCCAGTTCCAAAACCTCTTGGTTTTATATTAGGATCAGTTGATGATAACCATACATTTGCTTCAAATGATGTACCAATAGGATTACCATCACTATCACATTCATAATATCTTCCTGTTGGAACAGTTTGACCACCTGGCACCTGTGTTGATTCATCTTGAGCAAAATAACTTACATATATTCTACCATTAGCACCATTAGTACCACTACCTCCACCTAAACCAGCATTTTGTAAATTAACTGTGACATCTGTGCTGATACCATTGAATCCAATAAACAAATCTGCTCCTGCACCACCAGCACCTCCAACAGCATCATAATATTCATTAATACTTGAGAATTGTATCTTTACATAACCTGGTTCTGTTGGTAATGAACCATTTGAGTCTTGAGATACTCCACCAGCCCAGAAATCAGTTCTGATACCTGATATACCTTGTCGTCCACCAGTACCACCACCATTACCATTGTGTCCGACACCCGCTTGTCCACCAATACCACCAGGTGTTACGTTGACGATACCACAGGCAGATCCACCACCTCCACCACCACCAGCTGAGCATCCACCACTAGAACCATCTCCACCATTTGCGAAATCTATAGGTCCTGATACTTGTCTTAGTGTCTGTGCAGGTCCTTGTGCGTCACCGCCAGGATAGCAACCATCAGTAGTTCCACCACCGTTGTAACCACCACCTGATCCACCACCACCGCCTCCACCGCCAGCACCAGCGATTAGAGTTCCATCTAAGTATAAACCTGTAACACCACCACCAGATCCTGCGGTTGCACCGTTACCCCATGCACCTCGTCCACCACGACCTGATAATGTTCCAGCAGCACCACTGGCGGGTGCAGAACTACCACCTGGTTCTGTACCAGTACCAATACCGCCAGGAAAATTCTGCCATGGTTGTCCTGTAGCAGGGTCATTACCAGTTGTTCCTTGTACGTTACTTCCTGCTCTTTGGTTGAAACCTACATTACCACCTTGTCCTATTCCCCAACTTAATATACCTGACTGAGCTGAGATACTTCCTTGTATTCTTGCACCTCTACCACCATATCCACCAAGTGCACCAGTTTTACCTGACAGTGCCTGTGGCCAACCTGGCCATTGTCCTACACAATTAGAGTTAGCATTAGCATTACCAGGACCTCCACCACCACCTGATAGTTCAATTGATATCGTTCTACTTACTTCACCAGTACCAGCTGCTGGTATAGACCATGATCCATTTGATGTAAATGTTAGTTCTGGATCATTAGTTGTCTGTGTTTTTACCTGTGCTGTTCCATTACCACCAGTTGTTACAGTTCCCACTGGATTTCCACCAGCTAAACCACCACCTAATGAATCATTAAAACCTGTTCCAACATTAGCACCATCTTCACCATTTAGACCAGGTAATTGATTAAAGGTAAATCTAGCATCATCTAGTAATGCTTGTGGAATTATAAAAGATCCTCCATTTCCACCAGCACCACCATCAGTTCCTGCTTGACCACCGAAACCACCCTGACATCTAATAGTGTAGAATGTACCATCAACAGTTATACCTATTTCAGCAAATCCTCCATTCTGTCCATCGGTATCACTATCTGCACCACCACCGCCTGGTGCTTGTATTTGAATGATACAACCACTTACATTTCCTAACGATGCATCTGGTCTAGTTACAAGTCCTGCTCGTGGTACAGTAAATTGTTCCTCTTTTACTGTAGTTGTTTGACCAGGTATTTCAAATTGTATATCTTTTCCACCAACTAACGTGTTAGTATCAATAGCATACATTTTAGGTGGCACTACTACCTCAGTCTCTGCAAAATAACCGTTTGCTAGTTTGACTGTAATGGAAGCACCAGATGCACTTGTTTGACCAGGTGTTTCTCCATCTCTTGGATTTACTGCAAAAGATGTAAGACCAAAACTGTCTGCTAATACAGTAAAATTACCACTAAATTCTGATGGTGATGCACCATTTACAGTAACTATATCATTGACTGAGAAGTTATGATTACCATCTGTATTGACTGTTATTAAACCACTGTTAACATCATATGACATACCAGTCACGTTTACACTTGCAGACTCTGATATAAGATATTGATACTGTTGACCACCAGATGTTCCTGCTGTTTCTCCAATACCATTGGCATTACCATACGTTGCTGCTAATGAGTTCTGTAATGGCACACCAATTAAACCATGTGAGTGACCAAGTGCACCACCAGCAGTTCCATTTGGTTCAAATATGCTAATATTTGCTCTACTATCAATATAATCTACAGCAAACTTATCAACTTCTGCTGCTCCTCTCTCTGCTTGTTTTGTTTGGTCAACTTCTACAGATAATATTCTATGTTGGTGTGTAGGAGGAAATGGAAATGTGTAGTCATCCATAGGTCCTATTTGATACTTTACACTTCCTACAATTTGTGCACCAATATCTGCAGCTATAGCGTTATATCCTGTTGTTCTAACATCACCAATAACAAAGAACTCACCACTATCAATTAACGTGTCTTTAGCAATGTACCACTGTCCACCAGTCTGTCCAACAAAGTTGTTGACTGCATTTTCTGGTGTTGCTGTTCCTGCTCCATTGACGTTACCAAATCCAAGTATCTTTCTGTTTCTATAATCTGGTAGATTAAATGTTCCAATATTATATGGATAATCTTGTAAGGTATATCCTTTTTGAATTACGATTTCTGGATGAGTATCACCACTTGTAAAATTAAATGTATAATCACTTGCATTGACAGTTGATAAATCAATATTCTGATTCTCTGGGAATGCTATCTCATAAGCAAATTCATTTGTCTGTGCTTGTGAACTAACATCTTCTGTTGGTTGTATCAATGCATAGAATGTCTGTTGATTAAACACACCATTAGATGGAAATGATCCCCATGGATTTGTTCCTAATTGAAATCTGAGTACAGCATTGAATGGATATGGTCTCTTTACATTTGCCTTGTTATTAGTAGGATCATAATAAAATTGGAAAAATAATTTATCATTTATAATATATGATCTTCTCAATCCGCCAGGTGATGATGCTTGAGTTTTTATTACTGCAGTAGATCCTCCATAAGTATTCTGTATAATACTATACAACTCTGGATAATCACGGATATTTAATTCTTTACCATCACAATATAGATGTTGTGGATATGTATACTCTGGTGTTTGTGATCCTAAATTAAGATCAGCAAAGACAGGAAGAATTGTTCCGACAGGAGAGTGGTTACCAGTCTTATCGGAATAATAATTAGAATATGAATTCCTGTATGTTGCCATCTTAATATTTAATTAAAAATTCTTGGACTAGAAATGGTTGTATGTAAGCATCTGCTTTGTTTTCTTCGTTAACATCAATATTAAGTGTTGATGTTATCTCACCAGCAGGGATATATGTTGGTTTTGTTACAACCTGATATGTATGTGGGTCTTGATTAAAAGGAACAAAGTGTTTATGAATACATTCATTACCAAATTCCTCCACATCAGTTACAGTATTGTTAAGTGCACCATATGATACTGCACTTGGTTGTGCATCAAATGGAGCTTGAGTTGCTTGTGTAACCAATTGAGGTGTATAGTTAGCATCTAACTTACTATAGATAGGACCATTTCCAATTTGACTATAGTTTTGGCAAGATGCTGAGCCAGGAAAACAACTACCTTCTCCTCCCTTACAACTTGCTTCACTGGTATACTCAATGTCTCCACAGAATGCTTTAAATGCTGGTTGTCCTTTAGTAATGTATATTGGAAATCCTTGTTGTGCTACTGGAGTTCCAGTTCCTTCATTAGCACATCCAAACTGTAGTATGTTTCCAGTTGGGTTACCATCTAAATCTTGCTCAGGAATATTGCCAGGTATTAGACATTTTGAGTTTTGTTCAAAGTTACAACCCTGCCAACAAGCACCAAACCATGTATATGTTTCTGATCCAAATAAACAGTTGTTGGATCTAACTCTCTGTTGTCCAGCAGCAACAGATTTAGATGCTGATGCTTTACATAATTCTTGTCTTGTATTGTTTATGAATGGCATGATACACAAACTAGATTTAGATGTGTAAGAGTTTCTACCAAATAAACTAAACTCACCAGTTGGGGATGCAGTTCTTGATCTATATCCATCATGAAAGTGAGCATGTGGTTGGAATGCTGTGTGTAATACTTCTGTTTCTTCTGTATAGTTACCACTAGACCTAGCAAAACCAGGTTGTCCTGTAATTTCAATTGTCTGTGCTGGTAGAAAGAAGTTACCTTGATACTGTATAGTATAAGTTGATCCAATATTACTACTTACTTCTAGTCCTACACCAGCTTTTGTTATTTCTTGTCCAGCATCATTGAACAAATACATGTCCTGATAATCTCCCAAGTTTGCAGAGAATGATGTCTTGGTAGACTTTGCACTGAGATCTGGAACTTGAAATTGATTGTCAAGTAATGTTGTATCTGGTTTCTTATATCTACAGTTTAGACCTGTTCCCAATATCGTAGCAAGTTCTGGAAAATTTTCTGCAAGATAAACTGAACCATCACATCTCAAATAACCAGCAGGAAGAGTTTGATATATCGTTGGATCTTGTGGGTCATTAGATGTTAATTGTTTAGACCAGTTCATGATAGAACCAGTAAGTGTCCCTAGTTTTCCTTTTTCTTTTGAGTATAATACTGCCATTAGTATGCTCGGATAATGTACAAAGTGACTAATGATGGTGTGTTAGGATTAATCTGTACACTTAATGACCTGTCAACATCAATTGGTTCAATATTTCCAGTCGTCATATTATTTATGAGTATAGTGCTAGGCAAATTCATTTGTCCAGTAGTCATTGCAATATCAATCGTGAAATGATTATGAGATCCTAATGAGTTAGCAGTGAATGCATCACCATTGTGACTCAATGTTGTAGGATATGGATAATCTCTTCCTGCTCCTACTGCACCATAATAATCATTTGGATCTGTTGCTGGAGGTATCACACCACTACCTCTTCTTTCTATTGGAACTTGATCAGAAACATAATAGTTTCTTTGTCCTAAGTATGTACCAGGTGGTGGAAATGGAGCAGTGACTGCTGGTTGCTGTACATTTGTAATACAAGTATTGTCATCTTGATAAGTGTTTGTATTTCCGAATGGTGAGACAATACGAGGAACAGTTGGAACTATTGGTATAAGATCAGATGCGTTACCAAAATGTCTGTGATTAGTACAACGAACTAATGATGTAGCAGCATCATCATGTGCAGTCCATGTTCTTGTGCCAGGTGAATATCTATCTGCTAGTGGTTCATCGTCAGTCAGTCCTGCATCAGAACCAGTTGCATATTCTGCACTGGCAACTTCAAAGTTTCCTGCTTCCCACATACCAAGGAAACCACCACCTAATTCTACAGATGGATAGAAACCATCTGTTGGTCTTGGATGTGTATGTGCTGCAGTATGATCAATACCTAATTTTCTAGGTATAGTTCTAATGGTATCAAAATATGATGGAGGTTCTATACTAATACCTTTTATCTTTCCTGCTAATGCTGAGTCAACTGCTGCTGAAAATGTTGCATCAATATATGACAGTACGTTAGATGGTGCTTGCTCACCCTCAAATCCATTCAGTGAGATATATTGTCCTACAACAGATAATTCCTGTGGAGATAGTAAGTTACCCTCCAAATCTATTGGAACTGTTTGATTCAGTGTTGGTAAATTGAATACATCGTCATCATTATAATTTGGATATGAATTTGATATACCAATGAATGGTTGACCAGGTTCTGTTACAGGACCGTATAGATTACCCAATATTTGTGCAAGTATAGGATAAGTTTTTGCTTGTAATTGAGCACCATTACAGACTATCCAACCTTTTGGTATGGCATCTGGTGTCAAATCTGAAGTGCTTGTGCTGCCAGTCCATGGCATGATTGTACCTATGGGACTGGCTTTCTGTGCTTTTATACGGTTGTAACTTGGCATTTATACCTCCATTAACCACCAACCTTGTACGCTGGTTGGGATGCCGATTTGATCATTACTATCAACTGCTCCAAGATATACTAATGCAAATGCTGCATTAGGAGTCTGAACTACAAGTTCACCAGATGGGTATGGAGTTAATCTATCTCCAAATAATGTTCCAACTGAATCACCTTGTATTGGTGTTCCACTTGTCTCAGGAGTTCTGATAACCAGTGTTGTGTCATACTTTAAGTTACCACCTACATCAATCATTCTTACAACGTCACCTGTTTGTGGTGCTGGTGGTAATGTAACGATTAATGTTTGTGTATTCTGAACATTGACCATGTATATTATGTTCGCAGTCAATGTTAGTTCTGATTCTGGTGATGCTGCGGATAAGTATCTTGTATGTCTCGCACCAGATGATGTAGTGAAGTTTGTGACTCCAAATGCATCAATTGAACGATCTTGTTTGATAGTATATTCACTACCACCACTTACACCTAGATTCTGTACTGAGAATACATCTGCCTCTGTTGGTGCTGCTGATGCAGTACCTGTGACTGTCAGTGTATTCTGAGCAGTTACATTACCTAAGTTATCAACTGAGAATGATGGTGTGCATGCAGAAGTTAGAATGACGTTTTCTGGGCAGGATGTTGGATATAAGAAGAAGTCTCCTCTTGCTATCACACCAGCATCCCAGTTAATTAGACCTGAGTGATCAGCATGTCCGTCATCATTAACAAACTGGAATAGTTTTGTCTGTTTGACACTATCGTAAATTACAAAGTTACCACCCTCTAGAGTTAAGTTATCTGTAACAGTTAGACTACCTTCTCTGTATGACTTAGCACCATCACCAAGTTGCTCATCCATCTGTTGCATGTGCATCTTGCCATACAACCTACCATTTACATGAGTTAGTACCTCAGTACCAGTAGAGGTATTTCTAAATCTCAACCACTGTTTGTAATCAAGTTTAGTTTGTGAGATATATCCTCTCTCTAGTATTACAGAGATATAATCATTTGGAACTCCAGAAACTAATCTCTGTCTAACCTGAGCATCAACTACCTTAGATTGTCTCTCGTGTTTGATAACTCTTCTAACAACAGTACCAACACCATGACTCATCTGAACTGTTCCCTCTTGAGCTCTCAATCCAACGACTGTGTTAGTCTCTGGTATGATTGAGGTCACTGTCATGAATTCAATCTGACCTGTAGGATTACTGAATGATGTTAGAGGTCCTACAGCAATTAAATCACCTAAAGCAAACTGACCACTACCCTCTCCAATTTGTTGGAGAATCATTTGTATTGTGTTACCACTACCAGTTGTTGATACAATAGTTGAATTAGGACCATTTGCCTGTATAGACTGTGGATCTGCGTAGTAACCATAGACGATTACATCATCTAGATTCAATGCTGATGGTAAATTAGTATTTGTAAGAATATTACCATCATTAGACCATGCTAGGTTGACATCAAATCTACCAGCATGTGTACCAATTGTAGTTGTACCTGTGCATGTATCAACATCAAATGTAGTATTAGGACCTCCATCAGTTGTTGTGAATCTCTCGTTTCTACTTACTTTAAATGTGGTTCCAGTTACTGAAGCAGAACCAATTATTGTTCTGTTTAAGTAGATAGCACCACCAAATACGAAGTCAACAAATGTATCTTGGAATATCTTAAGTGGGGATGCGTCTGTTATAACAGAAAGAGCATCTCCTCTCTTGATATCAGCAAGTGTCTTACCAGCAGTGGTAATAGTTACGTTTGTAATTACTCTTGATCCTGCTTCTGCATCACCAGTAAATTCAATCTCACCTAATGTTCCACAACCACCATCCATGTTAAGGGATGAGTTGATTGTTAGAATTGAGCCAGGTATGTTTGGATTACCAATTTGTACCTCACCAGTTACAGAGTTAACTACAAATACATCCTCATCTGGATCAGCACAATTAGATATTCTAAACTTCTGTACCTGTTGAGCAAGAGGTGTAATAACCTTGATATATTCTGGAACTTTTGGTGAGTCGTCTCTATCAACAATAACGTAATCATTGTTTGTTAGACTACCACCAAACTCTGAGAGATATACTGGGTCAGTTGCACTAGTATCATTGTCAAGTGCTTGCTCTGTCCATGTAGCATCAAACTGTACATTAACTTTGTATATTGGTGTAGTATCTTGATGATTATCTAATACACCACCAAATGCACCGAATGGACGTCTCTTAACCTTGATATAATATGGTGCTTCGCTAATCCTTGTGAGTTCTGTAATTTGTAGAATCTCAGGATGACCTGTTGCTGATGATCCTGTACCAACAACTGCACTATCAACTATAATATAGTCACTAGTTCCAAAGTATGGATCACCATTTGCTTTCACTGGTTGTAACTTAAGTGGTAAGTAGAACTCATCTCCAGTTAATGCACTTAGAACAACAGGTTCAACTGATCCACCAGTATTGATTGAGTTCTGGTATGCTGCACCACCCCAATTTCCTGCACCAGCAGTATCAACTTGGTTGTATCCTTCTTCATTTGTCTGTTTTACGAGTACATTTAAGATGTCAATATTCTTATTGAATAGTGACTGAGATATGATACCATCTTCGTGTGCAACTATATCAGTTCCTAACTGTGCTCTTCCACCAGTAAATGCAAATGATGCAACACCACCACACATATGTACATCACCATTGAACTTAGCAGATGCAATAACTTCTAACTGGTTATTGATTGTAGTAACACCACCCTGACCAGCAATATTGATCTCAGATGCGTTAGTAGCAAAGTTAATGATTGAAGGACCACCAGTGTTGGCAAAGAAGTCAACTTGTGATGCCTGTGATTTGAGTGATACAGTCTCACCTAATCCCTTACGGAATCCTAACCATGCATCACCATCAATTCTCAAGTTTCTAGTCTTGATCTTGGTATATGATAAGTCTTCGTTAGTATTAGCAAATGCACCACCAATTTCTACCTTAGAAATAGTAGTTCCAGCACCATCAGGTGTTACACCTAACCATATGTTACTATGCTCAGATGAACGACCAATGTGTATAAACTGATCTGCTGTGCTGTCATTGAATAAGTATGCAGTTGTAACCTGACTACCTATGTTTAATGTACCAACGAATGTTGAGTCATCTATTAAGTTAAATGTTCCTGTTGTCTGTGATGTTCTGATCTCAGCAATTACACCGTTGTCACCATTGACCTCAATGTCATGCTCAAATCTAGCATCATCAGTGAATCTAGATAGACCGTTAACAACGAGTGCTCTGTCTAATAGAGTGTTGTTTACATTGATACCAACACGACCACTGTTTGTAGTTGCGATTCTGAATACACTCTGATCATTAGGGTTAGCACTGTCGCCACCAACTAAGAATGCATTGTCAACATCAGTCTTATCACGATCAGCAAAGTTTGTATGCTGTAAGAAGTCACCAGTTGTTCTACCACTGATGAATGCTGTACCAACAACATCAAGGTTTGCACGAGGATCAGATTCTATTCCAGTCCATGCATTTTGATATGCATCATGTGGTAATCTTGTAACTGTGTTGATACCTAACTTATAATCACCAATCTCCTCTGTAAATGTTCTAATTGCTTCACCACCTATTACACCAACTTCCTTGAAGTTAGCATTAGAATATTCAAGAGTAGGATTAGTTCCAATTGCAACTAGTTCAGCCCAAGTTTTTATATCTGATGGAAGTTGATCAATAACTTGGAAATGTGCATAGTTATTGTCTGCTGAGAATGGATCACCAGGTTTACTGTATATCTGCCATGTAAGGTTTAATTCTGGTTTGAAATCAAGATTCTTGATCCTGATTTGTGATCCAGATGTAATACCTCCTCCAGTAAGTTCACTGTTCTTGATGTCAGCACCACTGTTTGCATCACCCCAGACTATCTTAACAACATTTGTTCCATCAAATTCCATTTGTCTGATTTCATCATCTGGAACTTGTGAGAAGTAGTTAGATAAGATCCAACCAAGAGATCCAGTCTTACCTATTTCAGATCCTTTAAGTAATACGTCGCCAGGTGCAGGAAGTACACTACCATAGTCTACATCTTGTGAGATATCAATTCTGGTTCCACCAATATTCACACCACTTTGATAATTAATATCTGTGGATTGATTTGGTGTGATGTTAGAAGCAACACCGCCTACAGTGTGTGTCTGGAATAAGTATCTCTGACCCTTACCTCTAGCATTGAACTGGAATACAGCAGCCTGTACTCTGTTCTTACTGAGAACAATATCTCCATTGAGTGGTGAGAATGCAGATCTATCTAATCCTTCATCCTGTTCTAAGTTAGTTACAGGATCTACTGATTCTACGTTTGATCTGATTACTAATGAATGTCTTGACTGTATTAAGTCAGGATCTTGTACATTTATAACTACGGGTGATTCAAAGTTACTTACTAATGACCCGTCACCACCAACAACTGTAATATTCTCATTGAATGTTACAGGAGTATCAAATGTAGTAACTAATCCTCCTATTGTATCGTCCTCATCACCATCATCTGCTAATACAGCAGCATCTATGAATGTCTCCTCACCAGTGATAGCATTGATTCTTCTGTTACCAATGTACAAGTCACCTTGTGAGTTGATACCAGTGTAGAATACTATA
>Ga0163110_10001271_pt1 | contig 12782 bp, 15 predicted proteins | sample CRUFie1St17metaG_FD_108703 | JGI IMG/M metagenome (GOLD analysis project Ga0163110, IMG submission 108703) | Marine microbial communities from the Costa Rica Dome - CRUD Field 142mm St17 metaG | ecosystem: Environmental > Aquatic > Marine > Oceanic > Photic zone | place: Costa Rica: the Eastern...
AAGCAGCGAAGAAAGAATTTATGTACGGAGCATGAAGCAACTAAAGGATTATGTGCGTACATATGATGATGCAATTGATGGAAAGTTTGCCAAAGAATTAATTAATATCTTTGAGAACAATCCATCATTTCATGATCGTGTAGATAGAAACGCAACACCAAAATTCACACAATTAAATCTTACAGAACTGTCTAGAAAGAATGGTGAATATTCTGACGTGCATCAAAAACTCCAGAACAGTTTTGTAAAGTTCATCAACATCTATAAGACAGAGTGCAGTCTTACTTTTGAGTTGCCAGAGCAAATGGCACTTGAAGAATTTCGTATCAAGAAGTATAATACATGGAAGACACAGGACAATCCATGTGATACTTGTGTACAGGAGAAAAAACCTGATCAGTTTGCAGAGCATATTGATGTAGGTGACTACAATTCTGCTCGCAGATACCTAGCATTTTTCCTATACTTAAACAAACCCAACGGGGGAGAAACCGTTTTCACAAAATGGCATCAGTATATTAAACCTGAGACAGGTAAACTATTGATGTTCCCACCGACTTGGCAATATCCTCATAAAGGTAACCCATGTACGGTTAGAGCAAAGTACATTATTGGATCTTATCTTCACTACCTATGAACACAGAACTCCTCATTACTACACATATGTTATTCAATGAGGAGTATTGCCGAAAGGTAGTACCCTTCATGAAGAAAGACTATTTTACTGATATAAATTATCGTCTGATCTTTGAAGAGATTGAATCATATATAAATACTTACAATCGTCTTGCCACGAAGGAAGTTCTATTCATTGAGTTAGAGAAACGCACCGATCTCACCGATGAATCGTACAATACGATTAAAAATATTGTAGAAGAAATAATTTACGAAGACAATAACTTAGAATGGTTGTATGATACTACAGAGAAGTGGTGTCAGGAACGTGCCATTTATTTGGCATTGATGTCTTCAATTAAAATTGCAGAAGGGCAAGACAAAGATCGTGACAAAGGTGCGATACCTCACATTTTAAGTGAGGCACTGGGGGTTTCATTTGACGCTCATATCGGTCACGATTATATCCACGATTCTGATGCAAGATATGAATCTTATCACCAAGTTGAAAACAAGATACCGTTTGATTTGGAGTTTTTCAATAAAATCACGAAGGGCGGTATATCTAACAAGACGCTTAATGTGGCACTCGCTGGCACTGGGGTGGGCAAATCATTGTTTATGTGTCACATGGCCGCTTCAACACTTTTACAAGGGAAGAACGTACTCTACATCACATTGGAGATGGCAGAAGAAAAGATCGCGGAGCGTATTGACGCGAACCTTCTCAATGTTAATATCCAAGACTTAGCATCTCTACCTAAGGTGATGTTTGATGGTAAGATTAATAACCTCGCTAAGAAGACTGAAGGAAAACTTATAATTAAAGAGTATCCTACTGCATCTGCACACAGTGGACATTTCCGTGCTCTTCTTAATGAACTCGCTCTTAAGAAATCATTTGTCCCTGATATTATTTTCATTGATTACCTTAATATATGCGCTTCCTCACGCTATAAGCAAGGAGGTACTATCAATTCATATTCATATATTAAGTCAATTGCAGAAGAACTTAGAGGTCTTGCTTGCGAAGCAAACGTCCCTATCGTATCTGCTACACAGACCACTCGTTCAGGTTATGGTAGCTCTGATGTTGACCTTACTGACACTTCTGAATCCTTTGGTCTCCCTGCTACTGCTGACATTATGTTTGCCCTTATTAGCACTGAAGAACTTGAAGGTATGAATCAGATTATGGTCAAGCAATTGAAGAATAGATATAATGACCCCACAATTAACAAAAGATTCTGCGTGGGTATTGACAGAGCGAAGATGAGGCTGTATGATGTAGAGCAGGCAGCACAAAACAACCTCGTTGATGCCAATCAAGGCAGCGACGAAGAGAAGGTAGAACTCGTAAAGAGATTTACTGCAAGCAAACTTTCAAAACTTAATTTTTAACATGACGAAAGGATTCCAAGCAACTCCGAGTATCAAAGAAGAGGAGATCACTAACGAGATCCCTAAAGTTGATTACGAGAAATACTGCGAATTCGTAGATGAAGTCACCTCTGACGAAACCAAATACACTGACTCTTTCCTAGAGCGTATTGGTTCTCTTGAAGATCAAGGTGCAGACATTCAACGTTTACTTACTTCTGCTATTGGTCTTAGTGCTGAAGCAGGTGAGTTTGCAGAGATTGTCAAAAAGATTACCTTCCAAGGTAAACCATACAATCAAGATAATATTGACCACATGAAGATTGAACTTGGTGATTGTATGTGGTATATTGCTCAAGCAATGATGGCACTTGGTGCTTCTTTTGATGAGATTACTCTTGGTAATACTCACAAACTCCTGAAGCGTTATCCTGGTGGAGAGTTCTCTATTGAGAGATCTGAAAACCGTGCTAAGGGGGATAGATAATGGGAGCAGAAATGTACGCAGCAAGAGATTTAATTGCAGCAGCACAATTAGACCTTGTAGACGCATGGAATATGTCATGGGGTGAAGGTATTCAATTCCTAATCGTATTGATTGTGCTATACTATATCAAGAAGCGTATTGATCTACACTTCGCAAGAAAAACTGCAAAGAATACTATCTACAAGGTCAAAATTGTAGAAGGTCATGTTGACATTGATCATGGTGATGTGGTAACTCATCCAAAAAAATGGTAAAATAAATGAAAGAAGATTTACTCCGTGCATTGAAAGCACATGCACAAGGTCACATTCAAAAACACAAAGCAAATCTAGAAGTATATCTTTCTTCTCCTGTAGGTATCGGTGAACATCCCGATATCATTGCAGCGATGGAAGCAGAACTAGAGCAACTTGCTAAGTGGGATGATAACTTTGAAATGATCAGAAAGTATCTTGACAAATGAACATTTTTGTAACTGACCCTGACCCTACTATCTCAGCAACAACGCTTCCCGATAAGCATGTTGTAAAGATGCCACTAGAAACGTGTCAAATGCTCTCCATTGTATGCTCAGCAGAATGGGGACATGGATATGGTAGATTGCCAAGAAAAGAAGGTGGATATTATAAAACTGAAAAGGGTGCATTTCGCAATCACCCTTGCACAGTATGGGCAAATGAGTCGTTACAAAATGCATGGTGGTTACTTGCACACGGTCTTGCACTTTGTGAAGAGTATACCTATCGCTATAGTAAAGTTCATAGTTGTGAAGAAACACTGTTAGAAGCAACAAAGATTTTACCTGAAACTCCACTACCATTTCGTCCTACTACACCATTTGTATTTGCAGGTCCTGATGAGTTCAAATATGATAAAAGTATTGACATCTTCACTGCATACAAACGTTACGTTGCATCTAAACCTTGGGTAGCAGATAACTATCTTCGTAAACCAGACCGTAAACCAGAGTGGGTATGACCGAATATGAAAAAAGAGCAGAAGACCCCTGTTGGCAACACAAACAAAAATGTGTCGCAATGTTCACCATTGATTCACACAACACTAGCTACCTATATCGTAGAGAAGATGGCAGCTATTACTGGCAGCATTGTAGAAAAGAGGCAGAAGACGACAAATTTGTAGATGCTGACGGGTTGCAATTAGATTTGTTTGGTGATATAATATTGAGTAAGGAATTTATCATGGATGAAATTCTATGAATTTGACCGAAGAGGAGTGGGAATGTGTTAGAGTGTGTGTAGCAAACGCACCTATTCCATATGACATCACAAAGAAAAAAATCCCTGCACAAATCTTGGAGAAAATTGGACAACCTCAACAACCCAAAGGCGAACCGTTGGTTCAAGCAAAATACGATCTCACCCAGTATGGAATTGACAACTGAACAACTTCTAAAAATTTACAAGACGGTTAGAGTCGTTAAGGATCCTTATCCTCCTACCAGAAGACATTATAATGCTGCGACTTACGGATGAAAGATACTATATTATATGGAGACTGTAGAGAAACACTCAAGCAGTTTGATGAGAAAGCAAGAATGTGTGTTACATCACCACCCTACTATGGGTTGAGAGATTATGGTGGTGAGCAATCACAGATTGGTCAAGAGCAAACTCCAGAAGAATTTATTGATGAGTTAGTAAAGGTATTCCGAGAAGTAAGAAATGTACTTACTGATGATGGAACTTGTTGGGTTAATCTTGGTGACAGTTATTGCAATTATAGACCTGGTAAAGGGCAAGCATACCCAAAACAAACTGTATCTAAAACTAAACAAGATCTTCCAGATAAAGTATCAAAGCGTGGTAATAAATTAGAAGGACTTAAAGAGAAAGATTTGATCGGTATCCCATGGATGTTTGCATTTGCAATGAGGAAAGATGGGTGGTACTTGAGACAAGATATTATTTGGCATAAACCTAATCCTATGCCTGAGAGTGTGCGTGATAGATGTACTAAAGCACATGAATATATTTTTCTCTTTAGTAAAAATAAAAACTATTATTATGACAACGAAGCAATCAAAGAACCTGCTAGGGACTGGGGTACTCGCGACCGTAGTAAAGGGAAGTATCATAATCCTGGCACTGGCCTTTCCCCTCACACAGGGTTGAGTAAGTCTTATCCCACTAAGAACAAAAGATCTGTATGGTCTGTTACAAACAAACCATATCGTGATGCACATTTTGCAACATATCCACCTGACTTAATTGAACCTTGCATCTTGGCAGGATCAGAAAAAGGTGATATAGTATTGGATCCTTTCATGGGATCTGGAACAACTGCTATGGTTGCCAAATCCTTAGGAAGGTACTATAATGGATGTGAACTACACGAGGATTATTCAAACCTCATAGATAAAAGAGTCTCACTGCAGACCGCTACCAACAATCCGTTATCGGATTTAATTGCACAATCATGAACAACATAGGATTAGAAATTGTATTCTGGACAGTGTTAGGAGTATACCTTCTAGCAAAACTTGGAGTTTTCAAAAAATGACCCAACGATTTACTTGCACATCTACTGAACCATACGATAGACATCACTATCAAATTGTACTAAAGAATGGTAAGAAGATTAAGTTCACGGACTGGGGAACAACTATGGAATACTGGTTGCAGTGGAGAAAAGACATTAATGTTATTGACGTTCTAGACAAAACAGAAAAGAAAGGATTCTGATGAAAAATTTTATTGCTACATGTATGGGTCTGTTGTTGACCGCTCCAGTCATGGCAAATCCATTGCCTAAACCTGAGGAAGGTAAGATTACCAAAGGTTTCTACACTATGGATGCCATGGGATGTATGCTTTTACAAGAATGCACTGAAGGTATTGACGAAGTATTTTCTATTGGAGATATTTCTCATAGATACAATGACATGTATGACTATGCTGTCGTTACAAATGAGTTTAATCAGATGCTGATGACTCTTAATCAAATCGGCACAAAGGTATACATTGCACCTGAAAAATATTTCCCAGTAGGACATCGCGGAGTTTACCATACTGTTAGTAATAATTTCTATTTGAATGAAGCATTCATGCATCGCCCATCTACATTGATGAGTGTGATGCGTCATGAAGGATGGCATGCTGCACAAGATTGTATGGCAGGTACTCTTGACAATAATATGATTGCTATTATTATGGATGAGGAAAAGGTTCCTCAGATCTGGCAAGACATTGCTACCAAAACTTATGCTGCATCACCTGGTGCAATCCCATGGGAGAAAGAAGCATTCTGGGCAGGTAAAACTGAAGGTATGACTCTTGCTGCACTTCAAGCATGTTCTGCTGGTAACATGTGGGAGATCTATGAACCCACACCTATGACCCGTGAATGGTTAGAATTAAATGGTTTCATCACTGGCGACTGAGGTTGCTAATCTTTTACGAAGAGAGATAGAAAGTTTTCCAAATCTAAAATCTTTGGAAAACAAATATCCCATTGTGGAAAATGATAATGTATTCATTGTAAATGAAATGCATCAGACTAAGAAACTTAGAAAGATGCATTTAGAAACTGGATACACAGACTCTATCTCGGTGATGCATTGTGTATTATATCCTAATCCAGATTATCCTATCCCTATCTTTGGTGCTGACATTGTAGAAACTTCTAAGGTTGTAACTGCAGCAATTGTAGATATGTCACCTGTACATGGAAGTCAAAGATATGTGGATATCTTTCAGGATATATCATATAAGTATCAGTTCAAAGAGAATAGAGTCTTACCTGTATGGACAGAGGATGTATTCTCTCAAGGATGTAAGTTCATGCGTATCAGAACTGATGAAGAGAAAGAAATGTATCTGGATCTAATCAAAGAATCTGTACAGTTATATAAAGGTATTGTTCAGAACGCTCAGTATGATACTAAATGGATCAACACCATGAAAAGAATTGATGATCAATGTTATTATTGTATTCAGCAGAGAAAAAACCAAAAGACTAAAGCAGTCTTGAGTAAATGGTTTGATCCCGAATGGGCAGAACAGTATATTAATGAGGTTCTATTTGACAAAGTTAAACATGATATCTGGGATTGAACACGGGGGTTGACAGACCCCCTTTTTAATGCTATATTATATTTGTTGACCTGACGAGGTTAACACGGGAGTGACTGAATAACCCTGTTGGAATTAGGCGGGGTAATGTAAATGGTTAGAGGTGGTACTCGCCTTCCCTAAAGGAAGTGAACCCGAACCAAGGGAACCATTGTTGTTATGTACTAATTTTCGCACTAGCGATTCCCATAACTTGAGAGTAAAATGTAATCTCTCCTCCCCCCTCACACAACTTAATAAATAATGAGGGAGCAACCCTCTTTTTTAATGGCAACATCCTATAATCTCAGCAACTTTGATCAGATCAAGAAGAAAGCACCTAAGGATCTGAAACCAGCAATCACCGCCATGCTTACAAACTTACCCAAAGGTAAGACAGGTATATATGGTGATGCAAATTGGAGTGGAAGTAAATCTAGACAGTGGGGGTTCAAAGTAAATCAGGATGAGTTGCAATCAATCGCTAAAAATTTTGGAGTAAAACCAGGTCCTAAAGGATTTGATACACAGGTAGCAGGATATAAACTAAAATTTATTTTGTCTGCAAAAAGATCAGCAACAGCAGCAGACGCAAAGACCACTAGGATGCAAGAACTAGGATCAGCATGGATTCTTAGGAGAGCATTGAAAGATAATATTAAGTATTCTAAGTGGGAAGATATTATGAATGATAAAAAGTATTCTGAGTTAGAACAAATATATCCTGGCATCAGTGATGAATGGATTAAAGGATACTTTGCTCAACAGAAGAAGATGTTGAACGTATACTCTAGTCCTAAGTTTGATGAGTTCAATCGTGAAGGTGGATTCATGGGGTATATCAGTGATGTAATTAAAGAAAAGTTCGGTATCAGTCAGAAAGATAATTGGAACCCTGCAGATATCTGGATGATACAGAATGAACGTAAGGTTATGAAAACTATTGAAGAGACTGTAGATGGTAATGGTTCTCAAACTATCTTAGAACTGAACGCAGTCATGCGTAAGATGTTCCAAGAGGAAACTGTTGTTGGTGTATCTTTGAAAAAGATCAGTGGTAATACTGCTAAGTGGCAGAAGTATAACGTAGATGATATGGGTCTTACTGATTCATATAATTATGATACTAAAGAGTTTCAGTGTGATCTGTCTATGAAAAATGATGCAGACTTTCAATCATTAGCAGTCCGTGTAATTGTAGAAGGTAACGGTGCATCATATAATTTCCAGATCCAAGGTAATGATACAAGTAAAGAATCAAATCTAAAGTTTGAACCTACTGAAAAGGGAGCATCATCTGCTCGTATGGGTAAGGCACCTGTTGCTATGGTTGCAATGTTATTAAAGGATAAGAAAGTTGATTTTGTAAATGATCATAAAAAATATCCTGCAACTGCAGCAGAGTTTAATGATAAGATAGAAGAATATAAAACAATCTTTAATAAGTTAAGAAGTAAAGGTGTAAGGTTAGGTGAAAATGATAGTGATAAAGCATTAGGAAACATCAGTGCAGTATTCTTAACTAAACCACATGCTGCTAAGAGTAAATTAATGGGCATGAAATTCATTCATTCTGTGATAACCATGCCTAAAAAGAAGATGGACGAGTTCATGACGGACATGGTTTTCATCGCAGCAAAGAAGGGAAAACGCTTTGGACCATTTGGAAAACTGTACTAAGGGTAGCTGCCGATCGGCATGCGGATGTGCTATAATATGGGTATCAGATACGGAAGAGACCTTGCCCAACAAGCACCTTGAACACCCAGAGGACAATCTATTCAATGGAGTAGATCCTTATGAAGTTCTGGATTCTCTGATCAATTTTGAGTACGCTTCTACCAAGTGGGACGGTGCTCCTGCCATTGTTTTTGGTCACAATGACGGTAAGTGGTTCGTTGGCACCAAGTCTGTCTTCAACAAAAAGAAAGTAAAGATCAATTATAGTCCTGCTGACATTGCTCGTAACCACAACGGTCCTGTTGCACAGATTCTGACTGCATGTTTCTATGCACTGCCCCGTGTAGAGGGTATCTATCAGGGTGACTTCATTGGTTTCGGTGGTCGTGATATCTACAAAGCAAATACTATTCAATACAAATTTCCTGATGTTGTTTCTGAGGATGTGATTGTTGCTCCTCATACTAAGTACACAGAGATCAGTCCTGATGCTATTGCTGAACCTGCAACGTATGTCAGCATGACTAGTACGCATCACAAACAAAAGACTTACAAGTTTTTAGATGCTAATGCCAAAGTTTCTATCCCTAAGCGTGTAAAAGTTCTATCCCGCGCAGCAAAACTATTGATTCCTTTCTGTAAGTTCCCTAAAGACGGTGCTATATACAAACAACACGTCAATAAGTTCGTCAGAAATGGTGTACTTCCGCGTGCTTCTGTAATCTACGATGCTTTACCTGATAAATATAAGTGTGAAGTCAACGTAATGACTTTCAGACTCTATAATATAATCCTGAAATTAAAAGATATCCTTCTCACTGCTGCTACAGCAGAGGAGAACGTGGAATGTTACATTAATGGAGAACTTTCTTCACATGAAGGGTTCGTTCTCCACGGTAAGCACTCCGTGAAATTGGTTAATCGTTTGGAATTCAGTCAAGCAAACTTTAACTTAAATAAAAATTGGACGAATGAAAAAGTTTAGCGACTTCCTTACCGAAGCAGCAAAATCCTCTGCAGGGGATGAAGCAAAAAAGAGAGGGTTATCGCATGTCGGTTATGGTTACTATGGTAAGCCTGATGGCACCATTACACACCGATCCGTCAACGGTAAACTTGTAGAGCTTTCTCCTGATCAGATCGCCGCACGGAATGGACAACCAGCAGAACAACCGCAAACGCAAGATGGACAAGGCGAACCTCAGAGCGAGGGCGCTAAAGGTCCAGTGTCTATTACTTTTGGAAGATTCAATCCACCTACTATCGGACATCAAAAACTCATTGAGCGTGTAGCTTCATCATCTAAAGGTGGTGAGTACAAGATATATCCTAGTAGGTCACAAGATCCCAAGAAAAATCCTATAGACCCAGAGACAAAAGTACACTACATGCGTCAGATGTATCCTGACCATGCACATGCTATTGTCAATAATGAGGAATTCAAAACTATATTTGATGTATTAAAGGCACTACACAATGATGGGTATAGCAGTGTTAACATTGTTGTTGGCGGCGACCGTGTTGCTGAGTTTGACAACCTCGCTAATAAGTACAACGGAAAACTCTACGAATTTGAAGAGATAAAAGTACAGAGTGCTGGTGATAGAGACCCCGATTCAGACGGAGTTGAGGGTATGTCTGCCTCTAAGATGAGAAAGGCAGCAGCGGATAATGATTTCGCAACTTTCCGTCAAGGTATTCCATCAGAATTAAAAGATGCAGATGCTAAGGCACTGTTCAATGAAGTTCGTGGTTCTATGCAAATGGAATCTATTGAAGACTTCGGTGATGCATCATATATTCTGCATGAAATTGCACCTAAGTTAGATGAGAATTCACTTAGGGAAGCATACTACGACAAACAAATCTTTGCCGAAGGTGTGTTCATTGAGAATATGAATACAGGTGTAGTAGGAAAGATTGTGAAGCGTGGTGTAAATTATGTCATATATATTGATGAGCATGATACCGTCTATAGAGGATGGTTGAAGGATCTTATTGAAAGGAATGACATCCATGGTTTTGATTTTACCCCCGCAGGTTTAATCGGAACATCTGAGTTGGCAAAGAAAGTTTTGCAAATGACACCTGGCCAGTTCATCAAAAAGATAAATAAAAATAACAACAAGGTTGCTGTCAAATGAATCTCAAAGAATTACCTGATATGACCGATGCCTACAGGCAGGTCTATGAAAAGAAAGCCGCAAAGGATTATGACGGTGATGGCAAGGTAGAATCAGGTGCTAAAGAGCATGCTGGTGCTGTACATAATGCTATCCAAAAGAAAAAAGGTCTGAAAGCAGACGGTAAAGACACTCGCAGTGAGGCTGTAGAGATGTCAAAAAAGGATTATGCGAAGATTCATAAGGACTTTAAGTCAGACGACCCTAAGAATCCTCGCACTACCAAGTATGTACCTGGCAAGGGAACTGTCTCTATGCCTGTAAAGTTCACTGATGAATACAACCCCTGTGAAGGCGAAGCAGCAACCGAAGCAGTCTACGGTGGTGGTAAGAAAGAAGAACCTAAGAAAGCAAGTGCAGCGGCAGGAACGGGTAAGTATTATAATGAAAAGAAACCAACCGCTATGCAGTTGGCAAAGCGTGAGAAGATGGCAAAGGTCAAAGCATTGACTAATGCAGGTAAGCATAAAGAAGCAAGTGCATTATATAAGAAGGAAGAATTAGAAAATACTGACGAGTGTTGGAAGACACATAAGAAAGTTGGTATGAAGATGAAGGGTGGTAAGTTGGTAAACGACTGTCGTCCTAAGAACGAAGCGTTCTTATTCTCTGAGGAAGAGTTAGAATTATTAGAGCAGAACCTACCAGAGATTGATCAGTTATCTGATGAGGAACTAGTTGACTTCTTTATTGAAGCAATCGTAGAACTCTCAGAGGATGAAGATGATCTTCTTGAAATCTGTGAGCACCTAGAAGAGGTTGAGTATCTAGAAGAGGCACCTGGTTTTGAGCATATCGCTACTGGCGGTAGCAGCAAGAAAGAAAAACCTGCACCTAAGAAACCTTCACGCATGGACAGAATTAAGTCCGCTGCTAAGAAGGCAGGTTCTTTAATTAAAAAAGGTGTTAAGAAAGTAGCTAAGAAAGGTGCTCAAGCTGCTGGTAAAGTTGCTGGTGAATTCTCTGCTGCTAAAGACAAGCAGAAAGCAAAAGCAATGGCAAGAAAGGATGATGCTCCTAAGAAATCATCTGGTGTAACAAAACCAACTCCATCTAGCACTGGTGTTGCTTCTAGATCTACCAGTGGTGGTGGATCTTCTGAAGGTAGTTCTTCTGGTGGCAGCAAAGGTGAAACTAGAAAGGCAGTCGGTGGTGCATTGAAGAAAGTTGGAAGTCTCGTAAAGAAAGGTCTTAAGAAAGCAGTTGGTAAGACTGCACGTCTTGTATCTAAAGGTAGCGACAAAGTTGCTAAGAGATTAGGTGAGGACTTTGATCAGATTGAATCTCTTATTGAGTCAGGTCTATTCAAGTGGGAAGAGATTGAAAACATTCTTGAGCATCACAAGAAAGATGCTGATGGTAATACCATTCCACATGAAGGTGATGAGATTGAAGAAGCAAAGGTTGACAAGATGCTTCCCGATCATAAGAGATCAGGTAAGAGACTAGAACGTTATGGTAATCCTCATGGATCTCTTGCACTTGGCGGTGGTATCCAAAGAGATAGAAGAGCAGATCATGCAGAGCGAAGAGGTAAGAAAACCAAGGGTGTGAAGGAAGGTTATGATGACTCTAAAATTTCTATGAGATTTGGAGACGGACCTGAAGCACAGAAAAAGAGAAAGGAGAAACTGGAGAAGAAAAGAGGTATGAAACTTGATGATCATCCTCAGTTCAAACATCTTAAGGGGAAGAAGTGATGTTAGATTTTAACGCATACCTTGAAGAAAAAAAGAAGAAAGAAGTCGTAAAGATCAACCCTAAGAAGGAAGATCTTTACGAGAAGGACGCTAAAGGTGAGGACTGCACAGGTTCTGACCACACTAAGAGTGAGAAGAAGCGTCGTAAGGAAGATGTCAATGACGGTCCTGATGTGCAGAACGAGCAAAGTCTGAAACCTGCAGATCGTTTTAAGAGAGACGCGGGTGCTATTGCTAAGAAAAAACTTAGAAACAAAGAGCATAAAAAGTATGTTAACTTCCTTGATGTAGATGAAGCAAAGGTATATACAGGACCAGACAAAGCGGATAGAAAGCAAATCAAGAAAATGGATAACCCTGAGTATGCTAAAAAATTAGCAGACTATGAGAAGAATATGGATCCTAAGAAGCGTCAGGCACTTAGAGATAAAGCAACTAAGGGTATGAAGTTTACTCATGAAGGTAGACTTTCTGGTGCGAATGATATGCAGAGTAAACTATACGCTGCTAACAATAAGTCTGGTAAGAAGATGACTGACGATGAGATTAAGCAAGAGAAAGGTGGAAAGGAGTTTCTTGATAGACTGAAAGCAGCAAAATCAAAGATGAAAAATGAAGGTGTTGCAGACAGAGCAAGGAAAGCAGTTGATCATCAAAGAAAGGG
>Ga0163110_10001273_pt1 | contig 12773 bp, 6 predicted proteins | sample CRUFie1St17metaG_FD_108703 | JGI IMG/M metagenome (GOLD analysis project Ga0163110, IMG submission 108703) | Marine microbial communities from the Costa Rica Dome - CRUD Field 142mm St17 metaG | ecosystem: Environmental > Aquatic > Marine > Oceanic > Photic zone | place: Costa Rica: the Eastern...
CTCACAACCTCTACAAAGCACCTACAATCTCCTACAAGACACCTCACAACCTCTACAAAGCACCTACAATCTCCTACAAGACACCTCACAACCTCTACAAAGCACCTACAATCTCCTACAAGATACCTCACAACCTCTACAAAGCACCTACAATCTCCTACAAGATACCTCAAAACCCCTACAAGATATCTCAAACCTCTACAAGACACCCGCAATCTCCTACAAGGGATCCGCAAACACCTACAGCTTACCCGCAATCTCCTACAAGGAATCCGCAAATACCTACAGCTTACCCGCAAACACCTACAAAGAATCCGCAAACACCTACAGCCTACCCCCAAACTCCTACAAGGAATCCGCAAACACCTACAACTTACCCGCAAACTCCTACAAAGTACCCGCAAACACCTACAGCTTACCCCCAAACTCCTACAAGGAATCCGCAAACCCCTACAGCCTACCCGCAAACTCCTACAAAGAATCCACCAAATAAAAAAAGGGACGCATCACTGCGTCCCTTTCACTATAGCAAATCTACTTCAATAGATTATTCAACGATAATCTTCTTGTAAGCAACTTTACCATCACTAACAACCTTAACGAAGTAAGCACCCTTCGTATATTGGCTGATATCTACATTATGCTCAAATCCATTTCGAACTTGGCTCAAGTCGCGCTCATATACAATCTGACCATGCAAGTTGTATACAGAGATAGAAAGTTCCTCTGAATTCACAGAAGTACCCTTCACTACGAATTGTCCTTGGTTCGGGTTAGGATAAACATCAATCATAGTTTCGAATAGATCATCTTCTACAGAAACGTTCACCAACTCAACTGTTGTTGTAGAACTACCACAAACATTTGTTACAGTCAAGGTCGCTACATACGTACCATTTGCAGAATACGTATGCAATGGGTTCTGTGCAGTACTTGTGTTGCCATCACCAAAGTCCCAGCTATAAGTCAATGGAGCTGTACCAGTAGAAGCATTCGTGAATTGTACATCAGTAGTTCCTACATAAGAGAACGTGAAGTCAGCATTCGCGCTTTCATTCACGGTAATCTCAGCACTAGAAGAATCTGTACAACCATTAGCGTCTGTCACAACAACACTGTATTGACCAGAAGCAGTAACAGTCAATGTCTGGCTCGTAGAACCATCAGACCACAAGTAAGTAGAACCTGGATTTCCTGCATCCAATGTAACATCGTCACAAACCGTTTGGTCACCACCAAGGTTCACATTTGGAGCATCATTGATCGTAACAGAAACAGTGTCCATATCTGTACAACCGCTTTGTGGATCAGTAACAGTCACAAAATAAGTACCTGATACAGATACATCAATTGTCTGAGTCGTTTCTCCAGTACTCCACAAGAACGCGAGAGTTGGGTTACCCGCATCCAAAGTAGCAGATCCACACTCAACTACATCCGCACCCAAACTAACATCTGGGCTAGCAGAAATAGTAACATCAATCGTATCTGAAGATACACAACCAAATGTATCAGTAACAGTCACATAGTAAGTTCCTGATACAAGGATATCAATTGTCTGACTAGACTCACCTGTACTCCATAGATAACTAGCACCTGGGTTACCAGCATCAAGAGTTGTCATATCACAATCAGCAATATCAGCTCCCAATGCAACAGTTGGAAGTGCATTAATCGTAACATTAACAGAGTCAGTAAAGCTACATCCAAAGCTGTTAGTTACCGTAACACCATAGGTTCCAGTAGTAGTAACATCAATTGTTTGAGTAGTTTCACCTGTACTCCATAGATATGAGTCACCTGGGTTACCTGCATCAAGCATAAGGCCACCACATTCAGTTGCATCTGGACCAAGATCAACACTTGGAGATGGGAACAATGTCAAACTAATAGAGTCACGACCTACACATCCATCTGTATTCACAACCTCCAACCAGTAAATTCCAGAAGTATCCGCAGTCAATGTTGCTGTAGTGTCTCCTGTACTCCATAGGTAAGTGGCCGCATTAGTCGTCGTTCCATCAATCAAGTAACCTGCACAACTAACTCCATCAGGACCTAAGTCTACGTTTGGTGGTGCACTGATAATCGCCAAGGCTTCTGCCAACTGACTTGGACATCCAAACGTGCGGATATGCCAGTCATAGAAGAAGTAGTAGAATGCAGCTAGACCATTAATCGCTCCAGTAAGTGAAACAACATTTGGAATCTCATATGGGTAAACAGCACCAGCATTGTTTCGGAACAATCCGCCAGTAGTAGTACCTAATGCGTTCAATGTATATCCAACACCTGCTGGAATCTCAAAGCCTAAGAAGATATCCAAATCTGGTTGTGCACCAGAATAATAAGTCGAGTCTGTCGCAATAGTTGTTCCTGCTGGATCAACAAGGTTAATCACAACCCAACCCGTATCAAATGGATAAACCGTAACTGAATCAAGAATGATATCTGTCAATACATCAAACACAACTCCGTCTCCGAAGAATGTGTAGTTTCCACCACCACCAATCGTATTATCCAAAGGTCCAACACGACCAGGTACCTGATCACTAGCCTCTACATAATAAGCAGTTGTAGTATTCACAAATGGCGCGAAGAATGTATCTCCAACATGAACTTGGTTACCAAGCGAGTCATACCAGAAGTATGATCCAATACTTCCAGAAGCTACCAACATCAAGGAATCCGTTGGAGTACAAGAAGAATCAGACTGAATCATAGGAGTCGCAGGCAATGCAATAAATTCAGAAATAATAAAGATTGCATCGTTGTTAGGCTCTCCATCAATACCCAATTGAGTAGTCGCAGTAACAGTATCAATACCTCCAGCAGAAGTGTTAATCGTTCCTACTAGAATGGTATCACTCATTCCTGATGCCAATGTATCTGTATAAGTTGTGCTAAGTGTTCCACCTACACCACCTACTAGCGTAACCTGAATTGGAATGTTAACTTGGTTATCTGTACCAAAGTTCTCAATCACAACAGTAACGGCCTGAGCTGTATCAGAACACTGAGTATCTCCAGGATCCAAGATAGCAGTAACCCCAACATCATCTGGAATAAGGTTACGCAATCCAATATCATCAATAGCAATATCATGCGTAAACGTACCATTGTTGTTATTCACACGGAATCGAAGTGCAACGTTTCCTCCTGCATAAGGAGTAAGGTCTGCAATCGCCTCGTTCCATTGGTTGTTTACATGAGTAATAGGTGGAATGATGTCATTCACCCAAGCACCATTGAACAAGATATCTAAGTGAAGCTCGTTTACATCTGCTGTGTTTACTCCACCTCCAGATTCATTACTGTGATACCAGAAAGAGAACTCTGGGTTAGCAACTCCAGAAAGATCGAAACATGGAGTGAGTAAGCTTACATTATCGTTATCAAATGGGAAGGAATCCTCTACATACATATAGTATCCAGCAGCAGTTCCTAATGTGTGGTCAACAGCTGGTCCAGTTCCTGTACTTGGTGTACCACCTTGATCCAACTCCCAATCTTGACCGTCATCATCTGGATCATTCACCCAATCTGTTGGGAATGCTCCACCATTTTCAAAGTCTTCCGTATATGGATAGCTAGAAATAACCGTACGGTTTTCTACTACTGCGCTCGTTGTATCGTTTGCAGCAAATCCATCACCCGCTAGGGTTGTATACAATGTAACAGTATGTGGTCCCAATGCAGAGAAGTCACCAGGAGTAACGAATGGTACAGGTACAGTATCACCAGGAGCGATTGTAACAGTAGCCGTTTCATTTACTGGAGTTCCTCCATCAAGAATATATGTGATATCAAGACTAGTAATTGTATCTGTTCCGAAGTTGGCTACAGCCATTGTAATAATCTCTGCTGTATCCAATCCACAACCTGCTGCAGGAGTAAGCAATGCAACCGCACCTGCATCGTTTGCTGGAGAATCAAAGATATGAATATCATCAAATGCAAATCCTTCTCCTTGAACAGATCCGTCAGATCCAAATGCAACTCGCAGCAATACTGCAGGCTGTCCACCCAAACCTGTTAGGCTGTTTCGGGCAATCACCCAACCACCACTACCAGTAGTTCCACGACCAGACCATCCTTCTTGTGATCCACCAGGAGCTCCTGTAATAGTATTGTCATTGTACCAGTTATCTGGATCTCCAAACGCTCCAACATTCTGCCATGTCGCTCCAGCATCAATAGAAGACTGAAGTACCGCTCCATCCCAACTAAACTCAGATTCCCACCATACACTCATCTCAACCAGCGGAAGTACCAAACCACTAAAGTCGAAACATGGTCCCATTACAAATGAATCATCATTGTTGTTATAGTTGCCAGTAGCATTCGTAATCCAAGAGTTAAGACCAGAAGCAGCGGTATCAATCGTAGGATTCGACGGCAATGCCAACTCCCAAGTACTTACTCCTTCAATATCAGTCACACCCCAACCACCATTACCATTCTCAAAGTCTTCTAAGTATGGGAAGCCAGTTACAACAGGAATGTGTTCTACAGTTGCTGTAGTGGTATCATTCGTCGCATCCGTATCACCTAATAGGTTTGTATAAGAAGTAATAGTATGAAGACCAGGCACAGACAAGTCTGCTGGTACACTAAAGATGTGAATAGTAGAAGTTCCTGGAAGAAGAGAAACACCTGTAACTGTATCCGTTACGATGAAGGTTCCATCTGCCCAATAACTAGCCTCGAATCCGAAAATAGTATCTGATCCAAAGTTGAAAATCTCTACTACAACAGTTTCACTACTACCCAAACCACAACCATCATTTGGTGCTTGTATAGAAATTACACCTGCATCTTGTGGAATAAGATCTTTCAAAAGAATGTCATCAATTGCAATATCGTGGTTAGAACCTCCTAAGTTAGAGTTGTTTCCTCTAAATCGAATCGCAACAGTAGATCCAGAATAAGCACTCAAGTTAATGATTTGCTCTGCCCAGAAATCGTCCTTGTGTACGATTGGAGGAATGATATCCAATTGCCATGCTCCTTGATGGAAGATGTCAATATGCAATTCGTTCTCTGCTGCTGGAGTAGCTCCTCCTGCTTGGTCATTACTATGATACCAGAAAGAGAATTGTGGAGAAGTAATAACAGAAAGATCGAAACATGGAGTAATCAAGCTAACATCTTCATTGTCAAAGCCTGTATCTTCCATATAAGCATAATAGCCGTTTCCTGTTGTGTGGTCACCAGCAGGTCCTGTACCGAAGCTAGGAGTCGCTGTATTGATAAACAACCAATCTTGGCCATCATCATTCGGCTCATTCACCCAATCAGCAGGAATATTACCCGCATTCTCAAAGTCCTGAGTATATGGATAAATCGCAATCGGTGTTCTATGCTCTACATCAAACGAAAGAGTATCGTTACCTAAGTTCGAATCACCTGTCAATGTAGAGTAGATATTAAACGTATAAGTACCCGTTACCGAAAGATCAGCAGGAGTAATGAAAGTATAAGTCGCTGTATCGCCAGGAGCAAGACCTACAGTAGTTGTTTCTGTTACAGGCGTTCCTCCATTGATTGTATAATTGAAGTCAATGTTAAAGATCGTGTCAGAACCAGCATTCATATACTCGAAACTAACAATCGAACTATCGCTCAATCCACAACCAGACTCTGGAGACAACTCTGTAAGTAGACCAGCATCTTGTGGAATCAAGTCTGAAATCACAACATCATCAATAGCAATATCATGCGTGAAAGTACCATTATTGTTATTCACACGGAATCGGAAGAAGATAGAACCGAACCCTTGGTAGATACCCAAGTTAGTTACAATCTGCAACCATTGTGGTCCCGCATGCTCAATAGGAGTAATGATATCATTCGCCCATTGACCATTGAAGAATACATCCACATGCAATTCATTAACATCTGCAATCGTTCCTCCTCCATTCGCTTCATTACTATGATACCAGAAAGAAAGCTGAGGCGCTCCCAAAGCATCAATATTGAAACATGGAGTAATTAAGTTTACAGTATCATTCTCAAACCCTGAATCCTCAACATAAGCATAGAATCCATTCGCAGTTCCTGTTGTGTGGTCTACATCTGGACCCGTATTGAAACTTGGCGTTCCACCTGCATCAATTGTCCAGTCTTGGTTATCATCATTCTGATCCTGAATCCAACCTGGAGGCAATGCACCATTATGCTCGAAGTCTTCAATATGTGGGAAAGAAGTAATCGTAGAGTTAAGTACATCTACAGTAATTGTATCATTAATACCATTTTGGTCACCAGCAGCACTACCATATACAACAAATGTATAAGTACCTCCTGCTGCAAGGTTCGCTTGAGTACCAAAAGCAACATTAAGAACTGCACCTGGTACCAATGTATCTGGGAAAGTCTCTGTTACTGGAGTTCCTCCATTCAGAACATAAGTTGCATCAAATCCAAAGATTGTATCCAATCCAGAGTTCTCAACTTCAATTGTTACAGTCTCTGTTGGACTTCCACAACCATCTGTTGGAGTAAGAAGCTGGTTGGTTGCCATATCTGTAGTTGGAGTCTCATAAATATGAACATCGTCAAACGCGAATCCATCATCTTCAATTACCCCATCAGATCCAAATGCAACTCGCAGCAATACTGCAGACTGACCGCCTAAGCCAGTAAGAGCATGCTCGGCTACTACCCAACCGCCACTACCATTGTTCGTAGAAGCTCTACCACTCCAACCTTCTTGCTGGCCACCTGGGTTACCTGCAATCGTGTTGTCATTGAACCAGTTGTCTGGATCTCCAAATGCTCCAACATTCTGCCAAGTAGCTCCTCCATCAATAGATGACTGAAGAACTGCTCCATCCCAACTGAATTCACTATTCCACCAAACCTTCATATCAAACAAAGGTGCTGTCAAGCCACTAAGATCGAAACAAGGTCCTACAACAGCTGAATTCTCATTAGATGGATAGAAGTTCACTGCATCTGTAACCCAAGAGTTCGATCCAGAACCCGCTGAGTTGATAGTTGCGTTAGCAGGCGTTGCAAGTTCCCAAGAGTTTGCTCCACCCAAAGAAACATCATTCCAACCGCCATTACCATTCTCAAAGTCTTCAAAGTAAGGGAAAGAAGCGATAACAGGAATATTAGAAATACTTATCATAGAAGTATCATTACCTGTCGCAGCATCACCTGCTAAGTCACTCCATGAAAGAATATCATAGTCACCTGTAGCACTGAAGTCTCCTTGTACAGAGAATGTGTGCATATAAATCCCACCTGGAGCAATAACCTGACCGATCACGGTATCAGTTACAGTAGCTCCTCCATTGATAGAATAACTTACAAAGAAATCACTCATCAATGTGTCAGATCCAAAGTTGGTTACATCTATAACAACATCTTCCATTCCTAGACCACAACCACTAACAGGTCCAGCAATATTACTTACGCCAATATCTGCATTGAGCAATTCACGTACTTGAACATCATCAATCGCAATATCGTGAGTGAAGTTTGCATTATTGTTATTCCCGCGGAATCGAACAACGGTTGGCCCAGGATAAGAACTCAAGTCTACAATAATCTCTGTCCAAGCTGCTCCAATATGACTAATAGTAGGATAAGCATTAAGCGTCCAAACACCATTATAGAGAATGTCAATGTCCAACTCATTGTCTGAAGCTGTTCCTCCTCCGTTTGCTTCATTACTATGAACCCAGAAGGACATCTGAGGAGAATTCAAGCCTGTCAAATCGAAACATGGAGTCCAAACCCCTACAGAGTCATTATCAAATCCTGAATCCTCAAGATAAAGATAGTTTCCAATAGCAGTTCCTAATGTATGGTCAATATCAGGACCCGTACCGAAACTTGGTGTTCCACCTGCATCAATAAGCCAGTTCTGACCAGGGTTGCCTGGATCATTGGCCCAACTTGCTGGGAAACCGCCTTCAAAGTCTTCCATATAAGGGAAAGTCGTAACAGCAGTGTTCATAACCATCGCCATAAGCGTGTCATTTGACGCCACTGTATCTGTTCCCAAACTTGTATAAGTAGTAATGTTATAAGTCCCGCCCGCAGACAAATCCGCACTCATCATGAATGTGAAGGACAATGTATCACCACCTGGAATAGCAGATGTAATGGTATCCATGATTGCGCCTCCCCCATTGATATCGTAAGCAACTGGAAGTGAGAATAATGTATCAGTTCCATAGTTCACAACATCAATAGTAACAGACTCACTCGCACTCAATCCACAACCACTAGATGGACTCGTTAAGGCAATAACACCTGCATCTCCACCACCTCCCATACGGAAATCAAGCCCGTAATCTTCCGTTTCACCACGTGTATACGATTGGCTACATGGAGTAAGAGAAGTAGTGTTTGATGCGGCTACTACACGCATACGAGATGTCCCTACACCAGTGTTCGTGGGTACATTAAAAGAAAAAGTCCCAATGCTGGAACCTCCTTGGGCTGATGCAACTACGCGTTGCTCGCCTATCATCTCATTTGACTCAAAACTACCGTTCTGATTAAAATCAACCCATACCGCAACAGTCTCTGTCCAGTCTGGGTTAATACTTACATCTACTGTGTACGTTCTACCAATCTCAAGGGATGCTGATTGGTTGGTGAAATCATTGTAGCTGGACCCATTATAGCCACTTACATGGTTCATAGACCCAACTCTTACCGCGTCAATGTAATCATCTGCTCCTCCCGATTGGTAAGCAGGAGTGCAGTACTGTCCATAGGTAAAACTGAAAAATACCAATGAACAGAAAAGCGTAAAGAGTTTTCTCATAACAATAAAGCTATTGAATAAAATGGATTCAATGGAATTAGATTGAATATTGCTAATAGTATTATACAATTTCTTGAAGTATAATCATGGCCAAGTACTAAGTGAATAGCTTGTTTTAAAAATCTGGAAATCAGCTTAATATAAACGACTTGTTGGCTGATCAATGAGTTTTAGGAAGGAAAAAAACAAGTCGACAGGATACATAGAGTTGAGCATACAGGAAATCAAGCATGGTTCATTTAGAATGACACTAAATTATCCATTCATTCTGTAAAAACAAACTCGTAAACTCATTTATAAATGATTTCAATCAAATTCAAAACTACGCAAAAATCCACTAATCATAAATATCTAATAATTTTGCCACCAATTATTAAGGGTTTTTACTGTAACTTGCTTCTGAATAATGACCACCGATACACATTACGAAAGCATTCCGTATTTTACCAGAACTTGCACAGCTATAATCCAATGAAAACAGTCTTTCAGCTTTTTCCATTCATATTCATCATGCTATTAATAGCATGCGAACAAGAAATTACGGTCAATCTCCCACAAGCAGAAGACCTAATTGCAGTGGAGGGATACATCGAAAATGACGAACCTCCATTCGTGATTCTCACCAAAAATAGACCATACTTTGCAACCCTTAACCTCGAAGATGTGAATAATATTTTTGTGAAAGGGGCAATCGTAAAAGTATATGACGGAACAGATACCATAACCCTCGAAGAACTAGACCTAGGAAATGATTCAGTCAGTATAGTAGTATATACTTCTTTCTCTATGGTCGGAGAGGTAGGAAAAACCTATACGCTACTAGTTGATGCAGAAGGGAAATCGCTCAGAGCTGAAACCACAATACCCCCATTAGTCCCATTGGATTCTGTATGGTTTGAAAAAGCCGATAGCACCAATACTCCCTTCCCCGTTGATAGCGATAGTCTGTACCGTTTGACAGTAAACTTTACAGATCCCGCAGGAGAAAATAACTACTATAGATATTATACCTCAAACTTTGAAGAATTTGGATATCAGTATTTTAGCGATGGAAATTCCTCCTTCGCAATATCTCTATTCGATGGAGAAGAAATAAGGGATGTATGGCTCCCTAGAGCAACTTCTGACCTAGATACAACAAATCAATCCCCCTTCTTCGAATATGGAGATACCGTCGGATTAAGATGGTGTACCACAGATAGAGGACACTACGAATACTGGGATACATACGGAACCAATATTGGAGGCCCAGACCCTTTCTCACCTCCTACCGCTGTTAAATCCAATGTCGAAGGAGGCCTCGGTGTATGGGGAGGCTTAGGATCAGTTTATTACGAAGATTTAATCGCCAAACCATAACAAAAAAACATACATAGATAAAGGGCAATGAGGAAACTTCTCTCATTGCCCTTTGGCATATATATAATAGATCAATTAACTGAAAATCATATTATTATATCCAATACCTTTACCATAAAATTCCCCCCAACAATCCCCTTTTTGAACCTCCTCGAATTTCCTTACCTTGCACCTCCCACAATCCGAATATCACGTTATGAAATACATTGACCCAAAAGCCATCCCAACCGCCCAATTACATCAACTTCTCTTAGGAGCAGTATCACCTCGTCCCATTGCCTTTGTAAGCTCAATCGCAAAAGATGGAACCCCAAATCTCGCCCCATACAGTTTCTTCAATGTGTTCAGCTCAAACCCTCCTATAATGGTATTCTCTTCCAATAGAAGAGTCGCAGACAATACCACCAAAGATACCCTACAAAATATAATAGACACCAGAGAAGCTGTTGTGAACATTGTCAATTACGATATCGTCCAACAAATGTCCATCACCAGCATACAATACCCCCCCGAAATCTCCGAATTTGCAAAGTCTGGCTTAACGCCTCTCCCTTCAACCCTCGTCAAACCCTTCCGCGTAAAAGAATCGCACTTCCAAATGGAATGCAAAGTCCAAGACATCATAACCCTCGGCCAAAACGGAGGAGCAGGCCACCTGATTATCTGCGAAATGATAGCCATGCATATAAACCCTGATGTCTTAAACGAACAAGGTAAAATCGATCCTGGAAAAGCAGATAATGTCGGACGAATGGGAAGAGCCTTCTATTGTCGTGCTTCAGGCCCCTCAGTATTCCCCCTATACCGAGCAGGAAATAAACTCTCAATAGGCTTCGACCAAATCCCCTCCGCAATCCGAACCAGCAAAATCCTCTCAGGAAACGACCTCGCACAACTAGCCGCAGTACTCAATCTCCCCTCCGAAGACGAAATAGAATCCGTCAGAACAGACGAAAGAGTCATGAACGCAATCGCAGGAAACGCCCAAGACCGTGAGCTTCACCTACATACATACGCAAAAGAACTAATTCAACACAACAACATCGAAAAAGCGTGGAAAGTCCTATTGATTTAAAACAATTCCTGCCTTTTCATTTTGTTTTGCGAACGGGTTTTGTTTTTTTTGCGTCTACGTTAAAAATAGGTAGATACTGACACGAATCTTATGGCAGAAAATAGAAACGTAAAAGAAGAGGAAGTCCTTGCTGAGCAGGAAGTAGAGCAAGAGTTCGAACTTGAACAAGACGAAGAGATTACCTATTCCGAAGAAGATGGGGGTGACGGTGGGAGTGACCAAACACTCGTCGACCGAATTGCACAAAATCGTAATGTCCTATATATGGGGATTGGAGCGGTAGTCGTTATCTTCCTGGCTATCTTTGGATGGAAAACTTGGACAGACTCCAAAAATACAGAAGCGAATGCCAAGGCCTTCCGTGCATTCCAATACTTCGAACAAGATTCCCTCGCATGGGCATTGAATGGTAAACCAGGAACGACTGAACCTGGACTTATGAAAATTATCAGTGACTACGGTGGAACAAACGTTGGAAACCTCGCCAAATACTGCGCAGGTGTTGCACTCCTAAAGCAAGGAAAAACCCAAGAAGGTGTAAAGCAACTTAAAAGCTTCTCTAAAGGAAATAACCTCCTTTCAGTTTCTGCTTATATGTCCTTAGGCTTTGCCCACGAAGACCTAAACGACCCACAACAAGCAGCAAGCTACTTCGAAAAAGGAGCTTCAGTAGTAGACGGAAACAAGTCTACAACACCTACCATGTGGTTCCATGCAGCAAGAAACCATGAAGCCGCAGGAAACAAAGACAAAGCACTCCGACTGTACAAACAAATCAAGGAAGAATATCCATTTAGTACAGAAGGAATTAGAGTAGATAAAAACATCGGTAAACTATCTCAATAAACAAAAATGGGATCCGATAAAGCACACGATCTTTCCCATATTCGGTATGAAGATGGGAAAGATCATTCTCTTGATAAGGTAGCAATTGTGGTTAGCCGATGGAACCCACAAATTACCAACACCCTTTGGGAAGGAGCCCTCGAAACCCTCCTTGAAGCAGGAGTCAAACGAGAAAATATCAAAAAAGTAGCAGTCCCAGGCACATTCGAACTGCCTTCTGCAGCAGATATCCTCCTTCACAACAACCCCAAATACGATGGCATCATATGCATAGGCTGTGTCATCCAAGGCGAAACCAGACACTTCGAATTCATCGCCGAAGCCGTTTCCCATGGAATCATCAACGCCAGCATCAAGCATCACAAACCCATCATATTTGGAGTCCTCACTCCTGATACCATGCAACAAGCCCTCGACAGAGCAGGAGGCAAATACGGCAACAAAGGAGAAGAAGCCGCCGTTGCATTCCTCCAAATGGTAGACATGGCCAGAGCCTCTTAAGCAGGCAAACTCCAAAAGAGACAAAACACAATTTCATCCATAGAAATAAAACCTAAACCAAGGGCATTCCTCATATTACAAAGGGATGCCCCTTTTCTTTATACCCCACAAAAAACTCTCAGACCTAGCCGTCTTACTTTCGCACCTAGCGACAATACCCTCAGACCTAGCCGTCTTACTTTCGCACCTAGCGACAATACC
>Ga0163110_10001274_pt1 | contig 12772 bp, 7 predicted proteins | sample CRUFie1St17metaG_FD_108703 | JGI IMG/M metagenome (GOLD analysis project Ga0163110, IMG submission 108703) | Marine microbial communities from the Costa Rica Dome - CRUD Field 142mm St17 metaG | ecosystem: Environmental > Aquatic > Marine > Oceanic > Photic zone | place: Costa Rica: the Eastern...
GCAAGCCGAGACGCTGCTGCACCTCTTTTACTTGGCCATGGCGGGCTACGGGGCGTGGTTGTTTGGCACTTCGGAGTGGGTCGTCGAAACCCACGGTTGGGAAGCGCACCTGCTCTCTCTGGCGGCCGGCGCTGCCACGTGGTGGGTCGCAGTACCTTGGCTGACCCGCCGCGGAAGCAGCATGCCTCAGCTCGACGCCTTCACCTCGGTGTTCAGCGTTGTGGGCACGTGGTGGATGATCCAAGGCGATCCCACCAACTGGCTGTACTGGTTGGTGATTGACGTCTTGAGCATCTACCTCTATGCGAAAAGAGGAATGCCTTGGGGGGCACTCCTCTTTGCACTCTACACGCTGCTCGCGGTAGATGGGTGGTTCGAAGAAATCTCCTGGTTTACCGTTACCGGATGATGAACTTCACCGGGATGGTGTACTGAACCGACACCGACTTTCCGCGCTGTTGGCCCGGCTCGAAGGAAGGCAAGCTCTCTACCACGCGCACGGCTTCTTTGTCCAAACGTGGGTCGACCTCACGCAGCACCTTCACGTCACGCACCTTTCCGTTTTTGCCCACCACGAAGTAGACAAACACCGTGCCCTGGATGCCTGCATCCTTGGCGATGGGCGGGTACTTGGTGTTGGTGCTGACGTACTTGATGATCTCCATTTGGGTGCACTGGTGGCGCTCGTCACCACGCATTCCCAAACACGGTCCAAACGCCGGCATGTTCTCCACGATCATGAAAGGAGTGTCCTCTTCAAAATCCTCCTCGTCCTCGATGATCTCGATTTCGGTGTCTTCGTCGAGTTCGATGTCCTCGATTTCCAACTCTTCCTCGATTTCTTCTTCGTCGTCCACGATCTCAATCACAGTCGTCTGCTGCGGTGGAGGCGGCGGTGGCGGTGGGGTGACCACGTTCACGGGAATCTCCTCGTCCTCGAGCAGGTCGGCCTCAAAGTCAATGGCACGGGTGATGGCCACATCGTAAGAAGTCCACGCCAGGGCGGACAAAATCAAGGAGAGAGAAGCCACAAATCCGAGGGCCCTCCATGTGGAGCGCTTGTTCTCGAGGTCGGCTTGAGGGGTCTTTCTGCGAAGCATGAGACGGGGTTTGAGGGGGTGAAATTAATCAATCGCTTGCGATTCTGCCCGGTCGTTGACCAAAGATGCCGAAGAAGACGCCCAAGGAACTCATCGCTCCCACGACATCGGCCACGGCATCCATCCAATCAAACGTTCGGCCGGACATCCAAGCTCCTTGCATGGCTTCAAGGACCATGCCGAAAACGAGCGCTCCCCCCACCAAGACTTGTTGCAGCCTCCACCCCCCTTGGAGGCGACGCTGTTTGGCCAGGGCAATGGCCCATGTCAGGGCACATCCAGAAAAGGCGAGCATGTGCAGCACCTTGTCCATGTGCCACGTCGCCCACCACGTGTCGGCGTCCAAATCCGCACCTGGAAGCATGTGCATGCCCACCAACACGGCTGTCGTGCATGCAGGCACCACCCACACGCGGGAACCCACACCTTGGGGAACGCCCGTCGACATGAAAACGCGTGGTGTTTAGCCGATGTGGGCCTTGTAGCCCTCGGCGTCAAGCAAAGCCGCAACGTCATCCGCGTTGCTCACCTTGACCTTGATCAACCATCCCTCCCCGTAGGGGTCGTCGTTCACGAGTGAGGGGTCGTCCTCGACTGTTTCGTTGAACTCGACCACTTCACCGGCGACGGGCATGAACAAATCGCTCACCGTTTTCACGGCTTCCACCGTGCCAAACACTTCGTCGGCCGCCAACGTCTCGTCCACGGTTTCGACCTCGACAAACACAATGTCACCCAATTCGCCTTGGGCAAAATCCGTGATGCCAATCACGGCCACATCACCTTCGAGGCGCACCCACTCGTGCTCCTTGGTGTACTTCAGGTTGTCTGGAATGTTCATGCGACGAAGGTACACCTCCGCCCTCCAATTTGTTCACCCATGCAGGGCCCAAATCACTGGGTCAAATTGAAGCGCAACGCGATGCCCGAACTGATGTTGGTCGTCGCAAACGACGTCGACACTTTGGGCTTGTTGATCTGCTGGTCGTAGAAGGCCCGCAGGGTCATTTTGTCGCTGACTTCGAGGTCGCCGCTGAGCTTGATGGACACCAACCGCTGACCTGCAGTCACCTGGTTTTGCTGCTCCACCATCTTGCGAATCACCGTGCTGTTTTCGCGGATGTTGATGTCACACCGCACCAAGAAATCCGTCTTCTTCAGCATCTTGATGGGCAGCTTGCCGTACGTCTTCAAGAACGGGTTGGGCACATCGTCAAACTTGTAGCCGACCCCAATCACGACCCCCTTGGTCTTGGTCTCCGTAATCTGGTAGTTGGACAAGCCCAGGTTGATGTTGCGGTCTCGGGTGATTTCCACGCGAATCTGCGGTTCGTTGTCGTTCGCCGTCTTGATGCTCATGTCCACCCCGACAAGTGGCGACAGCTGCTCGGAAATCGTCACCGTGTTGAACTGGCGTTGGCTGATGTAGTCTTGGTACTCCCCTTGGTCCGTGGCGGTGGGGCGCCCCTGCTCATCGCCCTCGTAACCGAGGTTGGTGGTGTACGCAGACGACATCGTGCTGCGGTAGGTGTGGTTGAGGTTGAAACGCTTGAACGTCTTCTTCAGCGTCGGGTTCTTGGACAAGCCGTCGTAGCTCACGCGCCAGTTGGGGCGCACAGGCGCCTGGAACACATCGAGCGGCACGTCCTGCGCCTCGAGGCCGAGGTAGGCTGCCATAAAGGCGGGCACCACCACGTTTTGGCTGATGGGGCCAAACCCTGGCGCATACCCAATTTCATTGAGTTCGTCGTTGTAGTTCAACTCGTTTTGGCGCTCCGAGATGAATCGGCGGCTCGCCAAGAAATTCTGCCACACGGGGTTGGTGTACGTGCTGTCGTCGTCCACAAACGCGGTGGGCCACGTCAACACGGTGGCCGTGAAGTTCCCCGTCTCGTTGGCGGACTCGTTGACGTAGTCCTGCAGGTCGTCGTCGTAGCGGAAGAAGCTTTGGTAGTTGCGCGAAATGTTCCGGTTGGCCGTCAGCTCGATTTTGAAGTCGCGGATCGGCTCGAGGTTGGCGCGCACATTGAAGTTCTCGCTGTACGATTCCGTGTATTGGTTGTTCAAGTTCGCCTGCTGCACGAGCCATCCGTTCGAGGCGGCTTCCTGCGCAAACGTCCCCGCCCCAAATCCATTGCCGTAGAGATCGGTGTTTTGGTGGCCCAACAAGAATGGCAATCCCGGCGCCGTGAAATCGCGGTCAAATCCGGCGAAAGACGCCTGCTGCGCATACCCCGGAAGCATGGTGCCTTCGTTGCGTGCATACGTGCCACTCACCGTGTGGAGACCCATCGCAAAGCGCAACACGTGCTCCACGATGTTCAACTCCTTCTTCTCCTTCTCCTCCTCGTCGATGATGTTGCCAAAGCCGTCGCGCTTCTCGTTGCTCACCTCGCGGTTGGAGGGACGCGGACGGCGCTTGTTGTTGATTTCCTTCAAGAAGGGCACCTTGTTGTAGAAGTTCTTGAAGTTGGCCTGCGTGTTGAGGCTGAGGTTGCGGCTGTTCTGGATGGTGTTTCCGAGGGTGTCCTGGGCAAACGGCGCACGGTCCCAGCGGAACGAACTCTGGTAGCGCGCGTCTGCACTCAACCAATCCGTCAACGGAAACTTGTCCAACGGCAACTTGTAGGTCCCGTTCACCTGGTGGTTGTAGGTCGTGACTTCGCCGCCTTCGACCAAGCTGTTTTGGATTTCCTCGCGGTACGCGTTGTACCCATCGGGGTCCTCCACTTCAGAAGGAATCAATCCAGGATTTTCCAAAATCAACGCCTGCGCCGAGCCTTGGTAGTCCAACTTCAGCGCCTGGGTGAGGTCGTACTTCACCGTGTAGTTGCGGTTCCACGTCCACGTCTTCACCACCTGCGGGGTGATGATGGGTTCGAAGTCGGTCAGCGGGTTCAAGACGGACATGTTATCCCTAACGGTGCTCACCTCGTACATCCGCTGCATCTGATTCGACACGGACACCTGCTTCGGCAACAGGTAGAAGTTCACGTCACGGATGAGCTTGAGGTAGTCGGAGTTGCGCAAGAATCCAATCTTGGAGAACGGCTCACGCTTCTTGGGCTTGGGCGACCACGCGTAATTCAACGCCCCGCGGTGCTCGACGTTCCGGAAATTGTCGGTGTAGATGTCCTGACGGTACTGCTCGTTGTAGCTGTAGTTCGCCGAGAAGTTCGCGGGGTTGACAATGGAAAGAAGGCCCTTGCTGCTGTTGCCGCCTCCACCCCCACGGCTGCTTCCGCCCCGTGGGTTGTTGGCCCCAAACCGCTCGCGCTCTTCCGTCACCTTGTCCCCATTGGCATCGTTGTTCTTTCGGCTGTTGCGGTCCTTGCTGCCTCCCCCTTTGCCAAACTGCGGGGCAATCTTGACGTTGGAGAAGTTGATGCTTCGCACCTCGTTGATGCTCCGCGCGCTTTGCTGGCGGGAATCGATGGCGTCGAGGTCGTCTTGGTCGGTGATTTGGTCTGCAATTGCGGCCAAATCGGTCATCTCCACATCCGGCGACAGGGGATCGAATTGCGGGGTGCTCGTTTGGTTGCTGTACCCCACGTACATCGGCAAGGTGACACCCAACTTTTCAGGCAACAACTTGCCCAATTGAATCGTACCATTCGCATCCAACCCTTGGATGGTCTCGCGCTGGCGCTCCTGCACCCGCTGCTCCAAACCACCCCACCCCGGCACCGACATGTTGGCTGCCACACTCACATTCGCCAAGTCGGCCAACGTGGCGTTCGCCTGAGCCACAGCCGCCCAGCCGCCTTCTTCGTTGAAGCCCGACAACCGGAGTTCGTTGACCCAAAGTTCCGCACACTTGGGCTGGCCGTCATCGGAAGACCACAAAGGCTGCTCCAAATCTTTGTCCGGGTTGCGAATGCCCACCATGACCGTCACCACGTTGCTCAACGTAGGATTGCCCTTGACGGAAAGTCGTCGCTTGCCCCCGGCGTCCACCACGGAGTATACCCCTGTCGCCGACACCTCGCCGTCCACATAGCGGTTCTGCAGCTTTTGCAGGCTGAGCAAACGCAGCGAGTCCAAGCTGATGTCGATGTTGTTCTCGAGCGGCCAAATGTCGTACTCGTCCAGCGCCGCAATGTCGATGGGCGTCGGCTTCAGCGGGATCTCGTACTCGTAGTAGTTCTGATCGTAGTCGCTGCCCAAACGGACGAACACGTTCACGTCTCCCTCATTCAGGATTTCATCCTGTCGTCCCGCCTCGACGTGCACAAACATCTTCAGACGTTCATACATCCGCATGTCGAAATTGATGTTGCGGTACGCCGCACGCGCATCGCCGTCTTCCAAACCGCACACATCCAACGCCAAGGACTGCTCATTCAAGCGACGCTGGTTGAGGTTGGAGGGGTCAATTTCTTGGTTGATGCCCGGAGGGATCACGTACGGCACGGGCTGACGAACCCCGTTCTCTTCCAGGTTCACCGCCGAGAGGGCAAACTGGGTGCCCGTAGGGTCGTCCACTTCCAATTCCTGCAAGCCCGCAAGGCTTTGCTCGTAGCGGCGCCACTCCCCTCGCACGAGTTCGATGCGGCCAAAACGCAACGTCACCGGCTCGCTCCATCCCTGCATGAACATCCGCATGAATCGAATGGACCGGAAGTCGCTGATGCCGTTGTATGCCTGTTGGTACTCTCGGACAGGAATCTTGAATTGGTACCACTTGATGGGGCGCTGTTCTCCGGCACCATTGGTTTTGGACACCGTTTCAAGCACATCCGCCAAGTACCCCTTGCCCACGTTCTCAGGAGCCAAGTCCGACAGCGTCAGCGGAATCTCGTACTGGTAGTACGACTCGATGGTGCCCAAGGTCAAATCCTCGTTGATGTCCTCCGTGTTGGGGATGGTCGTCGAGGTGATGGGGTACCCGTAAGGCTGCTGCGTGTTGGAGTTGCCCTCGTAACGGCTGAAGAACTGGTAGCGTTCCAAAATGTCCTCCCCGTTTTGTTGTGCCACGGGGTCCCGGAAGTAGCGGAAATCGTCGGCGGAAGGGTCGTTTTGGTATTGGGCCAACGCATCAGGGTTGAGGTCGGCCTCCAAGCCGTCCAACCACGAAGCGAAGAAGGTGCGCTCGTTCTCGGAGTTCAAGCCGTCGAGCCCCACGTCTTGCAAACTGTAGTCGTTGGTGCTGTTGTCAAAGGCGTTGACCACATTGAACGTGGTCGGGTCGGGGTACACCCCCCACGCGCTGGTGTCGGTCTCGAGTTCGGTGTTGTTCGCCGAGGGCAGCCCATTCTCAAATTCGAGTTGGCTGTCGTTCAAGATGTCCTCGCTGACGTTGCCCAAGTTGATGTAAAGCTTTCCTCCACTCTCGTTCTCCGAATCCTCGTTGAAGGGGTCCATCACCCAAAACTGGATGTACTCGATGTTGGCCGCTTCAAAGTCGGTCGTGGTCAAGGCCCGTTGGATGCCCGCCCAACGCTGGTCCGGGTTCTTCAGGGTGCCGTCGGGCTCCAATCCGGAAGAGTGATCGGAACCCTCAAACGGTTCGTAGTTGTAAGGGCCGCGCTCGGTCGGCCGATACGTCATGTCCAACGTCGGCAGGTTGGTCGGCATCCCTGCCGTGGCGCTGTTGCTGTAATCGCCCTTCTCGTAGAGCTCGCGCAACAGGATTTGACGCATGCGGTGGTCTTGACGGATTTCCGCGTCCACCTGACCGTCCTGCAACGCACTTCCGTTCATGAGTGACGGATCGATGGTGTACCAGCTCAAGCCCGCACGGTTGTAGTTCGAGGCCAGGTTGTCCTCGAGATACGCCTCGGGGAACTTGTCGTTTTGCCAACGCGGCGTCGAAGCCAAGAACCAGCGGTTGACCGCCCGCAAATCAATGGTGCTTTGAGACCCCTCGAAATCGTCGATGTATGCCGTGCCTTCGTCCCCCACCGCGCGACTGTGCCCCGGGATCATGTACGCCCCTTCCGCGCTGATGTCAAACGTCGACTTGGCGGTCGTGCTGTAGAACGGAAGGCGATCCATGAGTTCTGTGAGCAAACGGCTCTCCGTTTGCCACGAGAAGTCCGCCCCCACAACGGTGTTGTTCACCGGCTCGTCGCCCATGTTCACCTTCCGCGTCAACGGGCGCTCCCGCATGTTCAAGAAGGTGGTTCCGATGTTGAAGTTGTCGCTGGCCACGTAATCGAAACGCGTGCCCAAAAGGGTCTTCGTTTGGATGTTGAACAGCGAGTTGGATTCCAGGGACACCTTGATGGTTTGGCCCGATTCAAGCAAGCCGTCGTTGATGATGCGAACGCGGCCCAAGTTGTAGTCGACCGTGTAGTCTCTGTTCTCCACGAGCCTCACGCCCCCTGCAGTGACGGTCACAGAACCCTCGGGCACGTTGAGCGCATTGAGCTGGATCTCTGAGGAGCTCTGGGACTGGAACCGGCCCTTGATGCGGAAACGGTTCAGAGATGGAATTTGCTGGGCGGCCGTCTTGGTGCTGTCGTACAGCGGCTGGAACACCAAGGTTTGGACCAAGGCGTCGCGGATGGCGTCTTGGTCTGCAGCGGGGATGTCTGAGTTGTCGACATACTCCCCAATCTTGTTCGCCAAATTCGAACCAAACGGTTCCACAGACGGCAGGAAGATGCGGCCGTTCTGGCTGTTGATCGTGCCCCCATTGACCGCCGCGTTGTCGACGTAGTCAAACACGCCGTCTTGGTGGGGCATGCCGTTGATGTCAATCCGGTCCATCCCGAGCACCTGAATCAACAGCTGACCGTCGAGCGGCTCGCGGGGGATGTAGTTCAAGTCCACCCCGGAGTTGGGGTCGTTGTACCAAATGTCAAGACGGAAATCCTCGTTGCTCACCCCAAAGGCGCCCATCGAGTACACGTTCTTCATCATGGTGCGCCAAAGCGGCGCTTGGTCTCCGTTGTCCAATTCCACCTGGGTCACGGACGACTTGAGCATCTTCAGAATCAAGGCGCCTGGCGCCGCGTATCCGTCTTGGGACAGCGTACCCACTTGGTACGTCTCGCCGTTGAGCGTGTATTCGTACGACACCGCCAAGACCTCGGCGTTGTTCAAGGCTTGACGCAACGAAATGAACCCAAGGCGGCTGTTGTAGGTGAATTCCGACGGGCTCAACTTCCGCGCATTGCCGACGCGCTCGTAGTGAATCCCTTGGCGCAGGTCGCCTCCCAACGCGGTGGAAATGGCCTGGTTCGCACCTGTGTAGCTCATCACGCCCTCGTCGAGGGTCATGCTTCGGAAGAGGTCGTTGTTGTAGTTGTTCGGCGCGCGGTCGGGTGTGGGCTCTGTGGCAGGCTCAAGCACTGCGCCGCCCAAGATGCTGGTGTTGTCAATCAAATTGCCCAACGGCAGGTTGGTCGACACGTAATCCGGGTGCTCCCCAAGGTCAGTGAAGGCCACGATGTTCCGCACGTCCTGGGTGTTGGCCTGCGTGTTGACGACGTACACCTCAATCCGGTTGATCATGGCCCCCGAATTCGGGACTGGCAACGACCGCATCGCCTCGTCGTACTTGTCCACGAAATACTGCGACAGGAAATAGTGACGGTTGGCTTCGTAGTCGTCGGCGCGGATGTCGAACTCTTGGGTTTGGGCACCCCCCTCCACTTCAATCTCACTCCGCTCCCCCTTCTGCTGGCTGAACACTGTGGTGTTGTACAAACGTCCCCATTGGGTTTCCAGCTTCAAACCAAACAAACTCTGCGAGCCCGCAATCAAGCTGCTGTTGAGCGGCATGTTGATGTTGCCCGCCTCGATGTTCTTCAAGATGTCGTCCTCCTCACCTTGGAAACCGATGTTCATTTGGTTCTCAAAGTCAAACAGTGCCTGCGTGTTGAACTGCGTTCCAAGCTCAATCTTGTCTCCAATCTTTCCGCCAAGGTTCAATTGAATCCGCTGGTCGAAATCGACAGACCCCGCGCGCCGTTGACGTTCGGGGATGCGCGGGTTCTCGGTGTTGTTCCACGTGTACCCCAGGGTGATTTCCGCGGTTCCCTGCGGCTTGATTTCGATTTCGTTGCTGCCGAAAATCATCTCGAACAGCTCACTGTCGATCTCCAGCTTCGGCGCAAAGGCACGGTCAGCCTCATCTTCTTCTTCCTGAAGCTCGTTCCAAAACTCCGTCAGATTGCCCTCGATGTTGTAGTTCAAGTACTCGTCCAGCGTGAACAAGCTCGACGGACGGAACTCCAAGGTGTCGCCGATGGTTTGCTGGACCTCGTACATCCCTGTGAGAGGGTTGTACACAACGCCATAGTTGAAGTTGCTCGGCCATTGCAGAGACACCCCTCCCGGGAATTCAGTCGGATTGAACATGTCCCCGTTGTCGTGGGGGAAGGGCAAATTGAACGTGGTGTCGGACTGCGTTTGGGCGTGCAGGGTGGTCACGATGGCGCAGACCATCCAGGCCAAGCAAAGGCTCCAAAATCTCCTCCATTGCGGCCCATCGGCCTGTGGTGAGGGGGTCATGCGTGCTCCGTGTTCAATCGTCGGTGTCGGTCAAAGTTCGCGTAAAGCAGCTTTAATCAGGCTCTCCAACGACGCTGAATTTCCTTGAGTTTCCAAGAGTTGATCCAGCACCTTGTTGCATTTCGCCTTGTCAAAGCCGAGCGACGTCAGAGCCCCTAACGCATCCGTCTTGATTGTATTGTGTGCAGCCGAAATAGATGTGGGAGAAGCCGTCGAGCCGCCCGAGACAGCGCCCACTTTGTCCTGCAAATCGACGATGATGCGCTGGGCTGTTTTGGCCCCAATGCCCTTCACCCGCTTCATGGCATCCACATCCCCCGAAGAGATGGCCGATGCTGCGGTGTCGGGATCCATGGCGCTCAAGATGAGTCGGGCCGTGTTGGCGCCAACCCCATTCACGCCGAGCAGCAGCAAGAACAGGGCTCGCTCGGACTCAGTCGCGAAACCGTACAGCAGCTGCGCGTCTTCCCGCACCACCATGTGGGTGTGGATCTTGACGAGTTCGTCGTCGCCGATTTGGTCAAAGGTGGTGAGGCTGATGGCCACGTAGTAGCCCACGCCGCCACACTCGACCACCACATGGGTTGGATGCTTTTCGACGAGACGGCCGTGCAAATGATGAATCACAGGTGGGCGTCTTTGATTTGGGCATCGACCACCGCGAGGCGAACCATGTCCAAAATTTCCTTGGCACTCGACCCCATTTGCAGGATGTGCACGCTCTTGCGCATGCCAAGCAACACAGGACCTTGGGCGTCCATGCCGGCCATCTCCTGCAACAACTTGTAGCTGATGTTGCCGGCCGAGAGGTTGGGGAAAATGAGGGTGTTGACCTGCCGCTTGTGCAAGGCACTGAACGGGAAGCTCTCTCCAAGTTTCTCTTGGTTCATCGCGAAGTTGGCCTGAATCTCCCCGTCCACAATCAACTCGGGATGGTGAACGTGCAGGTAGCGCGCGGCTTCGGCCATTTTCTCGGCGTCGTGGCCTTTGGAGCTGCCAAAGTTGGAGTAGCTCAGCAAGGCGATGCGCGGCACAATGCGCAGGTTGCGGACGGCCTCTGCGGTCAGCAACGTGATGTTGACGATGTCCTCTGCCGTGGGGTTCGTGTTGACGGTCGTGTCGGCGAAGAACATCGGACCGTTCTTGGTTTGGAGGATGTACATCCCCGCCACCTTGTTGACCCCTTGGGCTTTGCCAATGGCGTGCAGCGCAGGACGAATCACGTTGGGGTAGTTCCGGGTCAAGCCCGACACCAACGCGTCCGCCTCCCCCTGGTCCACCAACATGGACCCGAAATAGTTGCGCTGGCGCATGTAGCGCTCGGCTTCAAGGGCTGTCAAACCATGGCGCTTGCGGTGCTCAAACAACACTTCCCCGAACGCTTTGCGACGCTCTTCTTGGTTCTCCCCGCGCGGGTCAAGGATGGTGGCGCCTTCGAGTTCGAGGTTGTTTTCTTCAATGAGGGCCTCGATGCGGCTCTGGCGTCCGAGCAAAATGGGGTGGGCAATGCCTCGTCCATCGCCATCTCTGCGGCCTTCAACACTTTGTAGTGCTCGGACTCGGCGAACACCACGCGCTTCGGCGCACGGGCGGCCCGGGTGGCGATGTTGCGCGAGAACGTGCTGTCGTTGCCCAAGCGCATCTCGAGGTGGCGCTTGTAGTGGTCCCAATCCGTGATGGGCGCTTGCGCAATGCCTGAGTCTATGGCGGCCTTGGCCACGGCAGGCGCCACGGCAGAAATCAAACGCGGGTCGACCGGCTTGGGGATGATGAGGTCCCGACCAAAGGTCAGCGCCCCCTCTCCGTAGGCCTCACTCACTTCGTCCGGAACATTCTCCTCCGCCAACGACGCGATGGCGCGCACGGCGGCGAGCTTCATGGCGTCGTTGATGCCGGTGGCGCGAACGTCCAAGGCTCCGCGGAAGATGTAGGGGAATCCCAGCACGTTGTTCACCTGGTTGGGATGGTCGCTGCGGCCTGTCGCCATGATGACATCCTCACGCGAGGCCATGGCCTCGTCGTATCCGATTTCTGGATCTGGATTGGCCAAGGCAAAGACGATGGGGTTGGCCGCCATGGCTTGGACCATGGATGCAGCCACAAGCCCGCCTTTGCTCAAGCCCAAAAACACGTCCGCCCCCTTCATGGCCTCCGCCAAGTCGGCGAATTGCACGTCCGTGGCGTACTTCTGCTTGCTGGCATCCAAGCCTTCGCGTCCGGAATGGATGTGGCCGCGGCTGTCAAACACCGCCGCATTCGCCCGCTTCATGCCGAGCTGCTCGTAAATGTCGAGGCACGACATGGCCGCGGCTCCTGCACCACTCACCACGACGCGGATGTCTTCAATCTTCTTGTCTGCCAGCTTGAGGGCATTGATCAAGGCCGCCGCACTGATGATCGCGGTGCCGTGCTGATCGTCGTGCATCAAAGGGATGTCGAGCTCCTCCTTCAAACGGCGCTCAATCTCAAACGCCTCCGGGGCCTTGATGTCTTCCAAGTTGATGCCGCCAAACGTGGGTGCAATCGCCTTGACCGTGGCCACAAATTGGTCGACATCTGTGGCGTCCACCTCGATGTCAAACACATCGATGTCCGCGAAAACTTTGAACAGAACGCCTTTCCCCTCCATCACGGGCTTGCTCGCCTCGGGACCAATGTCCCCCAAACCAAGCACTGCGGTGCCGTTGCTGATGACCGCCACGAGGTTGCCCTTGGCGGTGTAGGTGTAGACGTCCTGTGGGTTTTCTGCGATCGCCTTGCAAGGCTCTGCCACCCCAGGGCTGTAGGCCAAGCTGAGGTCCCGCTGCGTGCTGTACGGTTTGGTCGGGATCACCTCCACCTTCCCCCGCCGTTCCCTGGCGTGGTATTCGAGGGCCTCTCTCTTCAAATTGTTCTGCTGCATGAATGGACGAAGTTCACCACGAAGGTCGCTCGAATCATCGCACCATCACCAAAGGATGCACATCATGACGTGCACAAGGTCATGGCCTGCAAGACGCGACCGCAATCGTGGGGGTAAGGAAGTTGAAACGCCGTCCGAATCAGCGGATCACAAGGCGCTTGGTCGACACGGCCAAGCCGTCCACCTTGTAGCTGACAAGCCAAATGCCATCCGCCATGCCCTCGAGATCCAAGTGCTGGAGGGTGGCTCCTGCCTGCACCATTTCCGTGCGGCACACTTGTCCCACCAAGTTGCGGAATTCAATCAC
>Ga0163110_10001279_pt1 | contig 12749 bp, 10 predicted proteins | sample CRUFie1St17metaG_FD_108703 | JGI IMG/M metagenome (GOLD analysis project Ga0163110, IMG submission 108703) | Marine microbial communities from the Costa Rica Dome - CRUD Field 142mm St17 metaG | ecosystem: Environmental > Aquatic > Marine > Oceanic > Photic zone | place: Costa Rica: the Eastern...
AAAAAATCAGTTCAGAATGCTCCATCTTATACAAGTATTTTTTCTCAAGCGCTTATTAGAGAAGCCAGTCTTGATGAAAAAATAGTTGCTATCACTGCTGCTATGCCGGATGGTACTGGACTAGACAAATTTGCCGAGAAATATGAAGGTCGTTCATTTGATGTAGGAATTGCTGAGCAACATGGTGTAACGTTTGCAGCGGGTCTAGCCGCTGGTGGTATGAAACCTTTTTGTGCAATATATTCAACTTTTTTACAAAGGGCTTATGATCAGGTTGTTCATGACGTGGCTTTGCAAAATCTGCCTGTTCGCTTTGCAATTGATAGGGCGGGGTTAGTTGGAGCAGATGGCGCCACGCATGCTGGAAGCTTTGATATAGCTTATCTCGCAAATTTACCCAATTTTGTTGTAATGGCTGCAGCTGATGAAGCAGAGCTTGTTCATATGGTGGCAACCGCCAGGTCTATCGATGACAGCCCAAGTGCTTTTAGGTTCCCAAGGGGTGCTGGAGAAGGGGTGGAGATTCCTGATTATGGAACTCCTTTAGAAATTGGTAAGGCAAGGATTATAAGCAGTGGATCAGGAGTTGCTATTTTGTCATTTGGCGCAAGGTTAAGTCAAGCTATTGAAGCTAAAGAAAATTTAAAAGCTAAAGGTATTAATCCAACAATTGTTGATGCAAGATTCGCAAAACCGTTAGATAAAGAGTTAATCTTAGACTTGGTAAAAAATCACGAATCTTTAATTACTATTGAAGAAGGTGCCGTTGGTGGGTTTGGTAGTCATGTCGCTCAGTTTCTTTCAGATGAAGGTTGTTTTGATAAAGGTCTAAAATTTAGATCAATGTGCCTACCAGATGAGTTTATAGATCAGGGTGACCCTTCAGAAATGTATACAAGGGCGAAACTGAATTCAGTTGATATTGAAGAAAAAGTATTGTCTTTGTTAGATGTAGGTCTTCTAAAATATAATAAAAGTTAAGTTCTTTATTTAAGTGTCCCCAAGAAATCCGCCTGATTGTCTTTTCCAAAAGTTAGCATATAGCCCATCGCGTTCCAGTAGTTCAGTATGGGTCCCATCTTCTTCTACTCTACCATTCTCCATGACTATTATTCGATCCATCCTAGAAATAGTACTCAATCTATGTGCTATTGCAATTACTGTTTTCCCTTTCATCAATTCGTCTAGTGCTTTTTGGATTGCCTCTTCTGCTTCACTATCAAGTGCAGAAGTTGCTTCATCCATAACGAGCACTGGTGCATCCTTCAAGATGGCTCGGGCTAAAGCAATTCGTTGCCTCTGTCCACCTGATAATTTGACACCACGTTCACCAAGGAAAGCATTCAAACCTTTTCTTTTCTGGAGGTCCTGTAAGTCATCTATGAAATCTTTGGCTTGTGCTTTGCTTATAGCTGATTGAAGCTCTTCCTCTGACGCATTTGGATTGCCATATAATATGTTATCCTTGGCAGACCTATTGAACATCGAAGTTTCTTGTCTAACCATTGAAATTTGTTCTCGCAGGCTATCTTGGGTAACGTTTCTTATATCATTACCGTCTAATAAAATTTCACCTTTTTCGATGTCATAAAATCTTAGAAGGAGAGCCAGAGCAGTGGTTTTCCCAGCGCCTGATCTTCCAACTAAACCAATTTTTTGTCCAGGTTGTATTTTAAGAGTAAAATCATTTAAGCCTCCACCTAGATCATTTCCATAGTTAAAGGTTACATTTCTAAAACTTATGCTTCCGTTAACAGTGGTTAAAACTCTGCCATCATCTTTATCAGTTAAATCATGGCTTGGAGATAAGGTGTTCATTCCATCTTCGATCTCGCCAAGATGTGAAAATACGTTCATTGCAATAAAGCTAATCCAGCCAGACATCTGAGCAATTCGTGTGCTTAAAAGGCCTGCGATGACAATGTCTCCAGGGGTGGCTATACTTCGTTGCCATAGTAATAGGCTTCCTCCTATGAGTAAAATAGGTAGTAATCCCGCCAAAGTCATTATTGCCCCTCGAAAGGATACGTATAGTTTGGCAAAATCTATAGATTTTTTTCTGAAGTCCTGAAGTGCAACTTCAGCATGATTCTCTTCAGTTTGCGAATGCACAAAAAGTTTGACTGTGGCCATGTTAGTAAGAGTGTCTACCACCTGGCCTGTAACAGCTGCTCGCGCTGCTGCCCTATTTTTTGACCGCAATCTAATCCTGGGAAGAAACCATTTTACCAGTAATGAAAATCCAAAAATCCATATTAAGAGGATTAAGGTCAGCCAAAAACTGACTCCACCCAGTATAAAGGCGGACGCGACTAAAGTTGCTGCGGCAAAAGAAAAAGCGTTGGTGATTTCATTGAAAGTTTCAGATATCGATGTGGCGGTCTGCACTTGCTTTTGTGCCAACCTACCGGCAAAATCGTCATCAAAAAACTTAATAGATTGCCCAAGTGTGTGACGATGAAGCCTGGAAAAAGTTAAAGGAAACAGATTTGGAACCATGGCGATACCATTCATTGCAGCGCTAAAAGTCATCAAAGCGGGTCTCAAAATCACAAAAAACAGGGAAATAGCAATTAACACAAATAAATTATTTTTTATAAATAATACAGGTTCATCATTTATTGCTGTATCGATAACCCATCCAATAAATATTGCACCAAATGCCTCAGCTATACCTACAGAAAAACTAGCGAGAGCAGCAAAAAAGATCGTTTTTTTCGCTCCATTTATAGTCCAGAGAATAAAAGGTAAAAATAATTTTGGGGGAGAACCTGAAGCGGTTGCAAATGGATTAATCATTTTTGAAAAGAAATTCATCTCGGCTCGTCTGTTCCAATAAAACCACCAGACTGCCTGTTCCAGAAGGAATGGTAAAGTCCATTTTTTCTTAACAATTCATCATGGGAGCCTTGTTCGGTAACCTTTCCATTATCAAGAACTACAATTCGATCCATTTTTGCTATAGTTGACAATCTATGGGCAATAGCGATCACAGTTTTTCCATCCATTAACTTGTATAATGTATCCTGGATGGTCGACTCTACTTCACTATCAAGGGCGGATGTAGCCTCATCTAAAATTAGGATTGGCGCATTTTTAAGTATTACTCTTGCAATAGAAATTCTTTGCCGTTGACCGCCAGATAATTTCACACCCCGTTCGCCAACTTGTGCTGCCAAACCTGATCTTCCTTCTGTATCTCTTAAGCTAGGTATGAATTCCCAAGCTTCAGCTTGTTTTGCTGCAGATATTACTTCTTTATCAGATGCAGAAGGCTTGCCATACAGTATGTTATCTCTAAGTGATCGGTGAAGTAGAGAGCTATCTTGTGTCACCATCCCAATATTTGCTCTTAATGAGTTTTGGGTCACATCTTTAATATTTTGACTATCGATACTTATTTTCCCCGTCTCTGCTTCATGAAATCGTAGTATCAGGTTAACTAAGCTTGATTTTCCAGCTCCAGAACGGCCTACAATACCAACTTTTTCACCGCCTTTTATATGTAGGTTGATTCCATTTAGCCCACCTTTGTCTTGTCCATAATGATGCCATAAATCTTCAATTTCTATTGACCCATTTTTGATATTTAACTGAGGAGCATTTTCTTTATCTTTTAATTCAATCTTTTGCGCAATTGTTGTCATACCCTCTGCTATAACACCTAGTTCTTGGAAAAGGTTGGAAAAAGCCCACATTAGCCAGTCGCTCATTCCGGTTAAGCGTAAAGCAAGTGCACTTGTAGCTGCTACTGCACCAATTGATGTAAGGCCAATGGTCCAAAGATAAATTGACCAACCTACAACACTAAATAAAAGAGCACCATTGATCAAGTTTATAGCTAGAGCCATCCAGCTATAAAGACGCATCTCTGCAAAGAATTTTTGGCGTGTATGTTCAATTGCTTCTTTAGCATAATTTTCTTCCCTATCATGGTGGGCGAATAACTTTACAGACTGAATATTTGTATAGCTATCAACTACTCTTCCAGTTATCGCACTTCTTGCATCAGAGGATATTTTTGATGCTCTTCCAACCTTTGGGATGAAAATAAATGATAGAACTAAATATGCTAGTAACCATATTAGCAGAGGTATTGTTAATCTCAGGTCAACATCAGCCAACAAAATTATTGCTGCAAGTATGTAAACAACAGAGTAAGTTAGGGCATCAAAAAATTGGAAGATAACCGCTCCAATAGCTGGTGGAGTTTGCATTAACCTATTAGCTATGCGACCTGCAAAATCATTTTGAAACCAGCCAACAGATTGTCTTAAGACATGGCGATGCGCGCGCCAGCGTACCATTGAACCAACGTTTGGAATTATGGTTTGATTCATCAATATACGATCAATCATATTCAACAAAGGATTAAAAATAACAATGAAGATAGCTACTGAAATTAGCTCATATGAATGTGTTTGAAAAAAAACAGTCCGATCTGTGTTTGCCATCAGATTAATTAAATGACCAGAATAAAATATCAGGGAAATTTCGATGGCTGATACTATAACTGAAAAGAATAAAGCCGTTATAAGTATTCTTTTAAAGTTCTTCAAATAGTTCCAGATAAAAGGTACCAAACTGCTAGGAGGGACACCGTTGTCTTCATAATCACAATATGGGTTGATTAGGTTTTCAAACCAGTTGAACATTTAAAACTCTTTTTTTCCCTTGCTAATTAAAGTTACACCATTTTTTCATTTGGTGAATTTCTGATGTTAGAAATGATTAACCAAAGTGTCGATATTAAAAAAAACTTTTTCTGTTAATTATTGCATTAAAAGCATCTCATGTTTAGATAGTGTAAATTTGGATTTTATCCATTTCTGTTCTAACTGTCCCAATTTTTCCCCAATTTCTTTACCCTGATATTTCGGATTTAGATCGGAAGCAGTTATAGGAAATAAATGTTCATTTATTGATAGAATATCATCTATATGAGACTTCTCGATATTTAATATTCCAAAACAGTGTTGCAGTAAGTAATAGATTAATCCAACCTCGCTGCCATTATAATATGAAAATTCATGAATAGGCGTGTTGCAGTAAATAGCTATGTTTAATTTTTTAATTAATTGTCGTTCTTTTTTTGTAAGCAAAAGTTTATTATTTTGGTTATTTTGTTGAAGACTGAGTAATCGACCAATCCAATTAACTTTTACTTTAAATTTTTTTTCAAGTTTTATGTAGTTTGAAAATGGCTCGATGGAGTAGGATTCCAATATTTGATTTAAGACATTTATTTTTGCCATATTTCCTATGGCAGAAATTGGGTTGGGTGCGCTTAATAATTTTTTTACCTCAGCTGTTATGCGTTCTTTGGATAAAGTATTTATTTGTTCATGATGCGTTTTACATGCTTTTAGAGCATTAGAATCCATATATTTATTTTTGTCACCATAAAGTGCGTAGAAACGAAAAAATCTTAATATTCTTAAATGATCTTCAAGTATACGTTTGTTTGGATCTCCAATAAATTTGATAATACCATCTTTTAAATCACCAAAAGCATTCAATGGATCTATTATTTCTCCATGAACAGTACAATAAAGCGCATTTATTGTTAAATCTCTACGTGATGCGTCTAATGCAAGACTATCAACGAATTTAACCTTAGCATGTCTTCCAAAACTTTTTTCATCTGTTCTGAAAGTTGTAATTTGATATGTCTTTTCATCTAGAATTATTGTTAGAGTTCCGTGTTTTATACCCGTTGGAATGAATTTAACGTTATTTTTTTTACAGATTTTTATAATTTCTTCTGGATGAGCGGCTGTAGCGATATCGAAGTCACTTACTGGCTCTTTAAGAATGCTATTTCGCACACAGCCACCGACGAACAATATGTCGTATCCGCTGTCTTCAAATATCTTGCTCAAATATTGAATTGAGGGATGGTTCAGCCAGTTACAATCTAATATTTTTTTTCGCATAAGTCAGCCAAGTTTTTTAAAATTCGAGCCGTTGCACCCCATATATAGTAAGGACCGTATGGGATACTATAAAAATATCTTTTTTGATTTCTCCATTTTACTGACTCAATTCGAAAGTTATGAGAGTGTAACAAATATGATAATGGAACTTCAAAAATTTCAGAGACTTCAGCCGTTTGCATTTTAGTTGAAAATCCTTTGTCTATTTTGGCAAGAAAAGGAGTTATTTGGTACCCAGTTATTGTATTATGTTTTGAAAGTTTTCCCAATATTTCAACATGCTCAGAGCTAATGCCAATCTCTTCTTTTGTTTCTCTTAGTGCCGTGGCGACTAATGATTCATCATTTTTTTCTGACTTGCCACCTGGGAAAGAAATTTGACCGGGATGTTGTTTTAGGGAGTTTGATCGTTTTGTTAGTATTACGTGTAACCTATTTTTTCTTTCAACTATTGGAATTAGAACCGCAGCCTCTATAAGATTGTTTTCTTCTATAACTTTGGTAGCCATCAAGTCGTTATCGGAGGTAGATTTATCGTATGTTGTCGATAAACGTTTTGAAATATTGATCAAGTCAATCATTATTTTTTCGCATCAAAACCCAACTCATTAGGATTCATCTTATACTGCTTTCCACAAAACTGGCAATCGGCAGTAACGATGCCTTCTTTTGTTGTCATTTTTTCAATATCTTTAGCCGAATACATAGACATGGTGCTTTGTACCTTTCTAGGACTACAAGTGCATCCAAACTCTATTGACCTTGTTTCAAAAATTCGTGGTTTTTCGTCGTTGAACAATTTAATTAGTAAATTCTTTTGATTTGAATCTAATCCGATTAACTCCAATTCATCAATCGTATCTAAGTAAAAATTTATTCTGTTCCAATCTTCACTCTCATCATCGTTTAGAAGGTCACCTGAAGAAAGTAATGAGCCTGGATTATTGGTTTCTTTGTATGGGTTTTTATTTTTTGGCATTTTTTGTATAACAATCCCACCTGCCTTCCATGTATTTTTCCCGCGTGCTGTGCTTAATTTTCCTACAGCAATTGCAAAGCGAGTTGGTAACTGCTCTGATTGAGCGAAATATGTTTCAGCACATTTATGTAATGAACCGCCAGTTAAAGGAGTGATGCCTTGATAGGGATCTGTATTAGGACCTTGATCTATTAAGATCGCGAAGTAACCTTTTCCCAGCTGGTTGAAGGGTATTTTTTCATCCTCAATTAGTTTATTTTTATCAAAGCTTGCAAATGCTCTGATTTTTCCAGAACCATTTTTTTTGTTAGGTGCGAAGTAGTCCGTAGCAATAAGTTTTATTGGCCCATCACCTCTGATTTGTAATGATAACTTCCATTTTAAACTAATTGTTTGACCTACTAAGGCAGTAATTAGAACAGCTTCTGTGACCAAAGTCTCCACAATGAGTGGGTAAGAATGCTGTGATAGGATTTTTGACAATGTTTTATCAAGGCTTCCTACTCTACCTCGAATATCTGAATGATCTAATTGAAATGGTAAAATTATATCTTTTTGAGAAGTTTTTTTTTGTTTATTCATTGAACATCCTAAAAGGGTTTTTACTTTGCCTTAAAGCAGTTGAGATTTAACTGCAATGATATGCTTGAGAGGTGGTTATGATAAGAAGGTTTGATGAAAATCCGGTTGAAAATAAGAAATATGTAACGCGTCATGGTGTTTATGCCATAATAATTAAATCAAGGAAATTGCTAATAACTTTTCAAGCATCCCCACATAATGAGTACCAGCTGCCAGGTGGTGGGGTTGATCTTGGAGAAAGTTATTTGCGTGCCCTGCATAGAGAGGCTTTGGAGGAAACGGGTTGGACAATCAGTCCAAGACTTAAGTTGGGGATATTCCAAAGATATGTATTTATGCCAGAGTATAATTTATGGGCTCGTAAAGTATGTCACATATATCTGTGCCATGCTGTGTTAAAAAAAAGTAAACCTTTGCACGATGACCATTCGCCAATCTGGAAGAACCCAGCGCAGGCTTTAGAAATTTTACACAACTCTGGAGATAAGTATTTTCTTAAATTAGCCATTTTAAAGGGATATGTATAAATTCCTTAAGTTTTATCATTCTGGGAGAATTAGTAAAAACTTCCATGCTATTGTTCTTAATTTTAATTTTAGGTAAGTCATCTTTATTATAATTAAAAAAGGATATCCTTTATGCCATCTGCTAAAAAAGTTGTGTTAGCCTATTCTGGTGGTCTTGACACGTCAATCATTCTAAAATGGTTGCAAATAGAATATGGTTGTGAGGTGATAACGTTTACTGCGGATCTTGGTCAAGGTGAAGAATTAGAGCCAGCTCGTGAAAAGGCTAAGCTTTTAGGGGTAAAGACAGAAAATATTTTCATTGAAGATCTGCGTGAGGAATTCGTTAGGGATTTTGTTTTTCCCATGTTTCGAGCAAACGCAGTTTATGAAGGATTATATCTACTGGGCACATCGATAGCTAGGCCATTAATTTCAAAAAGATTGGTCGAAATCGCTAGTAAAACTGGCGCAGATGCCGTTAGTCATGGGGCAACTGGCAAAGGCAATGATCAAGTCCGATTTGAATTGAGTGCATATTCTCTTAATCCAGATATCAAAGTAATTGCTCCTTGGAGAGAGTGGGACTTGACTAGTAGAACAAAACTATTGGCGTTTGCTGAAAAACATCAGATCCCAGTAGCAAAAGATAAGCTAGGAGAAGCACCATTTAGCGTAGATGCGAATTTGTTACATACTTCATCGGAGGGGAAAATATTAGAAGACCCGGCAGTGCAAGCACCTGACCATGTTTACCAAAGAACTGTTGATCCGGAAAATGCACCTGATGAGCCAGAGTATATAGAAATCGGTTTTGAAAAAGGTGATGCAGTATCAGTAAACGCAAAGGCACATTCTCCAGCAAGTATATTGGAGAAACTTAATATTTTGGGTGGTAAGCACGGTATTGGCAGATTGGATTTGGTGGAAGGTAGATTTGTCGGCATGAAGTCGCGTGGTATTTACGAAACACCGGGTGGAACTATTCTTCTAGAAGCACATAAGGGTATTGAGAGTATAACTTTGGATAGTGGTTCTGCTCATTTGAAAGATGAATTAATGCCTAAATATGCCGAATTAATTTATAATGGTTTTTGGTTTAGTCCAGAAAGAGAGATGCTACAGTCTCTGATTGATAAAAGTCAGGTTTTTGTAAACGGAACTGTTAGGTTGAAGCTTTACAAAGGTTCAGTTTCAACAGTTGGACGATGGTCCCGAGATTCCCTGTACTCTGAAAATCACGTCACTTTTGAAGATGATCAAGGAGCTTATGATCAAAAAGATGCGGCGGGCTTTATAAAAATAAATGCATTACGTTTGCGATTATTGGCAATGAGAAAAAACAAAAAAAGTAAATAGTTAAGAAAATTTGAAACTTTTTAAACAATCGTTTAACATTATGTAAAATTTTTTTAGCGATTATTAATGCCAATAAAAAATAGTAAATATAGACCCAATAAAGAACAAATGCTGCTTTGGCCTAAAATCTCTGGCAATCAAATCAATGGTTTAGATGAGGTAGAATTTAGGCGGCCTGAATATGTTTATTGGCGTGAACCAAAAGAGATCGTTTATGGAGAACTACAAAAATGGTTCTATAAACAAAATATTGATCAAAAACTACAAGAAGGTCGCAATGACAGAATAGTTGAAGAGGCGATTTCTATCCCTGAAATCTCAAAAACGGTGACGCTTAAGTCTCCAGCTGAATGGTCAAACGAAATAAAGAAAAAAGCTATTGCATTGGGTGCAGATGTAGTAGGTATCACAAAACTAGAAATGGATTGGACATATGAGGGTGTAAGCGTTCCTTATCAAACGATTATTGTTCTCGGTTTGGCTATGAATTATGAGAAAATGTTAGAAGCGCCAGCGATTTCTGCGGGTGCACATGTGGTAACAGAATATACTAGAGGTATGAAAATATCAAAAAGATTGGCAGGTTGGTTACGAATAAACGGACACGATGCGCTCCCAGAGCATGGTCCATTTGCTGGAAATTTACCTTTAATTCCTGCGGCCATTGCAGCAGGATTAGGGGAACTAGGAAAGCATGGATCAGTAATTAACTCTGAAATGGGATCATGCTTTCGACTTGCAGCAGTTATGACAAACATGGAGTTAGAATTAGATAAATATGAAAGTTTTGGTGCTGATGATTTCTGCAAAAACTGTCAGATTTGTTCAAATTTTTGCCCACCAGATGCGATACTACATGAGAAAAAAATAGTGCGAGGTAAAGAAAAATGGTACGTTGATTTTGATAAATGTTTGCCATTTTTTAATGAAACAGCAGGATGTGGTATCTGTGTAACCGTTTGTCCATTTTCCAGGCCTGAGGTAAGGCCAAATTTAATTTCAAAGTTAAAGAGAAAAAACAAACACTGATTTAAAATAATATTAATTTGAATTAACGCTTGTAAGGTTTTGAATGTTTTGGTTTGTTTAAGTAATGAGTGATAATTTTAAAAAACGTAGGACCTATGAGGATTTCATGGATCCTGCAAGAGCTGCTGGAATGCATTGTCTCTTTTCGTTACCTCAACCAATTCCAAAAAAAAATGATGTATTAAAACCGTTCTGGTATCAAATATATTTTTGGGACATTAACCCCGCTGATAATTTAGGTAGGGATGGGCATCCAAAGTTAGGAGAATTTATACCAAATTTGGGATTACCAAGGCGCATGTGGGCAGGGGGAAAAATCAGCTTTTTGAATGATATAATTTTAGGAGTTAGTGCAAAAAAAATTTCTACCATAGAAAAAGTAGATAAGAAAATGGGGAAAAGCGGTCCACTTGCTTTTGTGACTGAAAAAATTGAGATAAGACAAAAAGATACGCTTTGTGTCAGAGAATATAAAAACCTTGTTTATCGTGAGGAGTATGAAAAAGGAAAAGAAAGTACTACAAGCATCACAAGCAATAAAATCGCTGATCAAGAGGAAAGAATTCGTTTTACAACAACTGATTTGTATCGATATTCAGGGTTAACGTTTAATGGGCATCGTATACATTATGATCGGGATTATAGTAAAAATGTTGAAGGTTATGCTGGTTTAGTTGTGCATGGCCCATTATTAGCTCAATATTTAATTCATTTTGCAATGAAAAGTATTGGTCAAATTAGTGAATTCGAATTTCGAGGAGTGAGCCCTTTATTTGATTATGAAGATGCGATAATTTGTAAAAAAAATACTGATACTGGTATAGAATTATGGATTAAAAATTCTGACAATAAGTTATGTATGACAGCTTTCGCTAAATAAGAGACATTACATGTGAAGGAGTAAATCTTTTTGGTATCATGTTTTGTTTGTTTAAGATGAATTCAGCTGTAACTTCTGCTATTTTTGGTGCTAAACCTAAACCAATTTTAAAACCACCATTTGCGATAAAAATGTTATCTTTGGAAGGGTGAGGGCCTAATAATGGTGACCTACCTTTTACTCGTGGCCTGATGCCAGACCATGTCTCCCTGATACCAGAATTCATGAGGGCAGGGCAAACCTGTCTAGCTTTTTGGATAATTTGATCCAATTTAAAATCTGTTTCTTCATGATGCCAATTGGTTTCAGATGTTGATCCAATTGCTACACAATTATTTTGTTGAGGAATTATATGGATACCATCAGTGAAGAGCTGTGGATAATCTCTTCGGTCTAAGGTTAGCAATGCAGCTTGACCCTTTACACCTTCACCGAATGGTTTGTTAAATTCGGAAGATAATTGGTTTAGACCCTTGTAGCCTGTCGCCCAAATTTCTATGCCATCGGAGTTAATATCCGTGTTGTTGTCTACTTTTATAGTTCCACCCAATTTTTTTATAGCGATTTCGAGAGATTTACAGGCTTTTCTGGGATTTAATTGGGCAGACATAGTATCATATGAGTAAAAACCGGTAGGACTATGAATATACCAGTTTTTATCAATCTGATCGAGCGTTTCCCAATTAGCAAAACCCTTCCAAAGCTTCTCAGCGCTTTTGGTTCGACCTAAAGATAATTGCACTGCTCGCTCGTTAATTAGAGGTATAATTCGGCCATTTTGAAAATATTCCACATTTATGCCACTTATATCATAAATTTCAGCCCAAAATTTGTTTTGCATCAAAAGAGATGATAATTGGAATTCTTTTTTTTCGTTCCAATTATCAGGAGTATGTGGAGCTAAAGCCCCTAATAGACCACCACTTGCTCCAAGCCCAGGTTTGGAAATATCCTGGATTTCTACTTTAAACCCCCGTTTAAGAATTTCAAAACCAATTGAAAGGCCAAAAATTCCTGCACCATAAATTTTAATATCAGGCGTTGCCATTTTTTAACATGTCTTTCATTGTGTTCTTAGTATTTTCCCTGGAAGTCTTATGAAAAAAAGTCAACGTAAAAATGCTTCAATTGTCTGGAGAAACAATTCAATTCCTGTTTCGAAAGATTTTGATGACCCTTACTTTTCTATTGCCGATGGGGTGGGTGAAGCCAATTATGTTTTTATTGAAGGAAATGATTTAAAAAAAAGATTAAGAAGTGAGTTCAAAATTGGTGAATTGGGTTTTGGTATTGGTTTGAATCTCCTTTCATTGATAAAAGTTTGGACTGACTTGGGTCGTGAAGGTAAAATATTTTTCACAAGTTTTGAGGCTTATCCTTTAAATCAAGAAGATGTTGCGTATGCTTTAAGTCATTTTCCAATTTTTGCAAACTTAACAAATCAATTACTTGACGCTTTGAATCATAACTTAACAAAT
>Ga0163110_10001280_pt1 | contig 12749 bp, 10 predicted proteins | sample CRUFie1St17metaG_FD_108703 | JGI IMG/M metagenome (GOLD analysis project Ga0163110, IMG submission 108703) | Marine microbial communities from the Costa Rica Dome - CRUD Field 142mm St17 metaG | ecosystem: Environmental > Aquatic > Marine > Oceanic > Photic zone | place: Costa Rica: the Eastern...
TGCTTCTAATAATTTATTTGAATTTCTGATATCTTTTGGATTATTGATAATTTCCTGTAGAGCTTTTAACGCTTTTTCTAATTCCTCATTTTGTTTTCGATTTTTTAGATAAATCGATTGGCTTTTTGATATCTCGTCAACTGCTGAATAAAATTGCCTCTGTAATTGGTTTATCTCAGCTTCTTTTTGATTTCGTTCCTGGGCTAATAAGTTCAATCTCGTCTGATAAGATCTATCTAATGACACATTTTGAGCAGTATTGTCATTTGAGAAATTGTGATTAATTGCCAAAAATGAAGTAGATAGTAAAAGCCAAATGCCAGCCAAGCTAATTGCCATTATTATGCCAACTTGTTGATATGGCATTAGGTGAAAATGGATTGTTTTATTTTTTGATTTGATAAATATTTTTTTTTTATCAAAGCTTTGCCTTAAAGAGTTTTTTATATAATCTGCGTTTAACATCAATTTATTTCTTAAAAGATTATTATGATAATTGTCACAAAGATGTTAGAGAGGTTCTCTGAAATCCGCAACATTTTTGTTTATTCAACTAGTGGCCAGTAAAAATCTGGTGGCATCCCACTGGCAGCTCTTTTTTCTTCATTAAAGGGAGGTTTTAACTTTGAGTGAAAGTACTTTCTCACTAAAGAGTGAAAAGTGGGTGTTGGGTCAAGTCCATCGCGGCCACAAAGATAATTGAACCATTTTGATCCATAAGAAACATGGTTTACTTCCTCAGAATAGATTTGTTCCAAATACTTAACAGCCATGTTTTCGCCAGCTTTTTTGAATAGCTCTATCATATTTGGTGTAACATCTAGGCCCCGAGCCTCTAATACCATTGGTACAATGGCTAATCTTCCATATATGTCGTTTTTAGTCTGGGCAGCTGAATCCCACATACTATCATGTGCTGGTAATGCACCATAAAATGTTTTTTTGTCATTGAGGAGTTTTGATAATAATTGAAAGTGCTTAGTTTCATCTTTTGCTGCATTTACCCAATCATCATAAAAACTTAGTGGCAAATTGATATTTGAGAATCTAGCAATCATGTCCCAATGCAGATCTATTGCGTTCAGTTCAATATGAGCAACTGAATGTAGTAAAGCAACTCTTCCCGTCTCAGTTCCGTATTTTCGTTTTGGCATTAGCCTTGGAGGTAATAATTCTGGTTTTGTTGGTCGGGAAGGGAAATCTGGACACTTTACTTGTCCTATATGAACTTTTTCCCCAGTTTTTCTTAGTTCAAGCCATTTTCTGGAGTATTCTTCAGATAGTTGAAGTTTGTTTTTAACCTCACCTGCAGTTAAAACTTTTTTTGCCATTTCGGCAAGCGTAAGGTTATTCATAATTTATGTGCCTGGTTTAAAACATCCATAACATGGCCATCAACTTTTACTTTACGCCAACTTTGTATAATTTGACCTTCATTGTTTATTAAAAAAGTTGATCTCTCAATGCCGTAGTATTGTTTTCCGTACATTTTTTTCTCTTTCCAGACATCAAAAGCGTTGCACATGCTTCCATCGTGATCAAACAATAAATCAACAAGTAATTCATACTTCGAGATGAATTTTTTGTGTGAATTTTGATTATCTTTTGAAATCCCGTATACTTTGATATCTAAGTCAATAAATTCATTATTTAATTTTGAGAAATCTTGTGCTTCTATTGTACAACCTGGCGTATCGTCTTTAGGATAAAAAAATAGGACTACTTTTTGATTAAAAAAATAATCTTCGCTCACGATTGATCCATCACCTAGTGTGACATTAAATTTTGGCAGTTTTGTAATTTGATTTGTCATGATTTCTTTCCGTAGTGTTTGAACGTATTTCTCAAATCTTTGTATTTTTCGTATAGTAAAAATTTTGATTATGTAATACTTTGTAATTAAAAGATTATCTAATGATCCTCAAATGAAAAAAACACTTAAACTTATTTTTATTTTATTTTTTTCGATAATATTTATCGTTACGATTTCCTTTGTGGTTTGGGCTTCAAATGGTTTTTTTGCCAATTATTGGTTGATTAGTAAATTCGAGAACACACTTGAAAATAGTTTAGGTGGTTCTGAAGTTTCTATCGGAGATATTCAGTTTGAATTTTTTAAAAGTAATTCTCTGGTTTCCGCAACTCTATTTAAAATTGTTTTGGAGGATGCGGAAGCAAAGAAGTTGGCTTACTTAAACGAACTTGAGGCTACTTTTGGATATGAGAATCTATTTCAATTAGATTTAAATCCGTCATCGTTACTTGTTTCAAATAGTACTTTGGTCGTCACCAAAAACCTAGAGGGTGATTTTTCTTTTGAAATGAAAGAGGCTGAAAAAAACTTACAGGGCATCAGATATAATGAGGTTATGGATGTAATAGGGTTAATCGACGAAATTTTTGATCAAAAACAACTTTCACGTCTATCCCTTTTTTCTGCTAGAAACACTAATATTGCTTTTGTAGATCAAAAATCGGGTAAAACTTGGTGGCTTAATCAAGGGGAGTTTAAGTTAGAAAATATTGACCAAAAGTTATCTGCCCAATTTTCAGCTAACTTACTCTATGGTGACGATACTACTGCTAGAGCAATGCTTAAACTAGTCAAAAACGAAGGGGAAGAAGTTAAACTCTCTGTTGCAGTCGAAAATATTGCAGTTGATCAGCTTTCTGAGCAATTTCCAGAATTTGGTTTTTTATCTAATTTAAATTTACCGATATCTCTTTCGCTTTCTGCGGTTGTATCAAATAATGGAGAATTTGAAGTAATTCAGGGTGTTTTGGAGGCTGGTGAAGGCAGTATACTTTTTGGTCCTCAAAAAGAGAAATTTTTCATAAATACTGCCAAATTTTATTTTGAATATTATATCGGATCTGAAGTTTTGAAGGTAAAACAAGCAACCTTTGATACAGAATATGGAACTACTGTTGGATCTGGTAACATTCTTATTGATAGTAAGTCTTTGAATGAGGGAACTTCACTTGTTGGTCAGTTTGAATTCATAGATACAAATTTATATGTACCCAAATATTTTACAAAAAACCTAAAAATAAATAATATTTTAACAGATCTAAAATTAGATTTGAAAAAGAAAACTTTAAGAATTGGACAGTTAATTGCAAGCAATAAAAATTTTGATATTTCAAGTACTGGAGATTTAAGATTCACTGATCAGGGAATAAATGGTAAGCTCAATTTTCACTTGAGTGATGTGGAAACTAGACAGTTTGCCGAAATGTGGCCACTGGTTGAAGGAGCTAAAACAAAAGCCTGGGCATTAAGAAATATCAACAGTGGCTATTTAAAAAATGTGACTGGGGAAGTATCGATTAATCAAGAAGAAAACAACAATTTTTATGCTACGTTTGTGTTTGATGAAACTAGCCTTAACTTGCCAGAAAAAATCTCACCAGTAATCAAAGCGTCTGGTAATGGCGAGTTAGGGAAGAATTTTTTTCACATTAACTTTGAAAAAGGACATATATTCTCTGAGCCTGTAAGTCTAATGGATGTTTCTGGATCTTCAATAAGGTTGCTAACCGGAGAAAATGAAAATCCTTTAATGAATATTCGCTTAAATACCGTTGCAAGCGTGCCTTCAACATTAGAGATTTTGAAAGATTTGCCTAAAGACTATAGAATATTGGAAAGTGCAATACCAAAAAGAATACAGGGGATGTTTTTTGCAGAGACAGATATTTTATTTCAGTTAGAGAAAAAGCTTTCTGAAACCGAAATTATTTTTTCTACAAATGCTAAAATAAAATCAATTTCTGCTGATGATATTTTTGGTAATATGGATCTAAGGGCCGAAAAACTATCATTTTTTGCTAATAATAAAGAAGTGGTGATTTCAGGTGAATTAGATCTTGATGGTAATCCAGTTACTGGTAAATGGAGTAAAAATTTTCAGAAAAATGTAAGCACAAAGAGTATTGCGCAAGGAAAATTTTTGCTAAATAAATCTTTGCTAAGTTCACTAAATATTAATTTATCTCCGGTAATTATTTCAGATGAAGCTTTGGCAGATGTTTCAATCCAGTTTTTAGATGGAACTTCACCTTCATTTATGGTTAAGTCAGATCTTAGTGGACTAAATTTAAATTTGACATCACTGGATTGGATAAAGAAATCAAACGACAAAGGTGAGTTGATTATAAAAGGTGTCTTAGATCAAGTTCCTACAATCACCGAATTAAGTTTCTCTTCAAGTGACCTAAAGATAAATGGGAAAATTGGTTTCAGAGATTATGAAGAACTAGATAGTTTGGTTTTCACATCTGTAAAATTTAAGGAATTGTTTGATGTTAGCCTTGAAATTAGTAAAAATGAGAGAAATACTCTAGAGGTTAAAGTGTTGGATGGGGAAGTAGATTTAAGAGGCTTTAATTTTTATTCCGACAATAACGTTAATCTAGATAAGGTTCCTGAGTTAATTCAGTTAGAAAGTATAGTCTTGTCTGACTCTATAGTTCTAACAGACTTAAAAGCTCAGTTTTTAAAGGACAATAAAACTACTGGAACTTTCCAGTCGCGGATAAATAATGGTCCAGCAATAAAAGGGTCAATAGTGGTTGGAGAAAATGGCATTTCTTTGAATATTAACTCTGATGATGCTGGAGCTGTTTTGAAGTCCATTGGAATTTTTGATAACGCTCGAAAGGGAGACTTGGATGTAATTCTTATTCCAGAGGCAGGCGATGGAGTTTATAATGGCGAACTTACTGTAAGAAATACAAGGATAGTAAATGCACCAGCTTTGGCTGAATTACTATCTGCTGTGAGTGTGATTGGCCTGTTAGAACAGATGGATGGACAGGGCTTAGCTTTCTCTGAGAGCAAAGCTAATTTTAGTATATTATCCGATAAAATCCTTATACATGATAGTAGTGCTATCGGAGCTTCAATGGGATTAACGATGCAAGGTGAAATTAACCCGTTGACTGAAGAGATAGATGCAATAGGTGTCGTTACACCTTTTTATGCCGTGAATGGGATATTCGAGCAAACAGGACTATTTGCAGGTCTTCTGGGAAAAAAGGCTGGAGAGGGTGTTTTTGGGTTTAATTATCAAATGCAAGGTAAGGGTGATAAATTAAAAATTGATGTTAATCCTTTATCAATATTAACACCTGGCGTTTTTCGAGATTTGTTTAACTCACCTATGCCAGAAAGAACTCAATGAATTTAAATGACTTTGATTTTATTTTACCAAAAGAATTAATTGCACTAAGGCCGGTCAGGCCGAGAACTAATGCTCGACTTTTAGTTGCTGAGGATGGATCAATTATCGATTCTAGCTTTCTCAAACTCCTGTCTTTTTTGCGACCAGGTGATAGGTTGGTTTTCAATAACACAAGAGTTTTAAAATCACTATTACTAGCAACCCGATTGAGATGGGTTTCCAACTCTTTTGTTGAAGCAAAAGTGCAAATAAATTTGTTTGAAAGGATATCTGATTGCTATTGGAAAGTTCTAGCCAAGCCTTTACGAAAACTAAAGAAAGGGGATTTTTTAAAACTTTCAGATGGTCACATAGCGGCGGTAACATCTGTTGAAAATGATTATGCATTAATTGATTTGCAATTTGATAAAACTAACGACATCGAAAAATTTCTGGAACCAAGTGGTTATATGCCTATACCGCCATACATATTGAAGAATAGGTCCGCAGATGTAAGAGATTTTTTGGATTATCAGACTGTTTTTGCGAGAGTTGCAGGGTCAGTCGCTGCTCCCACCGCTTCATTGCATTTTGATAAAACTATTTTGTCAAACTTAAAAAAAGCAGGGATCTTATCTTCTTATTTGACCTTACACGTTGGGGGTGGAACATTTCTGCCCATCAAATCTGACAACGTTGCAGACCATATAATGCATAGTGAAAAAGGAAGAATTTCTCAAAAAACGGCAATGGAAATTAATGAAACTAAGCGAGCTGGTGGAAGAATTATTGCGGTGGGCACTACCACAGCTAGATTATTGGAGGCTTCTGCAACTGGCAATTATTGTTCGCCTTTTGATAATGAGACAGATATTTTCATAAAACCAGGTTTTAAATTTAATTTGGTGGATGGTTTGATTACAAATTTTCATTTACCAAAATCCACATTGCTGTTGTTGGTGGCTGCTTTGGTTGGAGTGGAAGAGTGCAAACAGTTGTATGCTCACGCAATTACAAGCAAATATCGTTTTTATTCGTATGGTGATAGTTCTCTGTTATTTAGGAAGTCTTAAAAGTCTATTTTTTGTCGCTTTTAGGTGCTATACGCTTTCATTTTTGGTTAAAGACCGAGGAAAGCTGATTGATCAGTGAAGTTTCTGTTTATTTAGAATTTTTGTCCTTTCGAAAGTAAGTAAATGAGTGTTGGTTTAACAAATTCTTGGCCCTTGTTTTTGGGGATGTTGATGTTGATGATCGGAAATGGTCTTCAAGGAACATTATTAGGAGTGCGTGGAAGCATAGAGGGATTTGACCCAACCACAATGTCTTGGGTTATGGCGGGCTATTATATTGGTTTTTTGGGTGGATCTAGATTAGCACCTCTTTTGATCAGACGAGTTGGACATGTGAGAGTTTTTGCAGCCCTCGCTTCCTTGATTTCAGCATGCCTCTTGTTATTTCCAGTGTTTACTATTGATTTTGTTTGGTTTTTTCTCCGAGTTGTAATAGGGTTTTGTTTTTCCGGTGTTTATGTCGTGTCTGAAAGCTGGTTGAATGATTTTTCTGACAACAGGAATCGTGGTAAAATATTATCATTATACTTAATTATCCAAACTTTAGGTCTTGTTTTGGCCCAATTTGTTCTAAATATTGCAGAGGTAAATGGGTATATCTTGTTTATACTTGCATCTGTAATTCTTTCTTTGTCTTTTGCTCCTATACTATTAACAGTAACTCCAGCACCTCCTTTTGAAACGACAAAACCCATGGGTTTAAAAAAACTTTACCAAACATCTCCTTTGGGAGTTGTCGGTTTATTTATTTTAGGGGCAATACTTGGCGCAATTTTTGGTATGACAGCGATTTTTGGTTCAGAAATTGGAATGTCAGTGACAGAAATTTCGATATTTGTGGCCACAACTTATTTTGGAGGTTTGTTGTTTCAGATGCCTATTGGTTGGCTGTCAGACCGCGTGGACCGACGATTTCTTATTATTATCGTATCGGCAACTGGTGGAATTTTTTCTCTGATACTTTTTGTGATGAGTTATAATTATCTAATTTACCTGGTAGTTATTTTTTTTATTGGTGGTATGATTAACCCGCTTTATTCTCTTTTTATAGCGTACACGAATGACTTTTTAGAACACGATGATATGGCAGCGGCGGCTGGTGGTTTGATTTTTATTAATGGCTTAGGTGCAATCATAGGACCATTAGCTGTTGGATTTTTAATGTCTAATCTTGGACCTGATGTATTTTTTGCTTATTTAGGATTAACATCATGCCTCATTTCCGCTTATGCACTATATCGAAGGACACAAAGAGAAGCTCCTCTAGTTAGTGAAACCTATTCTTATACTACCATTACTCCCTCTTTATCTCCCGTAGCAGTGGAGGTGGCACAAGAGATAGCAATTGAGGCAGCTCTGGAAGATGAAAGTTAGTGTATCTAAAAATTTAATCATACATGATTCATGTATAAAGTTGAAATCAGACATTTTACAAAATCTATAATAAAAATTTGGTATCAGTTCTTAACTTAGATTGCTAAAAAAATTATCGAATTGAAGTAATTTGTATTAAATACTAAGTGTCAGAAAAAGAGTATAGGAATAATTTAATGAAGAATTATGATATGGCAGTAATAGGTGGAGGTCCTGGTGGTTACGTCGCTGCGATTAGAGGCGCTCAATTAGGATTATCAGTAGTTCTGGTTGAGCGTGAAAGCCTTGGTGGAATTTGTTTGAATTGGGGATGCATACCAACCAAATCACTACTAAATTCTGCAAAAGCTATAAAAATTGTAAAAGAATCAAATTATTTAGGCATCAAAACTAATGACCTAATTATCGATCTAGATCAAATTTTTCAAAATTCGCGTCTGGCATCTGATAAGTTGGTTCGTGGAGTCTCGTATTTGCTAAAAAAGAATAATGTTACTGTTCTGAAAGGTGAGGCTAGTCTACTTAGCTCGTCAGAGATTAAAATTACTAATGAAAATCCGTCTGTTATCAAATCTCAGACAATAGTTTTGGCCACTGGAGCCCATGCAAGAAAACTAAAAGGTATTGAAGCAGATGGGGAAAGAATTTGGGATTATAAAGATGCACTAAAAGGATTATTTTTACCTAAAAAACTTTTAATTGTTGGTTCTGGGGCGATAGGTATGGAGTTTGCGTCTTTCTACAACTCGGCCGGTTCAGAGGTAACAGTCGTTGAAAGTATGGACCGAATTTTGTTAAACGAAGATATCGAGGTTTCAAACTATGCCAAGAAATCATTTGAGAAAAATGGTATTAAGTTTATGCTGAACTCTAAATTAAAGAAAATAACGAAAGAGAAGAATTGTATTTATGCACAGTTAAGTTCGAATTCTAGTACATTCAAGTTCGATGCAGTATTAGTTGCTGTAGGAATAACTGCTAATAGCGAGGGCCTCGGTTTAGAGGACTTGGGTGTTGAAATGGATGCTTCTCACGTAAAAGTTAATGGGCACTGTAGAACAAATATAGATGGCATTTATGCTATTGGAGATTTGGCAGGCGCTCCGTGGCTAGCTCATAAAGCTAGTCATGAGGGTGCAATGGTCGCAGAACTTATTTCGGGAAAACAGCCTCATACCATAAATAAAAAGCACATTGCAAATTGTACATATTCTCAACCCGAGGTCGCCTCAATTGGTATTACAGAGCAACAGGCTCTTGATCTTGGTATAAATGTTAAGATAGGAAATTTCCCATTCATTGGTAATGGCAAAGCCGTTGTTTTGGGCGAAACTGAGGGTTTTATAAAGACAATTTTCAACGCAGAGACTGGAGAATTTTTGGGTGCGCACATGGTTGGCCCAAATGTTACGGAATTAATCAGTGTTTTTGCTGTTGGGTTAGGTTTGGAAATAACAGAGGAGGACTTTGCTAGGACTATCATACCCCACCCAACATTGTCAGAGGCAATTCACGAAAGCGCCTTATCCGCTCTAGGAAGAGCTATACACTATTAATTAATAGCTGTTTGGTTTTCTAAAGAAGAGATTATCGGTATGAACGTTTCATAAGTTAATGATGCTCCACCTACAAGACCACCATCTACATTTGAAAGGCTAAAAATGTCACTAGAGTTTTCTTGATTTAAGGAGCCTCCATAGATGATTCTAACTGAATTTGAAGCAGATGAGCCGTAATTTTCGTGAATGAATTGTCGTATCAAGTTATGTATGTCACTAATTTGTTTTAAAGAGGGAACATCGCCTGTACCAATAGCCCATATTGGCTCATAAGCGATCACAAGGTTATTAAATTGAAGCTTTTCTGGCAGGGTCTCTTTTAATTGTTGACGAATAAAAGAATGAGCTAATCCACTTTGTGCAACTTTTAGACTTTCACCGAAACACACGATAGTTGACAAATCATTTTCCCATGATGCTAAAATTTTCCTTCTTAAGATTTCATTTTTTTCAAAATGCTCACTCCTTCGTTCCGAGTGACCTAATATCACGTAAGATAAACCAATATCGTTTAACATTTTAGGGGAGATTTCTCCAGTGTGAGCACCATAGTCATTATAATGACAATTTTGTGCACCTAAGCAAAAAGTAGCTGTCTCGATCGATTGAGGTATTTTTGATAATAGCGTTAAAGGTGGGCAGATGACCACTTCAGTGGTGCAGTTATTAGTGTATTTAGCAACCTCAGTTATTTCTTTTAAATCTTTTTTAAGACCATGCATTTTCCAATTTCCCGCAATAAATTTTTGACGCATTAGCCTACCCAGTCAGTAAAGATTTTTATCTTGTCTCAATTTAGTAACTTTTCAATGTTTTTTAAACTCACTTAATATCAAATTTGACTGACTCGCCGCAACCACATTCCTCACTAACATTTGGATTGGTAAATTTAAAACCACTTTCTAGTAAAGATACCTCATAATCAATTACGGATCCTAATAGAAACATTTGCGCCATTGGTGCTATCATTACACGTGCGCCATCCTTTTCAATAATTTCGTCATTAGGATCGATCTCGTCAACGTACTCCATAGTGTATTCCATCCCAGCACAGCCACCTTTCTTAACCCCAATTTTCAAACCTTTATGGTTTGATTTTTGCATCAATTTTAAAATCTGTGCTGAAGCCTTTTCAGTTAAACTCACAATGTCTTTTCCGGGGATATTAAACATTACATGAAACCTAATTCTAGCCGTGCTTCATCAGACATCATATCCATTCCCCATTGAGGTTCCCATATGAGGTCGACCTTAACACTTTTGACACCAGGTATAAGTTCAATGGCTTCTTCTACCCATCCTGGCATTTCTCCGGCTACCGGGCATCCAGGTGCGGTCAAAGACATTTTAACATCAACTTCATTTTCTTCATTAATAATAATTGTGTAAATTAGACCTAAATCATATATGTTTACGGGTATTTCTGGATCGTAAACTGATTTGCATGCATCTACCACGGATTCATATATCTGATGCTCCGTGCTTGATGGGGCTATTAAGGGTGTTCCTTCTAGTTTATCTTCTTCCATTAAAATACCTGTTTTTTATTCCATAGCGATAATATACCGGTTGATATAATCCTCGTCTAGAGATAAGTCTACTGATTGAGATTTGAGCGTGTTTTTAATTTAAAGAAGTATAAATGAGCCAATTTAATTTTAAGGTTTCCGGTCAAGATGGGTTGGCAAGAGTTGGAGCGATTTCAACGCCCAGAGGAATTATAGAAACACCAGCTTTTATGCCAGTTGGAACAGCTGCAACAGTCAAAGCTATGATGCCCAATAGTGTGCGTTCAACAGGCGCTCAAATTCTTCTTAGTAATACATACCATTTAATGCTTAGGCCATCTGCAGAGAGAATTAATGCTTTGGGCGGATTACATAAGTTTATGAATTGGGATGGGCCAATATTGACTGATAGCGGGGGCTTTCAGGTTATGAGTCTATCTCAATTGAGAAAGATTACGGAGGACGGTGTTAAATTCAAAAGTCATATTGATGGCTCAGAACATTTCTTGTCTCCCGAGCGTTCTGTGGAGATTCAAAAGCTCTTAGGTTCAGATATCGTAATGTCTTTTGATGAGTGCACTCCTTTTCCAGAGACAAAATTGAGATCTGAAGCTTCCATGCAGATGTCCATGAAATGGGCAAAGCGGAGTAAAGAGGCTTTTGGTGATAGGCCAGGTTATGCCCTTTTTGGGATTCAACAAGGTTCGATATTTAAAGATTTAAGAGAAGAAAGCGCAAAAAAATTGAGTGAGCTTGATTTTGATGGATTTGCCATCGGGGGCTTGGCAGTAGGTGAAGGTCAAGAGCAAATGTTTCAAGTTCTTGATTATGCTCCAGACCAGCTACCGAGAGAAAAACCTAGATATTTAATGGGCGTTGGTAAGCCTGATGACATTGTAGGATCGGTTGAGCGTGGCGTAGACATGTTTGATTGTGTGTTACCTTCTCGTTCTGGTCGGACTGGACAGGGGATAACGCGTTATGGTGCAGTAAATTTAAGAAATTCTCGTCATAAGGATGACCCTCGACCACTCGACCAAGAATGTAATTGCCCTACCTGCCAGAGTTATAGTCGAGCGTATCTTCACCACGTGATTAAAGCTGGGGAGATTATTGGTTCAATGCTTTTAACCTGGCATAATTTGCATTATTATCAAACCCTTATGAAGGATTTAAGAAATGCGATTAAAGTTCAAAAATTAAGCAAATTCATTGATGAATTTCATAAGATGCGGAGTATTGGAGATATTGAGCAAATCTAATTTTTAGTTCTGTGATGATCATTGTGATAACTAACTCTTGACACTACAACACTTGAACCCCATTTCAGGATAATGAGATTCAAAAAATAATACCACGTTTTCTTTAAAGGATTGATCGATGTCTTATTCACCCAATAGTTATCCCATTTTGCCTCTACGCGATATAGTGGTGTTTCCCCACATGATTGTCCCTCTTTTCGTTTGCAGAGAGAAGTCGGTTCGAGCTTTGGAGGAAGTTATGCGTGATGACAGGGATATTGTTCTTGCGTCGCAAAAAGATCCGAACGAAGATAATCCGTTAGAGGATGGTATTTATTCCGTAGGGGTGGCCGCTAGTGTGCTTCAACTTTTGAAGTTACCTGATGGAACGGTAAAAGTGTTGGTCGAAGGTCGATCCAGGGTTAAGATCAATAAATTCTTGCAAAATGAGAGTTTTTTTGAGGGAGAAGCGCAACATTTAGAGGAAATCTCTGGTGATGCTGTGGCGGCCGAGGCTTTGTGTCGCTCTGTTGCAGAAGAGTTTGAAAAATATTCAAAACTGAGAAAGAGCATACCAGACGAAGTTTTATCGACTGTGTCTGAAACCAAAATAGCGTCGAAGCTTGCAGACATGGTTTGTGGCCATTTGGGTATAGAATTAGCTGAAAAACAGACACTTTTGGAGACGTTAGATATCAATAAAAGGCTAGATTCGGCTTTTAGCCTAATGAAGAGCGAGTTATCGGTTCTAAAAGTTGAGAAAAAGATTAAAACACGAGTAAAAACTCAGATGGAAAAAACCCAAAGAGAATATTATTTGAACGAGCAA
>Ga0163110_10001283_pt1 | contig 12723 bp, 6 predicted proteins | sample CRUFie1St17metaG_FD_108703 | JGI IMG/M metagenome (GOLD analysis project Ga0163110, IMG submission 108703) | Marine microbial communities from the Costa Rica Dome - CRUD Field 142mm St17 metaG | ecosystem: Environmental > Aquatic > Marine > Oceanic > Photic zone | place: Costa Rica: the Eastern...
TACGGACCTTACAGCTGGGACCGTTACGATTTATTGATTTTGCCGCCGTCGTTCCCGTTTGGTGGTATGGAAAACCCACGTTTAAGCTTCATCACCCCAACGGTTATTGCGGGCGATAAGTCGTTGGTGTCTTTGATTGCACATGAGTTAGCGCATAGCTGGTCGGGCAATACGGTCACAAATGCAACGTGGCGCGATTTATGGTTGAATGAAGGTTTTACCACGTACTTAACCTACCGCATTATGGAAATCGTGTATGGCACTGACCGTTTCGACCAAGAAGCGGTGCTGGGTTATCAAGACATGTCCGCTGATATCGAAGCCTTGCCAGATCAAGATGAAATCCTCGCGATTGATTTGCGTGGACGCGATCCAGACGACGTGTTCTCGAATGTACCCTATGAAAAAGGGGCCTTGTTTTTACGCGAAATGGAACATGCCATTGGTCGTGATAACTTTGATGCCTTCTTAAAAGAATACTTTGCGCATTTTGCGTTTAAGAGCATTACTACCGATGAGTTCATCGTTTACTTGCAAGAAACGTTGTTAAAGCAGTATCCCGACAAGCTAAACATGAAACGTATCAATCAATGGATTTTTGATGCGGGTTTGCCAGAAGGCGCGCCTAAGCCGGAGTCGAATGCATTTGAATTGGTGGATAACGCTCGTGCTGCATGGTTAAAGGGCAGCAAAAAAGCCTCGGATATCAACACCAACGGTTGGACAGTGCACCAATGGTTGTACTTCTTGAACAACATGCCAGAGGCGTTATCAAACACGCAAATGCAGCAGTTAGACGCCGCGTTCAACTTAACGCAGTCGAAGAACAACGAAATTGCTCATGCGTGGCTAATGCACGTGGTGAACAATTGGTATGAACCCGCCTTACCGCGCTTACACGAATATTTGGTGAGCATTGGTCGTAACAAATTGGTACGTCCGTTGTATCGCGAGTTGTCAAAAACTCCAAAAGGCAAAGCCCTTGCGAAAAAAGCGTTTGAGCAAGCGAAACCGGGTTATCACCCACTTACAGTGAAAGCGAACGAAGGCTACGTGAATTAAGTGTACTAATTAAGAGCACAAGCTCAGTTTATGTAACGCATTACACGTTAAAATACAGGTTGAACGCCCGGCTTATGCTGGGCGTTTTTGTGTTTAGTGCTGTTTCGATGAGGTATTCTCAGGATATATTGCAACTATTTATAGTTGCAATTGTGAGATTGATCTACGTATACTTTAAAAATCCATAGGAAAGGAATCATCAATAATGGGAAAGCAAGGAAAGCTATTCTATTAATCAAGCTTAGTGCTGCGAGGAAAGTTTTTCCGTGGGCGGAGTTGGTTAGTTTGTTATCTCTATTGGGGTATGAAAGAAAGGAAATGGCAGGCTCAAGAGTTCGCTTTTATCACAAAGATAATGATGCACTGCTATTGCTACATCGGCCTCACCCGAGTAATGAGATAAAAGGTGGGGCATTAGGGGATGTAAAAGAGCATCTGGAACAAGAGGGGGGGCTATGACTTATCTACGCTATAAAGACTATTTAGGCACGATTGAACCAGAGCTGGAAAGCAACATGCTTTTTGGAAAGTTGGCATTTATTCGTGATACCGTCACTTATGAAGCGGAAACACTTAAAGCGCTAAACGATGCTTTTAAAGAATCTGTGGATGCCTATCTTTTATCTTGTGAAGAATTAGGCAGAACACCTCAAAAACCATGCAAGGGCTCGTTTAATATTCGAACCGGTGAAGCGCTGCATCGGGAGGCGGTGATTGCGGCAGAGGGGCAAAGCCTCAATGCCTTTGTGTGCGATGCGATTCGCGAAAAAATTGAAAGAATGCAGCTAAACAAATCTCTGTAATGGTGATGCATTAAATTAGGTGACTTAAATGGTTTTCCCTACCGTTTAAATCACCTTTTGTTGCATCCGTCTTTTCAGTCGGCTTTGCGTACGTTTTTTACGACGATGTGCCCATAAATACGTGCCAGTGATGACAAGAATCAGTGGCATGAGCCCTGCGACACACCAGAGTATTTGTACGAAAAGCCCGCCAAATAACCCAAAATGAAGGTGCCTGAAACTATCGAGCAGTTGCGTGGTGAAGGCGCTGGTACGAATGTCCCAAGTACCCGTTAGCTTGCCCGTGCCAGGGTCGAAATGAGCGCCGCTGCCGTAGTTACTGTGCAGTGTATTACCGCTTTCTACTTTACCGTAAACGCTAATGGAGGAATCGGGCTCGTAGGCTAAGCTTAAGTAGGTTGGGGTGAAGCCTTCAATGCGTTGTTCCGCTTGAGTGACGATCTCAGTTAATGAAATATTCCGAGAATAACCCTGTTGTGTTAACACGATCTCCCCATGTTCAGCATGTTCTTCGAGTTCGTGTACGATGACGGAAATGTTCCAATACAAACCGGTAATACTCAAAATGAGGAAGATGGGCGAGGTGAGAATACCAATGAATTTATGCACGTCGCTAAATAGCATGACCTTCGCGCGAGACCATTGTAGCCTTGCCACTAATTTCCAAAATCGGTGATACATCATCAATCCTGTTATGGCGATACCAAGCATTGTGAATGCAAAGACAGCACCGATGCCTGTGCCTGCTAAATCCAGCATAAAGGTATAATGAAACTCAACCAACCAATCGGTGATGTAGTCGTGTAAGCCAACAGGCTCGCTTAAAATCTGGTTGTGGTATGGGTCTAAAAATACTTTAAACCAGTCGTAGGTGCCGTGTTTAATCAGGTAAACCGCATCGGCTTGATGTTGATCGTCGAACACTTCCCAGGTGCCAATGATATGGTGTGGAAATGCGGTATCGATGGTGTGTTTTAGGTCGTCTAACGGCAAGCGTGATAGGCCTTCTCCCTGCACGGTAGCGGCAGAGGGCATCAATAAGAAATCGAGTTCTTTTTTAAAAACTAAAATGCTACCAGTGAGCGAAATAACGAGGATTGGCAAAAGCGAATACAACGCAAAATACGAGTGAATTTTAAATGCTGCTTTTTTCATTCAAGGATCGTCCGGTTTTTTTACGTGAAAAGCCGTTTTCCCTGCAAGGTGACTACTCTATCGGGAAAACGGCTGTCGCTTTTGTCTGCCAAACGACGCGGCTAACGTAGCTTGCGCCGTTATCGCATTCAGGTGTTAGAAGTGGTAGCTCAATCGTGCCGTGACAGAGCGCTCTTCACCCGGGAAACAATCGCCACGTGCTAAGCAGGTTGCGTAGTATTCGCGGTTAGAAACGTTCTTCACGTTCAATGATGCTTCCCATTCAGACCATGCGTAACTCACCGCCACATCGAACACGGTATAACTCGGTGTGGTGATGGTGAGTGGCAAACCTGTTAGGCGATTTAACCCCGTGCTTTGGTTTTCGCCAACGTAACGTACCCCTAAACCTGTGGTTAAGCCTTCTGCACTTTCTGGCGAATAGCTAAACCATGCCGATGCGCCATTTTCCGGGATGCTTGAGCGTTGGAAACCATTTTGCTCTTCGCTGTCTAGGCTCATGGCGTTGAGTTCTAGTGTGAACTCGTTCCAGTCGAAGAAGGCTTCAAATTCAACACCTTGTACTTCAGAAATGCCTTCTTGTTGGCTTGGTCCACCCGGTAATGAAGCGGGGTTAGAAAGGTTGCTTAGTTCAATATCAAACGCAGCAACAGTAATGAAGTGTTTAGTGCCAACGGGCTGCCATTTAATACCCACTTCCATTTGCTCACCTTCTTCAGGCTTAAGCGGCTGGTTGGTGACGTTATCAATACCAAACACAGGCTGGAATGACTCTGAGTAATTGAAGTAAGGCGAAAGGCCGTTATCAAATTGATATAGCACGCTGGCACTTAAGCTGGTGGCGTTTTCGTCGGTTTTGTCCGCCCCTGTGCCGTCGTCTTTTGTGACGTCATCAAAACGCACACCTGCGTTAAATACCCAGTTGCCCCAGTTGATTTGGTCGTGGATATAAACACCGAAGATGCGATCTTCAGTTTCTAATCCACGCTGAATTTCAGGCAGAGTGGGTTGGTTGCCGTAAACAGGGTTGAAAACGTTAATGATGCCGCCCTGCGGAAAGCCTGTCGCAAAATCAAAGCCGCGCAACATAGAGCGGTCTACACGGTTATCGATGCGCTGGTGACTCACGCCGACTAGAACACGGTGTTCTGCTTCGCCTAAATCAAAGTTTGCTCGTGCTCTGGCATCGAATTGGAACTGTTTAGAGAAGCCGTTCGACTGGAACCATGTGCGCGCGCCATTGCCGTTGGCATCGATACGAGGCACACCCGAGCCTAAGAAGGCAATCCACGTTTGCTTGTATTCTGATTCACCGTCGCGGTAGCGAGAGCTCAAATCCAGCGACCATGTTTCGTTAAGTTGATGTTCTGCCAGCACTGTTAGTGCCCATGATTCGGTATCGAAAACGTTGAATTCAGGTTCACCTAAGTACGCGGTATTACTGATTTTTTCACTAGAAGCGCTTGGGAAAAGCGTGCCTGTTAAAGGTAAGAATTGTTGCGCCGTGTCGCTGTCGCGCTTGGTAAAATCGGCCAACACTGTAACGCTGGTGTAATCGCTTGGTGCGTAGGTGAATGAGGGTGCAAAAACAAAAGAGTCATCGTTCACTTCGTCAATTTGTGTACCGCTGTTGCGATAAAGCGTTACAAAGCGAGAAAGCATCGTGCCGTCTTCGCTGTTTAATGATACATCGGCTGCGAACTGGTTTCGTTCAAAGCTGCCTAATTCGAATTGCAATTCGTTTTGGGCATCCGTGCGAGGACGCTTCGATACAATATTAATAATACCGCCGGGTGAGCCGGGGCCAAATAAAACAGAAGCGGGGCCTTTTAGTACTTCTACTTGCTCTAGCGTATACAGCTCGGGGCGCGTGTTGTTGTAGTTTCCGCTTAAAGATTGCATGCCATCACGGTATTCCGGCGCGTCGAATCCACGTACAGATGCAAAGTCGCCACGGGTACTGAATCCAAAGGCTTCACCCACAACGCCTGCTGAGTAAACCAACGTGTCATCGAGGGTGAGCATCCCCTTCATGGCAAAGTCATCGGCGGTTTCAATAGAAACAGAGCGGGCGGTTTCTAATAAAGGAATTTCGTCCTTTAATGCGCCAAATTTATTCACGCTACCGACAACTTGAATGTGTTCAAGATCATCTGATTTTTGTTCTTCCGCGACAGCCGCTGTGCTGAATCCTGCCAGCAATGCGCCTTGAAGCGCCAACGCAACGTAAGTTTTCTTGAGTGTGTGTGCCATGATGTTAGGTGTGTCTTTTACTGCTTAATAAGAGCGCGCATGCTAACAGATGATTCATCACATAACAATACAAATGATAACTGTTATCATTTGCGTTTGTTTTATTGGCTAGTAGTGACGTGATTTGTACGTGTTTGAAAAAGCACTCAACCTCTAGCAGATAAAGGTTAAGCGCTTGAGTTGTTTATAAAGTGAATCTAATTCACCTCTACCTTAAACATCATCTCGCCTATTTTGAGGTTATTCCATTGAGGTTTTACTGATTCCACTTGGTTTTGCTCAATCCACTCCTTAACGTTTTGTATGCCTTCGCGCTGGTACACATTGCCTAAACTCTGTTGTTGCCATTGCTCGTCATTGAAGGTCCAAAGTAAGGCAAATGTGCTGTGAGAAGACGCTTCTAACGAAACCCATTCAGGCACGTTATCATCGTTTAAATCGATGGCTAAAAAGTAATAATTTGAGGTGGGATCGGCCCAACTAACATCGATCTTTTCATCAAAAAAGTGTGCGATGAGCGTATCGGGAAAATCGGCATGTTCAGGCCAGAATATGGCTGCTTGTTTAAATTTTGCCAAGGTGGGTTGGTTGTTATCTGGTTTACCTTGCTCTATCCATTCTTGGAGTTGTTGTGCTTCGCTAGGTTGTGTTGTTGCTAAGCGGGCGTGTAAATCTTGTAATGCTTCATAACCCGGGCGACCAAGATGATCGCGAAGGTGCATAAAATCTAGCTCGTCAAAGGTGATGTCTCCCCTTTCGTATCGAGCAATTTGGCTGTTTGCAGTGAGTTGATTGAAGTTAAGTGCTGGGCTATTCACTGCTAGCATAAGCACCGATAACAGCGCGCCCATGGCGATATTGACTTTGCTTAAGGCGTTAAGCCATTGCATACGGTGTTTAACAATGCCAATAGCGTAGCCCAGTGTGAATCCAGAAATCAGTAAGTTAATAAGCAATGCCCAAGCGCGGTTTACCGAAAGCCCGTACTGATCAATGCGTAGCCATAATCCATAAAACACCAGCGCACTGAAAATAGGCAGCAGCGCGATACTAAAGATAATGACGCGATTAATCAGGTGTGGGTAAGGCGTTTCATGACGTTCTTGTTGATAAACACTGTTTACGAAAAACAGTGTAAGCACTTGTAGCCAAATCATCAAAAAGCTGGCGTTGCCTGTGTCCCAAAGCTTGTTTAGCCCGGTGAAGGGCAAAACAGTAAGAATTGAAATCACCATGAGACTGAGCACAGGCAATAAGAATTTAAACAGAGGTTGCAAGGTATCGACAAGGTTATCTGTGGCCTGAATACGTTGCCTGAACAGAGTAATTGATAGCCCTAAGGATAAGCTAAGCAGCGGGATAATAATCCAATCTTTTCTGAGCAGTTCGTTAAATATCTCAATGCCCAACATGGAAAACAGCGATGCGCCTAGGTGCAATATGCCGAACAAGATACCACTGAAAATAAACGCGCCTGCAACCAACACTGCGTTGTACCAAGAGCGTTTGAACAGCTTCTCATACTGTAATTTGCCTCCCTCACAAAGGTGTTGAATATAAATGAGTGCGTGGTGCGTCGCGACGCCAGCGGTGAGCGCAAATAAGAAGAGTGCGCCAAAATCAACATCGTTGTAATAGGGCCGGCTTTGGGATTCTACATAGCCGCCTAGCACACCCAGTAATAGGGAAAACGGGATGAGGTAAGCAAGGAGCTTTTTTATATTCGACTGGGTTGCACTGAGGTAAACCAACAAAGGAAACACTAAGAAAAAAGTGCTGATCCCGACCAACCATTCTATATGAGAAGCGAGCCACCAGTTCTGATCCGCGCTTCTGAACAGGTACGTTAATATCAGGCCTTGAATAACAGCAATACACGCAATGATTTTATTGTTGAGTAAAAACGAGGTGGGGGCTGGGGCGTTTGGCTTCGATGCGAGTTCCATTTTCTGTGCTGCTCCTAAGTCGTTGAATACTCAGTTATAGCATAGCGTTTGAGAAGAGTTAATGCATGAATGAGACGGAGAATAAGATAGGTCGAACAAATCCTTTTATTTCGACCTGCCGGTTAGAAGTCTGTCGATGTCGTTCGTGAAATTCAGTCTTGCTGAACTCGGAATACATAGTATTTTCAAAATAATTTCGAATCAAGTGCAAATGATAATAATTTTCATTTGCATTTTGGTTTTAGATGAGTAAGAATGAAAAACATGTTGAGGCATAGCAGTGAAGCAGACACCCCATAATGCGGTTTCACGATAAAGATTATGCCAAGGATTCACGAGTTGTGACTGGAGCTAAACAAGGGGTGGAGGAGCGAGGACGATTAATGGGTTGGGTCGTATCGCTTCTTCACTTACTTGTTCTTTGAATAGCTCAAGTCAAGATTAAGCGATGATGCGAATCGCAATGCGTTCGTACATCGAAAACAGATTTAGCGGCAACCAAGTCAGCATTTTACCCACGGCACTACAAGTAACGGTTGGGAGCCGCTAATACCTAAAAAATGTAGCTAGAGAAGGCAATACGCTTGTTTATAGAGTTCGTCCAGGGGCAAGCAGTCGGTTTCCAGAGAGCGAATTTAGTGGCTCGAATCGCTATCCGGAACCACTGCTTTGTCTTTCCCTAGTTCCATTAACCCTCTCCAAAGTTCGCCTGTGAAGGGACTGTAATGCAACGGACTGCACTTTCTTCAGGGAGGCCTTATTTAACAATAATTGGCCTCCCCATTTTCTGTGTTATTTATAACGACCGTCTAGGTCGCTGGCATCGTGACGCTCAAGGCATTGCTCGATATCTTCGCCCCAAGAACGGTTGACTAAACGACCGCGTTTGACCGCTTCACGAGCACCGACTTCATCCGTCCAGCGCACAAGGTTTTCATACTCATGCACCTGTAAGAATTCCGCTGCATCGTACAATGTGCCATTGGTTAGCGCACCGTACCAAGGCCAAATAGCCATATCCGCAATGGTGTATTCATCGCCCGCAATAAACTGGTTGTTCGCCAATTGCTTATCGAGCACGTCTAATTGACGTTTTACTTCCATTGCAAAACGGTTGATCGGGTATTCATAGCTTTCTGGTGCGTAAGCATAGAAGTGACCAAAGCCACCACCTAAGAATGGCGCGCTACCCATTTGCCAGAACAACCAGTTTAAGGTTTCCGTTCTGCCTGCGGCATCGCTGGGTAAGAAGGCGTCAAATTTTTCAGCGAGATACATCAAAATAGAACCAGACTCAAACACGCGCGTTTCCGGGTTTGTTGTGGTGTCGATCATCGCGGGGATTTTTGAATTAGGATTAGCAGCCACAAAGCCTGAGCCGAACTGGTCGCCTTCCATGATGTTCACTAAATATGCATCGTATTCTGCATCAGAAAAGCCTTTTGCAAGCAGCTCTTCAAACATCACGGTAACTTTTACGCCGTTTGGTGTCGCTAAAGAATAAACTTGGAAAGGGTGTTTGCCGCGCGGCAAATCTTTTTCAAAACGAGCGCCCGAGTCTGGACGGTTAATGTTGGCAAATTTGCCACCGTTTGCTTCGTCGAAAGTCCAGATTTTTGGGGGAGTATAAGTTGGGTCTGACACGTTACACCTCAATAAATGGTTTGATGAAATAGTACCAGCGACTTCAAACGCCATGCACATTTTGGCGCTACAAACTGATGCTTAGCAAATTGGGGCGCGAGTTGATGCATTCAACGTCACGCCTAAGATTGCTTAATTCTTTGATATAACATCCCTGTGATTTGCCGAGTTTGGCAAAGGTTGAATCAAGGTTAAATCATTGTATTTATGGCGCCTCAGAGGAACCTGCTTTTTGCTGCGAAGCTGCTTGCTCCGGGAATCCCTGATGTTGCGATTGTTGTAAGGCTGCTTGCTGCAATGCTTTAGCGGTCTTGTTAAATTCTGGGAAAAAGCCAAGGCCTTCTCGAGAAAAGGGTAAGTGCTCGTAGTGTGCAATGCGTTTTTTGCGCATCGAGGGTGTCATAAACGGCCAAGCAAGCTGCAATAAAAAGGTACTTGGAGACACTTCTTTAATGCCGATATCAGCGGGTGGGCGATAACTTTTGTTGTAATAAGTGCCGAATAACATATCCCACCACACAATGTTTTCGCCGTAATTGCGGTTGCCTTCATGCAATTGCTTGGAATGATGCCAGCGGTGTAGCTGAGGGGTATTGAAAACATAGTTTAGTGGGCCGCAACGCATATCAACATTACAGTGTGTTAACACACCAAAGAATGCAGTGAGAATGGAAACCCACTGCACCACTTCCATGGGCGCACCTAAAGACGCCAATAAGATCAAAACCGCTAAAATCGAAACCAAGCTATCAATAAAATGGAAGCGTCCTGTATTTAAAAACCACAATTTAGTCACGGCGTGATGAATGGCATGAAAGCGCCACAAAATCTCAAACTCGTGGGATAAACGGTGGGCCCAATACAAACCAAATTCAGCCACCACTAATCCCAAAATAACTTGAGAAATCAGCTCCCAATCCCGTGGCCAAATTCCTGTGGCAGGCTCGCTAAGTGGTGTGAGTAATTGCGCAAGCCCAATTGCCGCACTGGCAGCAAAGAGCCCTTGAACTGTGCCCTTCGAGGTGAGGGTATGCAAAATCGAGGCTGTGTTTTGCCCATCAGGCTTTTGCCATTGCGCTTCCCAAGGTAGCCATTTTTCAAGGAAAAACAGGTTTAGCACCAGCACCGTATAAGCTAAGTTGAAATACATAATCAGGTTATCTTGCATAAAGCCGTAAGCTGAAATCGTCACACAAAGCGTCACCAGTGTTGGCCAAGCTAAAATACGCACAAGGTTTTTAGAAAACGAAGGGTTGATGGTGTGCGTTAAAGGGGATTCCGTTTTATTCATATCCTAATCTTTACAAAGTGGTTGGTGTTGAACGAGCTCGTTAGGGCGTTTGCTGCAAGTGTGCGCCACAATTTTTAATCGCTGATGACAAAAGATGCAATCCTATCGGCAAAAAATTTATTGTGCTTGGGTACTGTGATGTAAAAACACACTCAGTGCGGGAGTTTGCTTGGCGATGTTCCTTGCACAGTGATCAACTTGGGTGCGAATTTCGGCGTGTTTTTCCGCAAATCCAGGTACCTCTTTCCACTTCAATAGAAGCTGATCCATCGATTTCACCACGTCGAGGTTGCACCCTGTCATGAAATTAAATGGAAACCACTGCAAGCTTTCAGATTCCATACGGGTTTGAACTTTCTCTGCGCGGCTATTCAAATAATCAAATACGGCAGGGCGAAGTGTTTGATGGAAGAACGGAAATTGGAAACGATAATCGATGAAATCATCTTGCGTCGCATCGGAAAGTAGAAAGTCATAGTATCGCTGTACACGTTGTGGTGTGGCAACTCTGCCCATGGCGTTAAGTAAATGCCGTTTGTTTAGTCCGCGAGCTTGAGTATACGCCGTTTCCATTTGCGTGTAGGTAGCGTCATCGGCAAAGTGGGCGAGTACTTGCAGTTGAGCATAATGGTTTCGGTTGATAACGGGTTGTTTTAGTAACGTTTGCGCGCTGGAAAGCACGTATTCTCTGGGCGCTGCTAGTTGAAGGTGAATGCCTGCAAGCTCCATCCATTCCTCGTAGCTTTCGATTTCCTTTGTTTGTGACCAATCTATTTTAGCGATGTGACCGCCAAGCCTTTGCGTTAAATAAGTGCGATAAGCTGGCAGTAGGGCAACGGGCATTGTTTCGTAGAATCGATCGATAATAACGTTCAACAATTCATTTTCTAACACGGTGTGCTGGTTTTCGATGGATTTGAGCAACAACGAGACTTCTTGCTCAATGGCTTGTGTTAAATCCACATGCCCTAATTTCGCTAGGTGTTGCCTGTTATCAAGCCAACTTACCTGATAAAACTCGCCAATTTCACTGTAATAATCCAGTTGATCTTGAGGAACATAGTGCCTGAAATAGCCTCGACTATAAGGGTCGATAATTAAAAGCGGCGGCTTTTCAAAGCGCGCAAAGCTGTCTGTTACTTCCTGCGGTAACGCCATCGAAGGCTTATCGAGCAGTAAAGTGAAGTCTTTGTAATGAGTGTCACCTTGCACTCTTAGTTGTACGGGGATAGTCCATAATCGCGATGTGCTAGACGGTAGCGATTTCGTGTTATTTGGGTGAGGAATCGTTGTCTCTTCTGTGTTTAATAAAAGAGTGGTTTCGTCTTGGATAATCGGCGTTTGAGATAACGTCCATTGTTGGTTTTGCGGTGTGAGTTTAACAATGGGGTAAGCCGGTTGTTGCACAAAACTGCGCACCATTTTCCCAAAACTTACGTCTTTTGCATCGAAGTACGTGAATATGTTTTCAGAGGTAATGGTGCCGTTGTGATGATCGTGCAAAAAGCGTTTAATAATGTGCTGAAGCGATGCTTCTCCCATGTAATCTTCAAACATGTTCAACACGGCATAGCCCTTTTCATACACAATTTGCCCATAGGCTTCTACATCTGCATAGCTTTTAATATTGCGCTGTAAGGGCGCTTGGGTCTCGTCATTGGTTAGTGAATCTTGCCTTGCTAATGCGCCGCAGTGAGGTAATGCCAAATGTGCCGAGGCAAATTTAATCGCAATCCAGTCTGAAAAGGATTCGTTAAACCAAAGGTGGTCCCACCATGCCAGTGTCACAAGGTTCCCAAACCACATATGCGCAATTTCATGCGCAATTAAAATAGCAGCGTCACATTGGCCTGCGCTATCGAGTGTATCGGTCGCTAACGGCGACAACACATAAGATTCCGCGAGGTAAATCAAGCCGACATTTTCCATACCGGCATTGGCAAATTCCGGCACAGCTAGAAAGTCCATTTTTTGATAAGGCAGCGGAATATCAAGGTAATGAGCTAAGTCTTCATATAAGGGTTTGATCATGGCGATGGCGTCTTGTGCTTGAGCCATCTTCCCCGGTAGGGTGTAAAACGTGGAAGGCATTGGCAAGCCTTCTATTTCAACGCTTTCGAATTGGCCGATGGCGAATGCCAGCACATCGGATGGGATTTTCTCAGATTCGGTAAAAGTCACCGTTTTGGTTTGTTCGCTTTCTACAGTAAATGCGGCGGGCGTGCTGTGCAGTATTTGATACTGCTTTGGCGTTGTCACACGAAAGCGAAAACGTGTTTTTAATGCGGGTTCGTCCAGTAACGGAAACAAGGTTCTCGCTTGCATGGGTTGGAACTGGCTAAATAAATAAGTGTCGTTGCCTGTTTTATATCGATAAAGTCCGTTATCGTCTTCGCGAATGTGGCTGGTAAAACCGATGACTAGCTTAATACGCTTTGCAGAATGAACTTGTTTGGGCAGCTTTACGGTAATGATGTCGTAGGCATTGGGGGCGGAATAGTGTGCAGTTAATGGCGTGTGTTCATGCAGTACTTTTACCGACTGAATATTCAGCCCTTTGCTATGAAAA